>QGLW01000368.1_pt1 | contig 11122 bp, 10 predicted proteins | sample 1725341 | NCBI WGS metagenome assembly QGLW01 (sample SAMN05439265, study PRJNA331180) | Hot springs metagenome, whole genome shotgun sequencing project. | isolation source: microbial mat of Apron and Channel Facies of Mammoth Hot Springs | place: USA: Wyoming, Yellowstone National Park | collected... | reverse complement strand
ACTCAGCATAAAAGGGTATAAAAGGCATGCTGGCGCGCAGGAGCTTTCTCCAAGCGGCGGCGGGCAGCCTGGTCCTGGGCCTGGCCCGGGCCCAAGGCCCTTCCTTCCCCGAGCCCAAGGTGTTGCGGAGCCAGGGCGGCCTTCTCTCCCTGAAGCTTCCCGCCGCCCCCACCCCGCTTCCCCTGGCGGGGCGAAGGGCCACCCTCCTCACCTACGGGGGGAGCCTTCCCGGGCTCACCCTCCGGGTCCGCCCCAAGGACACGGTGCGCCTCACCCTGGAAAACCGCCTCTCTGAGCTCACCAACCTCCACTGGCACGGCCTGCCCATCCCCCCAAAGGTGGACGACCCCTTCCTGGAGATCCCCCCGGGGGAGGCCTAGACCTACGAGTTCACCGTTCCCGAAGGCCTGGCGGGCACCTTCTGGTACCACCCCCACCTGCACGGCCGGGTAGCCTCCCAACTCTTTGCTGGCCTCCTGGGGGCCATCGTGGTGGAAAGCCCCCTGGACGCCATCCCCGAGCTCTGGGAGGCGGAGGAGCACCTCCTCGTCCTGAAGGACCTGGCCCTCCAGGGCGGGCGCCCGGCGCCGCATACCCCCATGGACTGGGGGAACGGGAAGGAGGGCGACCTGGTCCTGGTGAACGGGGCCCTGCGGCCCACCCTCTTCGCCATGAAGGCTACCCTCAGGCTCCGGCTCCTCAACGCCTCCAACGCCCGCTACTACCGCCTCGCCCTCCAGGACCACCCCTTCTACCTCATCGCCGGCGATGGGGGCTTCCTGGAAGAGCCCCTGGAGGTGCCCGAGCTCCTCCTGGCCCCGGGGGAGCGGGCCGAAGTCCTGGTGCGCTTGAGGAAAGAGGGCCGCTTCCTCCTCCAGGCCCTGCCCTACGACCGCGGGGCCATGGGCATGATGGACATGGGGGGAATAGCCCACACCATGCCCCAAGGGCCGAGCCGGCCCGAGACCCTCCTCTACCTGGTCGCCCCTAAGAACCCCAGACCGCTTCCCCTGCCCAAGGCCCTAAGCCCCTCCCCCACCCTGCCCGCTCCCGTGGCCACCCGCCGCCTGGTCCTCACCGAGGGCATGATGGCAGCGCGCTTCTTCATCAATGGCCAGGCCTTTGACCCCAGGCGGGTGGACCTAAATGGGAAGGCCCAGACAGTGGAGGTTTGGGAGGTGGAAAACCAGGGGGACATGGACCACCCCTTCCACCTCCACGTCCACCCCTTCCAGGTCCTCTCCGTGGGAGGGAGGCCCTTCCCCTACCGGGCCTGGAAGGATGTGGTCAACCCAAAGACGGGCGAGGTGGCCAGGCTCCTCGTCCCCCTAAGGGAGAAGGGCAGGACCGTCTTTCACTGCCACATCGTGGAGCACGAGGACCGGGGGATGATGGGGGTCCTGGAGGTGGGCTAGCCCTCCTGGCCCGCAGCGGAGTGAGGCCATGCCTCTTGACTCCCTCCCCTTCAGGGGAGGGGTATACGCTTAGAAAAAAGGGGGCGCTCGGATGAAGCACGAGAACCCTCACCACAAGCACTCCCACCCCCATTCCGAACCCCAACACCCTTCCCACACCGGCCACGGCAAGCACGCCGGCCACACCCCAGAGATGTTCCGGGACCGCTTCCTCGTAAGCCTTCTCCTCACCCTTCCCATCCTCTACTTTTCCGAGCAGCTCTAGGCCTGGATCGGCTACCGGGCGGTGTCCTTCCCGGGAAGCGCCTGGGTGAACCCGGTACTGGGCAGCGTCCTCTACTTCTACGGGGGCCTGGTCTTCCTCCAAGGGGCCTTGAAGGAGCTCCGGGAGCGGACCCCCGGCATGATGACCCTCATCGCCCTGGCCATCACCGTGGCCTACGCCTACAGCCTCGCCGTCTCCTTGGGGCTTCCCGGCATGCCCTTTTACTGGGAGCTCGCTACCCTCATAGACGTCATGCTCCTCGGCCACTGGCTGGAGATGGCCTCGGTACAGGCAGCGGGCCGGGCTCTGGAGGAGCTCGCCAAGCTCATGCCCACCACGGCCCACCGGATCGTGGAAGATCGGGTTGAGGACGTTCCCGTCAGCGCCCTGAAGGAGGGGGACCTCATCCTTATCCGCCCTGGGGAGCAGGTGCCCACAGACGGGAGGGTGGAGGAAGGGGCCTCCAGCGTGAACGAGGCCTTCCTCACCGGGGAGTCCCGGCCCGTGCCCAAGGGCGTGGGGGACGAGGTCCTCGCCGGGTTGGTGAACGGCGAAGGCGCCCTCAAGGTCCGGGTGACCCGCACGGGCGAGGCCACCACCTTAAGTGCCCGTGCACTACACTATCCACATGCCTGCCCCCTTTCGCACCCACCCGACCCCAGAGGAGGACGCCCGGCTCCGAGAGCTGGAGACCAACCCCGTGGTCCCCTTCAAGGTCCGGCGCCGGGCCCAGGCGGTCCGCCTGGCCGCCCAGGGCTGGACCGCCCCCCGCATCGCCCGCCACCTGGGCCTGGACCGCACCACCCTCCACCGCGACCTCAGGCGGTGGCCGGACATGGAGAGGCTCAGGGAAGGGCTGGGGCAGGGGGTGTTGCAAAGTCTATGCATTGGCACTTAAGCCAGATCCTGCAGCTGGTGCAGGAGGCCCAAGCCTCCCGGAGCCGCTTCCAGGCCCTGGCGGACCGGGCCGCAGGGTGGCTCTTCTACATCGCCGTGGCCCTGGGCACGCTCACCTTCCTCGCCTGGCTCGCCCTGGGAAGTGACTTCAACTTCGCCCTTTCCCTGGCGGTCACCGTCCTCGTCATCGCCTGTCCCCACGCCCTGGGCCTCGCCATCCCCTTGGTCACCGTAAACGCCATGGCCCTCGCCGCAAGAAACGGCATACTGGGGCGCAACCGCGAGGCCTTTGAGCGCGCGCGGGGCATCCGCTTCGTCGCCTTTGACAAGACCGGGACCCTCACCGAGGGCCGCTTCGCCGTGCGGGCGGTCTACGCCCAGGAGGTCTCGGAGGAGGAGGCGCTCTCCCTGGCGGCGGCCCTCGAGGTCCTCTCGGAGCACCCCCTGGCCCAGGCTATCCTCGAGGCCGCCCAGGCACGGGGTGTTCCCCTCCCCCAGGCCGCGGACTTCCAGGCCATTCCCGGAAAAGGGGTGGAAGGCGTCCTGGAAGGCAAGCGGTACCGGGTGGGCCGGCCCGAGTGGGCGGAGGAGCTCGGCCTAAGGGTCTCCGAGCCCTTGAAGCGGGGGCTTAAGGAGGCCGAGGCCCGCGGGGAAAGCGTGGTGGCCCTGATGGACGAGGCGCAGGTCCTGGCCTTCCTCGCCTTGGCCGACCGCATCCGCCCCTCCGCCAAGGAGGCCATCCGGCGCCTTAAGGCCATGGGGCTCACCCCGGTCATGATCACCGGGGACGCCGAGGTCGTGGCCAAAACCGTGGCCCAGGAGCTGGGGATAGAACGCTACCACGCCCGGGTCCTCCCGGAGGACAAGGCCCGGCGGGTGCGGGAGCTCAAGCGGGAGGGCCCCACCGTCTTCGTGGGGGACGGCATCAACGACGCCCCGGCCCTCCTCGAGGCCGACCTCGGCATCGCCATCGGGGCGGGGACCAATGTGGCCATAGAGTCCGCAGACTTGGTGCTCGTGGAAAACGACCCCCTGGACGTGGTCCGCGCCCTGAGGCTCGCCCGGGCCACCTACGCCAAGATGGTGCAGAACCTCTTCTGGGCCACGGGCTACAACGCCCTCGCCCTCCCCCTCGCCGCCGGGGTAGCCTACCCTTGGGGAATCGTCCTCTCCCCGGCGGTGGGGGCGCTTTTCATGAGCCTTTCCACCGCCATCGTGGCCCTAAACGCCATGCTCCTAAGGCGGGTGCGGCTTTAAGGCTAAACTTAGGGCATGGACCTAAGCTCCCTGAGGGAGGACTTCCCCCTCATCGCCAAGAATCCCCATCTCGTCTACCTGGACTCCGCCGCCACCAGCCAGAAGCCCAAGAGGGTCCTCGAGGCCCTGAAGCGCTACTACGAGGAGCTGAACGCCAACGTCCACCGGGGGGCCTACCGCCTCTCCGTGGCCGCCACCGAGGCCTACGAGGAGGCGAGAAGGCGCATGGCCCTCTTCCTGAAGGCCGAAGAGCGGGAGGTCATCTTCGTGCGCAACACCACTGAGGCCATGAACCTGGTGGCCTACGCCTGGGGCCTAAGGAACCTCAAGGAGGGGGACGAGATCCTGGTCACCGAGATGGAGCACCACGCGGGCCTCGTCCCCTGGCACCTGGTGGCGGGCCTCACGGGGGCCCGGGTGAAGGCCATCCCCCTCACCGAGGAGGGCAGGCTGGACCTCTCGGCGCTGGACGGCCTCCTCAGCGAAAGGACCCGGGTGGTCTCCCTGGTCCACATGTCCAACGTCCTGGGCACCATCAACCCCGTGGCCGAGATCGCCAAAAAGGCCAAGGCGGCGGGGGCCTTGGTGGTGGTGGACGGGGCCCAGAGCGCCCCTCACCTTCCCGTGGACGTGAAGGCCCTGGGGGCCGACTTCTTCGCCCTCTCCGGCCACAAGATGCTGGGGCCCACGGGGGCCGGGGTCTTGTGGGGCCGGTACGAGGTCCTGGAGGGGATGATGCCCTTTTTGGGGGGCGGGGAGATGATCCGGGAGGTCTTTGTGGACCGTTCCACCTACGCCCCCCCTCCAGGGCGCTTTGAGGCGGGCACGCCCCCCATCGCCGAGGCCATCGCCCTGGGAGAGGCGGCCCAGTACCTCATGGAGGTGGGGATGGAAAGGGTCTACGCCCACGACCGGGCCCTTCTGGACTACGCCCTGAAGCGGCTGGAGGAGGTCCCCCACCTCAGGGTCTACGGGCCCCAGGGGCCCGACCGCGGCGGGGTCATCCCCTTCACCCTGGGCCGGCTCCACGCCCACGACCTGGCCACCTTCCTGGACGAGGAGGGCATCGCCGTCCGGACCGGGCACCACTGCGCCCAGCCCCTCCACCGGAGGTTGGGCCTAGCCGCCACTGCCCGGGCCAGCTTTTACCTCTACAACACCCGGGAAGAGGTGGACCGCTTCGTGGAAGCTCTCCTGAAGATCGCCGCCAGGATGTCCGCCTGGCTATGAAGGCTCTTTTAGGCCTCACCGAGGAAGAGGCGCAAAGGCGCCTAGCCCGGTACGGGCCCAACCGTATCCCCCGCCCTCGAGGCCCCGGGGCCCTGGCCCTCCTCCTGCGCCAGTTGGTGCACTTCTTCGCCCTCTTGCTCTGGGCCGCCGCCTTCCTGGCCTATCTGGCCGGCACCCCCGAGCTGGCCTGGGCTATCGTGGCCGTGATCCTGGTCAACGGCATCTTCGCCTTCGCCCAAGAGTACCGGGCGGAGCGCACCGCCGAGCACCTCCTCCATCTGGTGCCCCAGCGGGTGCAGGTGCTCCGGAACGGCCGCTGGCAAATGCGGGAGGCCTGGGAGCTGGTGCCGGGGGATGTCATCCGGCTCACCCTGGGCAACCGCGTCCCCGCCGACGTGAGGGTCCTGGAGGCCCTGGACCTAGCCGTAGACGCCTCCGCCTTCACCGGCGAAAGCCTCCCAGAAAGGCCCAGCCCCGGCGACACCCTCCTGGCCGGCTCCCTGGTGGTGCGGGGCGAGGGGCTGGCAGAGGTGGTGCGCACGGGAAAGGAGACCCGCCTGGCAGAGCTGGCCCGCCTCACCATTCGGCCTCCCCAGGAGGCCACTCCCTTGGAAGAGGCCCTCAACCGCCTGGTGCGCGTCGTCGCCCTGGTAGCCCTAGGCACGGGTGCCGTCTTTTTTCTCCTCTTCCTGGCGGCCCACATGCCCTGGACCCAGGCCTTTATCTTTACCCTGGGGGTCACGGTGGCCCTGGTACCCGAGGGGCTCCTGCCCACCCTCACCCTCTCCCTGGCGGTGGCCGCCCAACGCATGGCGGCCAGAAAGGCCCTGGTGCGCCGCCTGGACGCCGTGGAGAACCTAGGGCTCACCACCCTCATCTGCACCGACAAGACGGGCACCCTGACGGAGAACCGCCTCGAGGCCCGCCTCATCTACACTCCCAAAGGGAGGGTGCCCGAAGGACCCCCTCCCCCAGAGGTGGCCCCCTACCTGGACCTCCTGAAAAGGGCCCTGGTAACCGAGGAGGAAAACCCCCTAGACCCTCTGGAAGAGGCCCTGTGGGCCCTGGGAAAGCGGCTTGGCGGGCAACCCCTGGGCCCCGTGGTCCGCGCCTACCCCTTTGACCCGGAAAGGCGGCGCTCCTCCTGCGTGGCCGGAGGCCATCTGGTGGTGAAAGGGGCCCCCGAGGCCCTCGCCCCCTTGGTCCCGGAAGAGGAGCGGGAAACCCTCCTTCGGGAAGCCGAAAGGCTAGCCCAGGAGGGGTATAGGGTCATCGCCCTGGCCCACCGCCGCCTCGAGGACCCCCCGTCCGAGACGGCCGAGGAAGCCGAGAAAAACCTCCGCCTGCTGGCCTTGGTGGCCCTGGAGGACCCCATCCGCCCCGAGGTGCCCGAGGCGGTCCGCACCGCCAAGGAAGCGGGCATCCGGGTCATCGTGATCACCGGGGACCACCCGGCCACGGCCCTGGCGGTGGCCAGGAAGATCGGTCTGGTGGGAGAAAATCCCACCGTGGTCCTGGGCCCGGACCTCCCCCAGGACGAGCAGCTTTTAGGGGCCCTCCTGAACCGGGACGAAGTGGTGGTGGCCCGGGCCACTCCCGAGGACAAGCTCCGCATCACCGAGGCCCTCAAGGCCCGGGGCCACGTGGTGGCCATGACCGGGGACGGGGTCAACGACGCCCCCGCCCTGCGGGCCGCCCACGTGGGCATCGCCATGGGACGGAGAGGAACGGACGTGGCCCGGGAGGCCGCCGACCTGATCCTCCTGGACGACAACTTCGCCACCATCGTGGAGGCCATCCGCCACGGCCGGAGCACCTACAGCAACCCGCGCCGCTTCCTCGCCTACCACCTCACCGACAACGTGGCCGAGCTTGTCCCCTTCGTAGCCTGGGCCCTCACGGGTGGCCGCATCCCCCTGGCCCTCAGCGTCCTCCAGGTGCTGGCCCTGGACCTAGGCACCGATACCCTGCCCTCCTTGGCCCTGGGCACGGAGCCGCCGGAAGAGGGCGTCATGAAGCGGCCGCCCCCCAGGGAGGGCCTGGTCACCAAGGAGGTGCTCCTCCGTTCCTTGGGCCTCCTGGGCCCCGTGGAGGCCCTGGTGGAGATGGTCGTCTTCCTGACGGTGCTTCTGGCAGAGGGCTTCGTCCCCGGGGAGGCCCCGGGAAGCCTGGCGCTAAAGGCCTCGGGAGCCGCCTTCGCCTCGGTGGTCTTCGGCCAGGCGGCCAACGCCATGGCAAGCCGTAGCGAGACCGAACCCCTTTTCCGCATCCCCCTTGGCCGAAACCCCTTCATGCTGTGGGCTTTGGGGGCCAGTTTCGCCCTTCTGGCCTTCTCCTACACCCCCTGGCTGGCCCCGATCTTCCACCAGGCCTTTCCCGGCCCCTAGCCCCTCCTGGCGGCCCTGGCCTTCCCGGCGGTGGCCTGGGCCGACGCCCTCTACAAGAGGCGGCGGCGGGGAGTACAATGGCGGCAATGAGCGTCCTTGACGAGCTCTACCGGGAGATCATCCTGAAGCACTACCAGGCCCCCAAAAACTTCGGGGTCCTGCCGGAGGCCACCCGGCGGGCCGGGGGGATGAACCCCTCCTGCGGGGACCAGGTGGAGGTCATGGTGCTTCTGGAGGGGGACACCATCGCCGACATCCGCTTCCAGGGCCAAGGGTGCGCCATCAGCACCGCCAGCGCCTCCATGATGACGGAGGCGGTCAAGGGGAAGAAGGTGGCCGAGGCCCTGGACCTGGCCAAGAAGTTCCAGGCCATGGTGGTGGAGGGCGCCTCCCCGGACCCCTCCCTGGGGGACCTCTTGGCCCTCCAGGGGGTGGCCAAGCTCCCCGCCCGGGTGAAGTGCGCCACCCTGGCCTGGCACGCCCTGGAGGAGGCCCTGAAGTGAAGCGCTACCCGGCCCACAAGGTGACCGCCCTCCTGGTCCAACACCCGGACCTCATGGAGGCCTGGAAGGAGGCCGCCAAGGCGGGGCGCCTGCGGGCCAAGACCGTGGGGCGGGAGAACGTGGTCATCGTGGAGGACCCCGCCCTCATCGCCCGCCTCGAGGCCCTGGGCCTCAAGGGCGAAGCCGTCAAGGAGGAAGCATGAAAGGCGTGGTCTTTCTGCACGCTTTCCCCTACAACCCCAGGATGTGGGAGGCCGAGATGGCCCTCCTCAAGACCCGCCTCCCCGTCCTAGCCCCCCATTACCTGGGCCTTTCCCTGGAGGAAGCGGCCAGGAAGGTCCTTTCCGAGATGGAGGAGATGGGCCTGGAGCGGGCGGTCTTCGTGGGGCTTTCCATGGGAGGCTACCTCATCTTTGAGCTCTTCCGAAAGGCCCCGGAGCGCTTTTTAGGGGTGGTCCTCTCCAGCACCCGCGCCGGGCCTGACAGCGAAGAGGCTAGGCAAAACCGCTACGCCCTGAGGGAGCGGGTCCTGAAGGAGGGGGTGGGCTTTTTGCCCGAGGTACTCCTGCCGGGCCACCTGGGCAGGACCACAAGGGAGACCAAGCCCAACGTGGTGGAAAAGGCCAAGGCCATGATCCTAGAGGCCAGCCCGGAAAAGGTGGCGGAAAGCCTGAAGGCCCTGGCCGAAAGGCCCGACTCCACCCCCCTCCCTCCCCGGATGGAGGTGCCCGCCCTGGTCCTGGTGGGCGAGGAGGACACCCTCACCCCCCCGGAGGAGGCCAAAAAGATGTGGAAGGCCCTCCCCGACGGGCGCATGCTGATCCTCCCGGAGACGGGCCACCTGGCCAACCTGGAAAACCCCAAGGCCTTCCGCACGGCCCTCCTGGGCTTTCTCTCCGAGTTCTTCTAAAGCCTGAAGGCCTCCTCGGCAGTGAGGGTGAGGTCCAGGCAGGGGATGTAGACCTCCTTCCCCTCCTCCTCCACGAACCCTTCCGGGGTCCTCCGGTAGGCCAGGAAAAGCCCCTTCTCAGGGTCCACCAAGAGGTAGACCCCAAGGCTCTCCAGGCGCTGGTACATGGCCCGCTTCTCCCTGCGGTCCAAGGCTTCTGTGGCCGGAGAAAGGACCTTCACCAAGGCGCAAGGGGCCTCCTCGTAGTAGGGGTTTGGGGGCCCTTCCTGGCAGACCACCATCACATCCGGGTAGTAAACGGCCTCGTTCCCGATCCTGAGCTTCATGTCGCTCATGTAGACCCGGCACCCCCTGGCCCGGGCCGCCTCCAGGAAGCGGGCGGCGATGTTCAAGGCCACCCGGTTGTGAAGGGCGCTGGCCTCCGCCATGGCGTAGGCGAAGCCGCGGTAAAATTCCCGCTTCACCGGGCTTTTCTCCTCCTCTAAGAGGTAGGCCTCCAGGGACTGGGCCTTTCGGGCCAGCATCCCCTCCATTTTAAGTACCCCACCGCGGCTTTTGCCGCGGTGGGGTACTTGGCCTCACTCAGGCTTGGGCTCCCGGGCCATGAGGGCCTGGAGGGCCTTGAGGGGGTCCAGGCCCCCGTAGGCCACCCCAAAGACGGCCTCGGCGATGGGAAGCTCCACCCCCGCCCTCTCCCCCCAGGCCACCATGGCCTTGACGGCGTAAAGCCCCTCCACCACGCCGCGGTCCTCGAGGCGCTCCTTGGCCTCCCCCCGCACCAGCCTCTCCCCCGCCCCCCGGTTCCTGGAGTGGAGGCTGTAGGCGGTGGCCAGGAGGTCCCCGAGGCCCGATAGTCCATAAAAGGTGGCTTCTTCCCCGCCCAAAGCGGTGCCGAAGCGCACCATCTCCTTTAGCCCCCGGGTGAGGAGGGCGGCCTTGGCATTGTCCCCCAGGCGGAGGCCGTCCACCATCCCCGCCGCCAGGGCCAGGACGTTTTTCGCCGCCCCCCCTAGCTCCACCCCCCTAAGGTCCCGGCTGGTGTAGACCCGGAAGGTGGGCCCGCTAAAGAGCTCCTGGGCCCTTTGGGCAAGGCCCTCTGGCCCCGCCGCCACGCTGGCGGTGGGCAGAAAGCGGACCACCTCCTCGGCGTGGTTGGGGCCGGAGAGGGCGGCCACCGGGTGGCCCGGGAGGCGGGCCAGGACCTGGCTTGGGGGGAGGACCTCCCCCGCCTCAAAGAAAAGGCCCTTGGTGGCCGATAGGTACCAGGGGGCCAGGGGAAGGCCCTCCAGGGTGGAAAGGGCCTTGGAGGGCAGGGCCACCACGGCCAACTCCGCCCCCATCAGGGCCTCCTCGGGGTCGTGGGTGGGCTGGAGGTAGGCGGGCAGGGCCACACCGGGCAGATACTCCCGGTTTTCCCGCATGGCCCGCATGGCCTCCACCTGCTCCTTGCGCCGGGCCCAGAGGGCGGTGGGGATGCCCTTGCTGGCGAGAAGCACCCCCAAAGCCGTGCCCCAGGCCCCCGCTCCCAAGACGGCCACCTTCATAAAAGCCCCACCTCCCAGGCCTCGTACCAGGCGGCCAGGAGGAGAAAATAGGCCCCCAGGTAGAAGCTCAGAAGGAGGGCTCTGAGCCCCTTCCCGTACCCCTCCCCCCGGGCGGTCTTGGCCAGGAGAAGAAGCCCCCCGAAGGTCACCAGGATGTAGGCCTGAAGCTCCAGGAGGAGGGTGGGCAGGTGGAGGAGGAAGGCCCCGCCCATAAGGGCCGGGGAGAGGGCGAAGCCGAAGGCGAAGTAGCGGAGGGCGTTTAGGAGGAGAACGGGAAGGCCCAGGAAGAGGGCGGGGACGAGCCCAGTGAGGAAGAGCCCCTGGCTGAAGTTCCAATAAAAGATAACCCCCGCCAGAACGAGAAGCCCCTGGCCCAGGGCCTTTTCCAGACCGATGGCCTCGAGGGCCCCCGCGAAGAGGACCTGCATGGCGCGGGCCAGCTCCGGCATCCCGTAGGCCAAAAGGGCCCCCAGGGCGAAGAGGCCGTAGAGGAAAAGGTTGGTGAAGAGGTAAAGCCCCTTATGGGCCCGCACCAGGGCCAGAGCCTCTAAAAGCCAGGCCCGGAAGGGGGAAGTCTGGAAGAGGAGCCAGGTCCAGAAAAGGGAGAGGAGGACAAACCCCCATCCCGCCAAGGGGGTGAGGAGGTAGGCGGGAAGGCCAAGCCCCTCGGGGCGGAAGAAGACACGCCGCACCCTCTCCCCCTCCAGGACCACC
>QGLW01000364.1_pt1 | contig 11164 bp, 5 predicted proteins | sample 1725341 | NCBI WGS metagenome assembly QGLW01 (sample SAMN05439265, study PRJNA331180) | Hot springs metagenome, whole genome shotgun sequencing project. | isolation source: microbial mat of Apron and Channel Facies of Mammoth Hot Springs | place: USA: Wyoming, Yellowstone National Park | collected... | reverse complement strand
TCCCCGAGAGGCCGCGCCAGGAGGGGCTGGAGGACCCCCTTTTCCCGGATGGACTGGGCGAGGGCCTCGAGGTTCTCGAAGCGCTTGCGGGGCTGGGGAGAGGGGACGAGGACCTCGAGGGGGAGGCGCGAGTCCGCTTCCTCCGTCCGGCCAAGGGTTTTTTGAGCGTTCTCGAGGCCCTGAGAAAGGAACTTTTCGATGATGCCCATCTCTTTCACCTGTTCACCTCCTCCTTCTTTTCCCCAACGGCGAGGCCGAGGATTTGTAAAACCGCCCTGACCTCCTCTCTCGCTTCTGGGCTTTCGGCGAAGGCCACGGGTTTACCCAAAAGGATGGCCTTTGCGTGCACGGCGGGGCGGTAGGAGATGGGAGGCGTTACCCGCAGAAGGGGTTTGAACCGCCCCAGGGCATCGAGGGACTGACGGTGAAGCTTAGAGCGCGAATCGTACATGGTGGGGACGATGCCGAGAACAAAGCCCTCCTCCGAACCTTGGCCAAGGGTGGTCAAAGTTCGGGCGTACTCCTTGGCGAAGCGAAGGACACCCGCCACCGCCTGCAAACCCTTCGGGGTAGTTTCGGCCGGAACGATGAGCCCATCGGAAGCGAGAGCGGCGAAAATGGCCAGGTTACCCAACGAGGGCAGAGAGTCTATGAAGACATAGTCGTAGGGCATCTTCCGGGAAGCCCCCCTAAAGTCGATTCCCCTCAGGGGGTTCTTCGCCAAGTAGAGATCGGCCTCGGCCAGCTCTAGGTTGGCCGGAAGGAGGTCGTAGTTGGGAAGCAAGGTCAAGGGCTGGGGCACGTCTAGGTGCTCTATAAAGCGCAAGAGGGTATCGCCCCGCTCGACCTCACGGTCCCTGTAGAGCCACGCCGTGAGGTTGGCTTGAGGGTCAGCGTCGATGAGCAAAACCCGATATCCTACCTCAGCGAGCTCGTAGCCCAGATCCCTCGCTAAGGAAGTCTTGCCTGCGCCTCCTGCGTGGGTAAAGAACGTGTAGACCTTCATCGTCTTTCCTCCTTTCTCCTTTCTTCCTTTTCCTCGCCTTTCTCGTCTCTATATTCTCTTCACCTCTACGCTTCACTCCACTTCCCGCTCACCCCCCAATCTTAAGGCGTGACTCCTTTTTTTTCAGCCCCCCCACGCCCTAAGAGTCACCGAAGTTCACATTCTAGGCTCGCGCAGCCCCTACCAGGGTGGAGACATCCCCTTGATACCCCGTTTCAGCACGTGAGCTTCCCGCAAGAGGTCTTCGGTGGCGATGGTATCTCGTCCCTCGGTAAACGCCCGCTTAGTGGCGCGGGACACGACCGTTTGGAGGTCGCGCCCCGAAAAACCAGCGGTAGATTCGGCCACAGCTTCCAGATCGATGCTTTCAGCTTTCTCCTTGAGGAGGAGATGGATGATGCGCGCGCGTTCCTTTGGGCCAGGCAGGGGGATAGTGAGGGTGGTTCCGATCCTGGAGAGCACGGCGGGATCTATGGTTTCGGGGTGGTTGGAGGCTCCGATCAGGATGACGGGGGCCTTCTCGTCCAGCTGCATGATCCCATCTAGCTCCTGAAGAAGTTGACCCACGGCGTGGTCTACCTCGGCGTGCCCTCCCCGGCGGGGAGCCACGGCCTCCAGCTCGTCTAAGAAGAGGACGGATGGGGCTAAAGTCCTGGCTTTGTGAAAGAGGAGCCGGATCTTTTGAGCGCTTTCCCCCAACCACTTCGAGCGGAGTTCCCCGGGTGTGGCAGCGATGAAGTTTAGTCCGGAGTGCTTTGCGATGAAGCGGGCGATGGAGGTCTTGCCCGTACCAGGAGGTCCCACCAACAAGACCCCCTTCGGGGGTTTAACCCCAAATTGCTTGGCGTAAGCTCGATAATGCCTCAAGAGGAGGATGAGATCGCTCACCTCCTCCTCGGCCTCCGGGGGCAAGACGACTTCTTCCCTGAGCGCATAAAGGAGTTGGGGCTTTTCGTCTGGGGAAGGGTTCTTGTCGGCCATTTTCGCCAGACGAGAAGCCTCTCCTTGCTTGACAACGCTGAACTCCTCTCCCCCCACTTGTTCCCCATCCAACCGCCCCTGGCTTCCGTTCTCCCCGGTGCGGATCTCCTCGAGGCGGTACTCTATGGCGCCTACCCACCCGTACAGGGCTAAAAGGTGAAACATGGAAAGGGCGAAAAAGCCGTAGACGTAACCTGGGTGCTCCATGATGCGGTAGAGCCAGCCCAAGAGTTCGGGGAACCAGTAGTGCGGCTCGTAGGCGCGGTGTGCCCACAGGAAAGCCCAAAGGCCGCCGCCAACTCCTCGGCTCAGCAGGCCGAGCTTTCGGAAAAAGTGGGTCTTGTGGAAGGCCAGACTGTACGGGTCGTTATTCGCATCGTAGAGTTGAGCCAAAAAGGCCACCATCCCTCCCAACCAAAAAGCCCAGGGAAAGTATGCGGGGTCTTTGATGAGACCAAGGCCGAGCCCCAGGAGGTAGAACGCAATGGGGGAGAAAACGAAGCTTCCTAGGGCGTTCATGGGGCCAGCAACGAGAAGCCAGAGTTCGAAGGTGGACCACCCCCAACCCCTGAAGAAAAAGTCGTAGAGGGGACGAGACAGGGGCCAAGGGTTCCGCCGGTAGTGGGGAACCCAAAAGAGAGGCGCAGAAGGGTTCATGGCTTGAGACTTCCCTCCTTGACCTTATTCTTGCCGATGGCTTCTAATGCCCGGTAGAGGTTGATCGCCCTATCCAAGTCGGCGGAAGTGGGATGCTCGGGGATCTCGTCTTGGCGCCAGCGGTGTTGCAAGAAGAGTCTGGCTACCTCGACACCTAAACCCTTCTTCTTCAAGTCGGAAACGAGGTCGCTTATGGCCCGGTGGGCGTTCCTGAGCCTGGTTAGGATGATCTCGGGATCTACGCTTTGGGTGCCAGGAGAGGAGGAGAGGGCTTTGGGATTAGCAGAAGGCTCGTACGGTTTTTCGTCTACGCCTGGCGTGTAGTCGGGAAAAAGCCGCTTGATTACACGTTCCTCTTCATCTCTAAACTCGGCTTCGGAGATCGGCCGTAGGTGATCGTCTACCGGGACAGACTTGGGCTCCATATGAGCCACGTAAGCCCCCACGCCGAAGAGCTTAGCCGCGCGCTTTAGCGCATCGGAGTAGGCATCCTTGTAGTCGTCGCCGCTACCCACGTCCGTGCGCTCGTGCCATTTTCCAGCGATCTTGATGCGCAGGGTGCAGGAAACGTACACGGGCAATCGGGCGTTGTCCCTAGATTCCTTAGATTCCAGGGGTGGCAGGATCTGGTAAGTGGCGGTCCAGTCTTCGATATACCCTTCCTTTAGGGCCCTGTTTAGGCGGAGGAGGACGACTTCTATCGAAACGTAGGGCGTAAAAAGCCCTTGATGGTCGTTTTGCGCCTTTTCTGGCTGATCGTTAAATCGCCACCTTATTCCCCCTTCTTTGTCCAGGGGAAGCTCTAGGAACCTTATAGCCTTATCGAGCATGGGATCACCCTCCTCTTAAGTTTAGGGGAAAAACCGTTCTTTTTAGTCCCGGGAAGGTTTAAAGCTTTTGCTTTTGGGGGTTTCCCCGTTGAAGGTCTTGAGGTCTTGGGGGAGAGAGCTTTCACCTTTTGTTGCGCATCGCTGCTCAACCGGTGGTAGGCCCGAGCGTCTCGGATGCGCAAAGACTTGAGCGCATCACGGTTTGGGGTTCAGAGCTTTTGGAGTTATTTGTGTTTTTGCGGCGTTCGAAATTGAAAGCGATAAATAAGCTTTGCAAGATCGATCGAATAAAAAACAATTTTCCTCCTAATTTACTTAGTTGAAATTGATAAAGCTAGAAAGGTTTTCAGATCATAAGACTATTTTTAGATCATAAAGCTAAAGAACTAAAGATCTTTCGGATTATCTAAAGATTTCTCCAATCTATAGTTCTTGATCTATTCTCTTGACCTATTGATCTATTCTGTAGTTTTCACCCTTTATGATCTATAGCATATCTTTATCTACACAGTTTAGTAGCTTAGTAGCTTAGTAGCCGCTTCTCTATTTTTACACCCAAACGGGCAGGTTGTCAAGCCACACACCACAAAAAACGATAGGAGCGGCGTAGTTTCCTTCAGGCGCTTCGTTTATAAACATACCTCCAAATTTTCCTAGCCGATCGTACCACCCTAGGCTTGCGCAAAGTTGTGCGAAGGTGTAGGTTTTTACTGGGGGGCTGATCAGCGCTTGAAGCGACCGCACCTGAGTGCGCCTGTGATTTCGGGTGGTGCCAAAGTTTTGCTTCGCTAGCTCCGGGGGGCGCCTAAACTACAATGACCCCTGGGAGGGCGAAGGAAGCCGTGCTGGATTCCTTGATAAACCGGATCGCCGATACCCTCTTTGCGCCCTTTAGGGCCATCCTCGATTTTCTCACCGATCCGACCAACATGCTCGCTGTGGGCAAGCGGATCTTCGATGCCCTAGAGAGCGTTGACACTATACTGATGGGTTACGGTTTGCCTTCCGTGTTTGTTGCGGTGGGGGCGGTTTTCCTCCTGCTCGGTTTGGCGAAAGCCACTTTTCAGGTGGTTTTGGTGCAGAAAAGTGTCGTTGAGGCCTTTGGGCCCATAGTCCTACCGGTACTTATGTTTCCGCTCTTCGCCTATCGAGGCGCCCCTTGTAAGCCAGATACCGGTTCCTTCCCTTGCATCCCCGAGATTTCCTACAATGTTGAAGTAGTCGACCAAAGCGAGATTCCTGCGCAAAAAGTCCCCGTCCTCGAATACGGGGCGAACGGCCAGCTTGCCCTGGGTTTCCGCGAGAAACCCCTGCCCGAACGTCCGGGTTACAGGTACGCCGTCTTTCAGCCAGAACTTCCTCCCATGCCTGGGGGGACGGCGATTGGGTACCAGCTTCTTACCCAGAGCTACTTGCTAAGCCGGCGCATCTTTTACTCCGAGCTCTCCATCTACCAGGATTCCCTCAGCGAGTTGCGGGACACGTACAGCAAGCTCATGCACTCAGCTTTCAACACCATGGCCGCCGTGACCTTCACTAGCGCCGGCATACGCGGGGCGCTGCTAGGGGCTATAACTTCCGTCATACCCGAAAAAGGCAAAACTCTCTTTGGCTCTAAAGGGCTCCTCCGCAAAATCGCAAACTGGTTTTCGAAGAACGCTCCTAGTTTCCTAAGGGGGTTTCTAAACTTCACCTTCGTTGGCGCTGAGAATGTGACGAAAAACATCGCCTACAAGACAGCGGCTTTTAACCTAACCCTGATCGAGGCCCTCGCTGCGATACCCCTTCTCTTGGTCTCCTTTTATCTCGTTGTGGTGTACGGCGTGTTCATGTCGGCGAAGGTCTTCCTTTACGGGGCGCCCCTCTTCCTTGGACTCGCCACCCTTTTTCCAAAGAGGGTGGCGTCCTTCTTTAGCCTATTGCTGACCCTTATCATTTTCCCTTCCATCTTCGGGGCCTTTATGGGTGTGTCCATGCGGACGCTCTTTGTAAGCGGAATCAAGGCCCAAGTGGAAAAGCTAAACGATATCGTGCAAAAGAGCCAGGAACTCTTCTTCTTGACCAATCCAGGAGCGGCTTACATGGGCGGAGTGGTAGCCAACGCCGTGGCCGCACAGGTGGAAAACGCTCTGGCTTGCCTAAACGGCTCCCCTCCCGCCGATACGGGGGATGGTAAAGTCTCTCCTTACGGTTACATCCTCGAGTCCGCCGCCGGCTCCATCGCCTGCTACCCTTCGTACAATGTCAAGGGCTACTTGAAGTACGCCGATGACCCAGATGCGTTACCCACCAATCCGGGACAAATACAGGCCATGGCCCTAGATATCGCCCGTGCGGTGAGCCTCGATGTGGCGGGGATTGTGGGGGATACCAACGGGAGGAGGGGATACTACGCTCTTCCCAAGGGAGGGGGCTTAACCCCAAACTCGCCGGAGGGGAGGATCTATGGCCTCTTTGGGATTGACCAGGAGGGGGTGTACGCTGGTTCCTCTGGAGAGTCCAACTCCCCCTCCAAACGCTTTTTAAGGAACTTTCTGCCCCCTAGTTTTTGGAATAGCCCCGCTGGAGAGCGATTCAAAAAGGTTCTCTACATGGGGGATGAAATGGGGCGGGCGGCGAACAACGAGGTTCTCCCGCCCCTGGAGATCGGGGCCCTCACCCGGCTCGCCCTCGACGCTTACGCCACCGCCGATCGGGAGAAGCTAGCGGCCTTGGTGAAGCAACTCAAGGGCTTTGTTCAAGATTTAAACGCTTTGGCGGCGAGGGGGGGATCCCTCAAGGAGAGCGGGGATTACGCTAGCGACTTCTACAAAGTGGGAATCAGGTGGGAGATCGCCTGGCCGCTCTTTTTGGACACGCCCTTCAAGGTTATCAAGCGTGGCGTGGAGGGGGGAGCCAATCTGCCTCCGGGAATTAACCTAAAACCGGATCTCCTCTTACGAATGATGGCTACCCCTCCACCCCCGATCCCGGCGAACTCGCCCGTTGCTCCTTACAGCTTAAGCTTGAGGCTGACTGGGCGCTCCTCTGGTGAGGAGCCCCCACCGAAACCACGGATAGTCCCGGACGAAGTTATAGCTCCTATATCAGGAGGCAGCCTCGTCATACCCAAGCCAGAAGCTCTTACCCTCAACCCCAATTCGACCCCCGCTCTCGTGGAACCGTTGCCCTCCTTCTTCAAGTACAACGACCTTGTAAAGGTCCCCCCTCCTGCCCTTGGGTACAGACTCGATGCGCCGGCGGGCGGGGAGGGAACGGAGACGATCGCTCCCTACCTGGTCTACCCCTACCTGGAGCACTACAGCGTCATGAACCAGTTGGGCGAGGGGTTGCTCACCGCCTTGCGGAACATAGATGCGCAGAAACTCGCCCCCCTTGTCTTTTTGGTAGTGGCCGCCCTCCTCGCCTACTTCATTTTCACGAGCTTGCTTTCCGTGTCCCAAACCCTTTTGGAGGGCGTAGGGGCATCTAGCGGTCCACTCGCTCGGGCTTTGCAAGTGAGATTCCTCGATATGAACTTCGTGGATCCCTCCAGGTACTTGCCCCAGCCCAAACCTCGCCCCGCCCCAGTCCCCAATCTGACTCCCGTTGGTCTGAGCGAGGGAGCCTCTTCCTATATGACGCAGAGGGCGGTTAACCTCCTCGAGGGGCGGGTTGGAGACGGCCCCGCGCTCACGCCTCCCCCCCATTCCGAGGTGACCCCAGGCGAAACATCTTCGGAGGCCGCAAAGGCTGAGGTTGAGCGGGTGGGCCATCCCGAGGAGCCAACGCAAAAGATCTTGGACAGCGTGAGAGAGGTTTTGGGGGAAGGCCCCTTCAAGACAGCGCTGGCTGGAGAAAACGCCGTTGCAATCTACGGAACCAATACCGAGGAAGTTAAGCGCTACACGCCTAGTGGCCTGGCGGAAAAGCTTTTGGGGTTGATGCGGGAGTGGGACCAGGCCAAGAAAACGTGGTCCTCTTTAGCGGGGCGTCTGGGGGAAGCCACGAGAAGCTGGGAGATCCGCCTCATAGAAGGGGCGGGGTTGGTGGGGCTGGAGACTGGGGCGAAGTCCTACGCCTACGCCAAGGAGGTTCTCACCAAAGAGGGTTATGTTGTGGAGGAAGTGAAGCCGGGGAAGCTCGCTGCGATTTACGACTCTCATGGAACGCCCTTGGGCTACCTCAGACTAGCTCCCCTGTTTAGGGGCCAAAAGGTCACTTCTGAGTTCAACGAGTTTGTGGCCGAACTCTCCGCTAAGAGGGCCAAGAGCGATCGCGCGAAGTGGTACATGAGCTTGGAGGAAGTCGAGGGCTCGCCTTACCGGAGGGCCTTAACCGCTCTCGCAGACTCTCAGGTTTTGCGGGATGTGGAACGTAGCCTCAAGAAAAGGATGGGGGAACGTTTCTTGGGCCTTCTTCCGCTCTTGGACTTGGACAATGCGAGAGGGAGGGTGTACGTCTTCTACAAAGACGAAGGCGGCGGGGAAAGAGCCCTTCGCCTCGAGTTCGCATCTTTTAACGTGAACTACGAGGGAATTGAAAGCTTCCGCTTGGCCGTTGAGAGAAGAAACCTTCCGGGCGTGAGCGCCAGAGCCTACCTGGAGGGGGGATTGCTCGCTAGAATCCTCCGGGCCCCCTTCTTTAGGGAAGGGGAATTCACCCGCCTTAGGGACGCATTGGAAAATTCCCTCATCTGGGGAGAGAACCACGAAGCGAGGTTGCGCAACGCTGGCGTGGGGATCGAAGAGGTGAGGCTCTACTTCGCCAGGTTGAAAGAGTTTCTGAGGAACGATGCGGTCTTCGTAGAGGCTATAGGGGAGTTGGAGAAGATCAGGAGTCTTTACCAAGAAGGTGAGCGACACTCCCAGAGCGCCACAGAGGCTTTGGCCGGATTCGTTAGAGAAGAGCTGAAGGTTCTCGAGCACCAGCTTTTCCAAATCGAAAAGGCCATGGAGGGGGAGGGCTCCGGGGAGGGGGAGAGCCCAGCGGGTGTGACCTTCGCTTGGCGCGAGACTTTAATCGACCTGGAGCGGGAGTCGCGACTCCTGAAAGCGCTTGAGCCAAAAGGCCAGCGCGAGGTGAGGCTAAAGAATGCGCCCATTTCCGAAGGGCGCATGGTAAATCGTAGGCGCAAGCGGGATGAGGCTCTTTCCGATGGGCGTGATGATGGCCCTTCCGTTGAGGAGATTCTCGAAAGGATATCCAAGCTGATGGGGAGGTTTAGTCCCAAGCATGAAGGGGGGTTGAACTGAGGGGAGGTGAGGGATGATGAGGGGATGGCTTCGAAGGTGGAAGTGGAAGGGGATCCTTCTTTCGCTCCTGGCTTTGCAGGGCGGAGCTTTGGGAGAGGAAAGCGCACCGATTCCACCAGGGCTCACGCTTCCGCCCTCTCAAGCGGGCTTTGCCCCCGCCGAAAAGACGAAGAAGGCGGAGCCCGAATACCGCACTTTCCGCAAATCGATTTACGAGCGGATAAACCCTAGGCCTTTCATTGGGCAAGGGGAGTTGGATTGGCCGTATGCGGTGGTTTCCCGCCAAGACGTGGCCATAGTGAACCTCCTTAATCCCAACTGCCCGAGCTTTAACCCCGAAATCTACCTACAGCTGGTGGAACAAAGGGGCTTCGAGGAGTACCGCCTTTGGCCCGAGAAAAAGCCCGATGGCTCGCTTCCCACCGAAGAGGAAAAGAGAAAGGCCATCGAGCGGAAGGTGGAGGAGCTTAAAAGGAACCCGACCTGCCCCAAGGGCCAGTGGTACTTTCCCCTCTCCTCTCTCCACGCCACACAAGAGGTAGCCGGGCAACTCAAACGGGCGTGGGAACGCTTCGAGGACCGCTACTTCTGGCGGGTGGTCACGGAGATAAACAACCCGGCTTACTGGTTCGCCTATTGCGTTTTAGGTCTCGGCACCGAAAACCACAGCGAGGGCCCGCGCCCAGCGGTGGACTTTACGCCTCCAGAAATCCTGCCGCCCGAACTCGGGACCCCGCTCAGCGGCGATATTTTGGACATGGTTTCCTCCTATCGGAAAGGCCTCGGAGGAGAGAGTCCCTGGGAGGAGTCTCCCAACTATCGGGCAGAGAGCGCCGGAAAGCTTCGTAAACCCTTTTACTTACCCTTTGTCCCCACGATCTCCCCTAAGGAGTTCTGCGACAATCTCGGCTTCCGTTTGCCTATCTTCTACATCCCCTCCCTCGTGTTACAGGTGGGGGGAATAGAGATTTGGCGGAGCCCCGGGTACCCAGACCAGCCTCTCATCTTTGACCAAAACGAGGCGGACCAGCGCATCAAAGACGCCATTTCCCACGCCCTGGGGTCTTACTACTCCGAATACCTGGCTAAAGATGTCCTCAGGGCGCTTTTCATCCCCCCAGGCAAGAGTTCGGATCCCAACACCACGGTTGAAAACGCTCTGGGCCTCAACCTCGCAGATCTCGAAAATCTTGGGGTGCAGGGGCGATCTTCTTGTGGCCCGAAAACGGACGCTGCGAGCTTCGTGGACTGCCTGAGCCGCCCCCTTCAAAACATGGAGGCGCTTCTCTACTTCCCCGTTCCCTGGCAAGCGCCGATCCTCGGGGGTGGGGCGGTGGTGACCCCCGTCTTCGCCTACCCTTACCCCGATCCTCTGCGCACCGCCACCGACATCATGGTGATCTACGACATGGTGGGGAAGCTCTTGGGGGTGGACCACCTCTCCCTTATAGAGAAAGGGGCCCTCGCCCTCTACTACCTCCAGCCGCTCTTGAACTACCTGGACATGCCCCTCCTGCCGGGGGTCATCGACATTCCCGTCCGCGATACCCCGGCCGGACAGGCCATCGAGGCCCTCTACGGCGTGGTGCGGGGGGTGGTCGAGGCCGCCGTGGATGGTTTTTTGAGGGGCGTAGACGAGGCGGGCGAGGCCGCTTTTGGAGCGGAGAAGGGAGCGATGTACGCCGCTGGCGTTCGCCTCATCTTGACACCCTTCACCGAACTTTTGGCGAGCGACGATCCCAAGCGGTTCGTTGGAAAGGCGCTTGCGCTCCTAAGGCAGATCGATGAGTTCGTGCGCACTTTCACTGGACAAGGGGCCAACTTCCACAACGTCATCAACGGGGTTCCCGTGGCTCCAGGTCTTTGGCGTTTCGAGGAACTCAAGCGGGCTTTTCCGGTTACCAATCCAACGCTTCAGAGGCTGTTCGGCTACTCGTCGTTTTTCGCCGCTTGGAGCCAGTTTGATGTCACCCTCATCCCGGACCCGACCGCCGACTGGGCCAACCTCGGGGAGTTCGCCCTAGCGGCCATCAGTCGACTCGTGGGCTTCTGGCACCTCCCGTTGCGGATCGAAATCGTCTTCCGTCCCCCCTGGGTGGTGGTCGTTCCCGACATACCGAGGTACATGCTTCTTCCCCCGTACTTCCTTCCTTTCTCTGGTGAGCGGATCTACTGGGGGTGGTTCAACGTACCAGAGGGGTACCCTATCCCCCTGGTCAAAGGGAAGCCGGGCGATCCCCTTCCCGAGTTGCGAGGCGACCACCCGCTCAAGGGGTTTGATGGCGAAACGGGCTTAGCGAAGTTGTACGAGGATTTTCTCTTCAGGAAGAGGTGAACCACACTGGAGACGGAAATGAAAAAGGGGCGCCACGGGAACGATAGGGGCGAAGGGGGTGTGCGATGAGGGCGGTAAAGGTTCTCTTAGTCTTCCTCGCCGTGGTGGGCGGGATCCTGGC
>QGLW01000362.1_pt1 | contig 11200 bp, 3 predicted proteins | sample 1725341 | NCBI WGS metagenome assembly QGLW01 (sample SAMN05439265, study PRJNA331180) | Hot springs metagenome, whole genome shotgun sequencing project. | isolation source: microbial mat of Apron and Channel Facies of Mammoth Hot Springs | place: USA: Wyoming, Yellowstone National Park | collected... | reverse complement strand
AATCCGCCACATTTACTCCTATTGAATTTTACAACTCAACGGATCCGAAGACGGTTAGAAGGCATTGCGAGGAAGCGAAAGGTGCCAATATAGACGGGTTCATAATATCTTTCTGGGGGATGCACGAGTTGGGAAAGCTGGATTCCGTCGTTATGGTCCTTGATGAATGTGGCTTGAAATATACGGTTTATATTGAGGTTTCAAGGTCCGCAAACGATCTGATAAGGCAAATAGATACGGTTTTAAAGTTTTTCGGGGAGAGGAGGAACTTTTTGAGGATCAACAAAAAACCCACAATTTTCATATACGGGAGGGTGATAAATTCCCTAAGCGTTTTTCAAATGGATAGCGCCCTGAAATCTTTCCCGGGAATATTGATATTTGCGGATGGAGGGGGGCAAACCTTAAACATTCTCTTCAAAAACCTGCACAGATACATAGTTCTTGATGCGGATGAGGGATTTTACGAAAACTTTTGCAATGGAGTTTTTGGATACTGCGCGGTTCCCGTATTTCCGGGCTTTAAGTACAAGAAAAAGAAAGCTTACGTTCCTCACGAAAATGGGAAGTTTTACGAGCAGTTGTTAAATTTGGCTATAAAGTCAAATGCGGATATTCTACTTATCACATCCTTTAACGAGTGGTGGGAGGGTACAAACGTTGAACCATCAAGGGAGTTTGGGGATCTGTTCTTGAGGATAACGAGGAAATACTCGGAAATATTTAAGAAAACGAGGAGGGAAAAAGGTAGGGAAAGTTTGAAATTGCCGAAGTTCAATGTCAGGGCTTGCTACATACAAAACCCAACGGATTTTACGCCTTTTCTGTTTAGGGAATTCAGGATCCTTGAAAGTCTGCAGAAAATAGAGGGTTGCGACCTTGTTGTGTACGGTGGGAACGAGAGGTACGATACCGCCTGGAATCCATACCTTATGGATTACTTAAGGAAAGGTAAGATGCTCATTAGCGGGGGTCCCTTCCCGTTTTATTACGATAAGGATGAGAAATACGTGAATTTTGCGTATAGGTTCGGGTTAAAGATGAGGGTGGTGGATGATAATACCCTAAAGGGGAAGTTCTCTGCGGTTTTTATAGATGGGAAGGATACCTTGAAGTTTTACCCATGGGGCGAGGATAGGATAAGGGACCTTTTGGAGTGGGATGAGGATTTTTACAGGCTCAGGGTTTGTAAAGATAAGTGCGAGGATTTTGTGGTTGGTGGTAGGGTTGGGAACATATATTATGTTTGGAGGGGTTTGGTGGAGAGTAAGTACGGTATAAATGCGGTTAGTGAGGTTTTAAGGAGAATGGGATTTTAGCCTTAACTTTTTTATCGCCCCTTGCTTCAACCACGAGGAAATAAAATCCCCTCCATAGGTTATCCGTTCCCAACGCAACTTGCCCAACATTTGAATTTACTTTAAAGACCTTCCTATCCAAGAGCCTACCCATATCGTCATAGATCCTCACCTCGAGTTCCTTAGCCTTGAATTCCAAAGAAAACGAAATTATTATCCTCTCCCCAACCCTATATACCTTCCTTGAAATTGAAATCCCACCGCTTAAACCCCCCGCGGATATGCTGTTCATCCTTCCGGGCGTCCCGCCTCTAGGATCCTGCGTCGTACCCCAGTTTGTCTGTTCGTTTGTCTCCAAATAAGGTGAAACCCTCTCAAGGGACCTATTATAATCTCCACCGAACTTGGAGGTGTAATATAGGCTATCTATGGTGAAGTTGCCGGACTTTATTAAAACCCCATCTTGCGAGTCATTAAATCTTGGAATTCTCTCCGCCAAGATGAAATCCACATCCGGAAAGAGATTTCTAAAGTTCGTATCACCCGAGATTACCAAAAATTCCCCGGGTTTTAGGGATCTCTTTATGGGCTTTGAGGAGGAGGTGAGGTCGCAAACTTTCAGCTCCGTAAGGTTCAAATTCCATTCGGATACGTTGTAGATCTCCAACCATTCCGTTCCCTTGTAATTTATCTCGTTTATTACGAGGGTGGGCTTTTGGTATGTGTAATGCAGGAAAATGGAGTTGTTTGATGTATCGCAATCTAAGCTGTCAAGCTTAAAACCCATCTCTTGGGTTCCTTCCTTTGAAAACCTGAAAGTGTAAGTATAGCTCCTTGTGGATTCCGCCATCAAGAAGTCCTCAATCTCATCAACCATTACGCCGTTCAGATATATCCCGAGTTTGAAGTTTGAATTTTCCGTCCCATCGTTTTTCACAATGAGGAAAACCCTAACCGAATCCTTAAAATCGAGGGCATCGGATAACCTTATCAAAAACTCGTATGGGCAGGATACGGAATTTCCATAACCCAATGTGTGCCCGTATGGTGAATTTGACGGTAGGAATACATTTATGTTCGGTGCTTTCCTTTCGGCGGATATACCATCTCCGGTTGTGGGGAAGGCTCCAACAATATCAACGGTATCTCCCGAGTTGTTTATGAGGTAGAGGGTATCGTTCTGAGAGAGGCCGTTCCCTATCTGTGCGTCGTTTACGGACATAAGGACGGTTCCGGAGGGGAAGGAATAGGGCATTGGGTCGGGGGAAGAAGGATTCGTATAATCCCTATCAAGGATCACACCAAAACCCATTGGGGGAATGCAAGTGGAGAGGACACAAAGGGGGCAGGAGGATAATATTGATGTATCGGGGAAAGGGATAATTAGATCTTCGTCGTATCTGTCTTTAATCCTCCAAGATGCTAAGCAAACCGTCGTATCCGTTGGATTATATATCTCCACCGCTTCGTTGTATAAACCCGCAGAGGATTCCGGTCCCCTCGGGTCGTACATAACTTCGTTTATGACGACGGATGAAATTATTAAACTAAACATCCAAGTTCTTCACAAAACCCGCATTCTCAAGTATGAATTTCTTCCTTGTCTCCACCACCTCACCCATAAGTATTGAGAATAGGTGATCCGCCTCTAAGGCATCTTCAACTGTTACCCTCTTCAATGTCCTGGTCTTCGGTTTCATCGTAGTTTCCCAAAGCTGTTCGGGGTTCATCTCTCCCAGACCCTTGTACCTCTGTATTGTCACGTTATCTCCCCACTCTTCAAGTACTTTCTTGAGTTCCTCGTCGGAATAGAGATATCTTACCTCCTTCCCTTTCTGAACCCTATAAAGGGGCGGCATGGCAATGTAAATATAACCTTCCTCAACGAGGGGTCTCATATACCTCCAGAATAGGGTTAAGAGCAATGTTCTAATGTGCGCCCCATCCACATCCGCGTCGCTCATTATTATGATCTTCCCGTACCTTGCCTTCTTCGGATCGCAATCCTCCTTTATCCCGCATCCTATTGCGGATATTATGGCTTTAACCTCGTTGTTTGACAAGATCTTCACCTCGTTTGCCTTCTCAACGTTTAATATCTTTCCCCTAATGGGTAATATCGCCTGCGTTCTTCTGTCCCTAGCCTGCTTTGCGCTTCCGCCCGCGGAATCCCCCTCCACTATGAAGAGCTCCGCTTGCTTTTGATCCTCAACTATGCAATCCGCCAGCTTTCCGGGTAGGGTATCCGACTCAAGGAAGTTCTTTCTTTTTACCAGTTCCCTAGCTTTTTTCGCTGCGAGCCTTGACTTTGCGGTGGTTATTGCCTTCTGAACTATAACCTGGGCTATTTTTGGATTTTCCTCAAGGAATCTCTTTAAAGCCTCGTAAACCTCGCTCCTTACAAAGCTCTCCGCCTGGGGGGAACCCAACTTCGCCTTTGTTTGCCCTTCAAACTGGGGTTCCGGCATCTTCAGGTGGATTATAGCAACGAGACCCTCCCTAACATCCTCACCCGTAAGGTTCTTTCCCTTAAGCTCCTTCAACATGTTGTTCTTTTGTGCGTACTCGTTTATAGCCCTCGTTAAGGCACTCCTAAGACCGCTTACGTGCGTCCCCCCATCCTCCGTGGGTATTGTATTTACGAAGGATAGGATCTCCTCGTTATCGGAATCGTTATAATGTAGGGCAACTTCCAACTCGTAATCGCCGTTAGTTTTCTTTAGGTAAAAGGGTGGGGAAAATAGAGGTTTGTTTCCCTCATCTATGTAAATTAGGAAATCCACTATCCCACCGCTCTTGAAACTTTCCTTCTCTCCCGTGTTCTCATCCTCAAAGATAAACTCAACGGAAGGTACCAAAAAGGAAAGCTCCCTCAACCTCTTCCTTATTATGTTCTTGTCCCAAGTTTTCTCTGGATAATCCGTGAAGATCTCGGGATCGGGTTTAAAGGTAACCTTTGTACCTGTACCCACCGCCTTCCCAACCTCCCTTAGAGATTCCACGATCTCACCCCTTGAGAATTTAGCCCTATAGAGCTTCCCATCCCTCTTAACCTCCACCTCCAACCATTCCGAAAGGGCGTTCACGACCGACGCGCCTACACCGTGCAATCCTCCGGAAACCTTATAGGCTTTCCTATCAAACTTACCACCCGCATGCAAAACCGTAAAAACAACCTCCACCCCGCTTATCCCCATCTCCGGGTGCTTGTCAACGGGTATCCCCCTACCGTCATCCTCAACGGAGATTGAACCATCCTTATGTAGTGTCACCTTTATCCTCTTGGCGTACCCTGCGAGGGCTTCATCCACGGAGTTATCAAGGATCTCCATTAAAAGGTGGTGGAAACCTTTCTTCCCCTTGTCCCCTATATACATCGCGGGCCTTTTTCTCACTCCCTCAAGTCCCTTTAAAACCTTAATATCCTGTGCGGAATATTGCGAATGCATGAGTTGAAATTTTAAAGTGGCTTTATTACCTCCGAAAGTCTCTGCTTTATCTCAAGTGTCCTTTTTGATAGGGTTATGAGCTTTCGGGTTAGACTTATAAACTCCCCAACCTTAATTTTCGGATCCCAAACTATACCGCTCTCCTTATATTCTTTCCTTTTCATAGAATCGCTCATCCAACGGATCGGTGGATAATAACCCCCCACCCTGTACTCAAAGGCAAAATCCGGTATTCCATAAACCTTAACCTTCTTGTTTATAACCATCACCTTATTCTTCTCGTCAAGCTTGGCATCCACCACAACCTCCTCGGGATCCCAATCCCCCTCCACCTTCAAGTTTTCATCCTCGTATTCGGGAAGGTTTTGATAGTTTAGTTGTAGTTTTGCCAGCTCCTCACCCAAATATGCAATATGCCAAAAACTTTGCAAAATTGGAACCCTCGGCAAATCCTTCTTAAGGTTGTTCTCGTACCTCTTCACATATTCTGGCGTTGATAGTACCCCAAAGACATAATAGAAAATGTGCTCCTTCTCTATCCTGCGATCCTTAAGATCATCCCTAAATTTGTTTAAAGCCTCGTCCGTTATGTTGTAAAGCCTAACCAACCTTTTCTCTCCCATCATCTGTTGTTCCTCATAAACGTAAAGGGGGAAGAGGTAAGCAGTATGCAAAAAGTGCAAATCAGCAATTCTATCCGTAATAAAGGCATCAAAACGATCGGAACCTTTACCGCTTACCGCAATCGCCAAATTTTGGTGTGATGGGGTGGGGAAAATTGAGGGGAGCTGGGAAACTGCGGCGTTAAAAGCCCTGTCAAAATAGACATACATTGGAATAAAGGGCCTATACAACGCCGGGAAAACCCTATCATCCCTAAACTCCTGTAGATTGTTTATTTTGAATAACAGCTCTTTTAACCTCATATCCCACTTTATTTTTCTTATGTCCTTCTCAATCTTTTCCTCCCAGTTATCTTTATCTTTCGTTATCTCCCCCCTCCAAACCCTCTCAAGGTGCTCGTTGAAGGTTTCTATTAGCCTTCCCATATTCTTCTTAAGCTCCTCAGGGGAAAAGTTGTATGCGTAAGAGTCCCTAGCAGTAGTCAAGCCCAGCGAATAATTACCAAATACCGTGATTTCCTTTTCGTTCCTTTTATCCCCAAGCTTTAACAGATTCTCAAACTCCTCTTCCCCTTGCTCCAACCAATCGTGATATTTGTTTGGTATAATTTCCTCCCAAGGGATCTGGTCGGGTTTTTCTTCCCATTCTTCTAACTCCGCAAATTTCTCTTCCTTTTTGGCATAGTCCTTAACTGCTTTGTAGTAAATTTTTGCGGGTCCGGTTTTGTCTTTCTTTTTAACCAATAATAACAAGCAATTGCCCGTGCGTATTTGAAATACGTTTTCCCCTTGCCTTTTCGCATCCTCCCCCCCCTTCCATGCATTCCCCTTTAGGTCATAAACATAAACCTCCGCAAACTCCTCGCTTAGGGCTTTCCTTATCCCCCTTCCCGAAAGCCCATATAACCAACCGTTGTTTAAAACCAATCCTATTACCCCCTCCTCTATCCTATCCGTCGCCATCCTTAATGCCTGGACGTATGTATCGTATAGGCTATTTACAATGGTGGCTCCCAATTCCTTGGCATACTTTGCGTAAGTTTCCCCTATCCTCCTTCTGAGGTTGGGATATACAACGTTCTTTCTACCCACATTCTCGTTCTCTCTTCCCGCTCTCCAAGGGGGGTTTGAGATTATTACGTTCACCTTTGCGTTAAGCTGGGCTTCCACCATTTCCTTAAATTTTTTAGGGAATCCTATTAGGTCTTTGGGTTTTCGCTCATAGAGTTTTTCCATAAGGTTGAAGCTGTCTGTCCAAAGGGCGTTTGTGAAGGGCGTGTATTCCCCCAAGTTTTTGAGTAGAACGCTTTCCACATTTCTTAGTATAATCAGATAAGGAAGTAATAAAATTTCGTTAGCCCAGATTTCCTTCCTCTTTAGCTTTCCCTCAACCTTCCCTTTGTCTTCCTTTGCTATGCGCTCTATCAGGATGGCTATGAAGGTTCCCACACCCGCGAAGGGGTCGAGGATCACTACGCCCTCATCCCCCAAACCCTTACCAAAGTGATTTTTTGTTAGGAAATCAACGAAATTGACTATAAAAGAGACTAAGGGTACGGGTGTATAGGCAATACCCATCTCGTCGTTGATATCCTTGAAGGCTTTGCTGAATAATCTAGTATATAGAAACCTTAAAAGTTCTTGCCTTTCCTCCTCATCAAGGATCCCTTTCGCCCGAGTTCTAACCTTATCGTAAAACCTCTCCAGATCCTTAATGTTACTCTCAAGGAATTTCTTGAAGTATTCAAACATCTCGTCAAGGATTAGGTCGATTTCGGATTTTTGGGTGAATATCGCATCTAAGATGGGTTTGGTTAGAAGGTATTGGACTATTAGGCTAACGCAATCGTTGGTTGATATGGATTCGTTTAGGATTTTTGAGAGGGAACTTTTAAGGTTTTCAAACTTTTCCCTAAAATTCCCGTCATTCTCGTAAGATATGAGGATCTGATCTCTCAGAATTTGAGCCAATTTTGCTGTTTCTTCCGCCCAATCCGAGAGGAAAACCCTATCTCCTATCCTAAAAGTCTTTATCACCTTTGTGGTTAAATTCTTCCTTATTCCATCAAAGAGGTCTATGGGAAAGCTCGGGGATCTTACGATCTGGAAAACTTCCTCATCAAAATCCAGTTGATTATCGCGGGTCATCCTATCCCGTCCTTCTCCCTTTTTGGACAGAAGAACCTTTCTTATCTTTACCCTGTATGTTTCATCGTAAGCTATTACCGCGTTTATCACCTGCCATATCGTTTTGTAATTGGTTCTATCTATCTGCTCGTCAACGTTTCCCTTTTCCGTATCTATCACCAAAGGGATGAATATTGATCCATACTCTTTATCCGGGCTCTTTCTTACAACCCTACCCAAGGCTTGGACTATATCTATCTCGCTCTTCTTTGGCCTGAAAAATGCAACGAAATCAAGGGAAGGGACGTCTATCCCCTCCGTTAAAACCTTCGCATTCGTCAATATTACGGGTCTTGAAAAGGAAGCCTTCCTTAAATTTTCTATTTTTGAACGTTTCTCCTCTGCCGTCATGTTCCCATCAATATGATCTATCCTTATTTTCGGCTCCTCCTTGAAATATCCCCTATAGACCTCCACAAACTCCCTCGCTATCCTCTTTGATTCTTCCACGCGATTTACGAATATGATCCCGCTTTTTATTGGGAACCTAACCTTGCGGTTATCCTCATCCAAAGTTTCGCCCTTCATAAACTTCATAAGCCCGATAAGTTTTGTGGTGTCGTCAACGCTAAGAGGGTTGGCTTCTTGTTCGTCTTCCCCATTCTTTCCATATCCCCCAAGGTACTCCCTCAAGTTCTCCTGTATCTCCCTTCTCGGCACCATAAAGGCTATTACCTTGAAACCCGTTATATACCCCTCCTTTATCGCCTTAGCAAAGGTGTATTCGTAAAAAACGGGTCCGAAGATTTCTTCGTCATCCATACTGTAAGCCAGTATATTTTCTTCCTCCTCAGATGTTTTTTCCTCCTTAAATGTGTAAATTTTTGGTGTTGCGGTCATATATAGGCGCTTCTTACCCTTTATGTGTTCGTTTGAGTGTACCAACTTGAAGGAGCTTTCATCCTCGTTGTCTATGATCCCGGCGGTTTTGTGAGCCTCGTCGCATATTATTAGGTCAAATTCCGGAAGTCCCATTTTCTGGGCTTCCTTTATCACATCAAGGGATTGATATGTGGAGAAAATTACGTTAAGCTTGTCTTCCTCTCGTTTGAACCTTTTCACAAGCTCCTCCGGATCGGTTGTGGCGGGATGGCTCAAAAGCCTGATATCGTTTGGGTCGTCCTCATCCTCCTTTCCCCTCCCCACCTTCTTATCCGACACCACCGCATAAGCGTTTATATCAATTTCCGAATCCCGAGTCCACGCCCATATGGTCTGATCCAATAGGGCTATTGAAGGGCATAAGAAAAGGATAGTTTTTCTTTTCTCTAAGCTTTCCGCAACCTTCAAAGCAACCAGGGTTTTACCCGTCCCGGGAGGCATCAAAAGTTGCCCCCTGTCTTTCTCCTTAAACCCCTCTATGATCCTCTCTATCGCCTCTTTTTGATATGGCCTTAACTCCTTGGGCCTTTTTTCTATCTTTTTCCCCTGTAATGAGTCCTCTGCCCTTTTAAGGTACTCCTGAAATTCCTCCCTCTCAATTGAAATGAAAATGACGTTCTTGGTTAGGTTTTTGTAGGCATCGGATGTTATATCTCTTGCAAATATATATCCCCCGTCAAAGTTTTTAATACGCAATAACCCTATAAAACTTCCCAAATCCTTCCATCCCACCCTCCTTTCCCAATTCTTACACTGAACCAGGTATATTTTCCCGTCCCTTTCCGCCACGAGGTCTCCCCCAAGATCCTTTGCACTGATTTCATTCTTCCTTGCCCATTCCTCCCAACTGTAAACCCTAAAGCCCATATCCCTTAAAAAGAGTTCTACAGCCTTTTCCAAAACCTTACCTTTTTCGTAGGGGGTCATAGACGGAATTTTAAGCTCGCCCTAAAATTTTATCTTATGCCCGTCCCGAAGGAGGTAATTGAGGAAGTTGAAAAATTGAGGGAGCTCATAAGGAAATACGATTACTACTATTATGTCCTGAACAACCCCTTAGTTTCCGATGCTGAGTACGACGAACTGAAGAGGCGCTTAATTGAGCTTGAAAGGAAATATCCGGAGTTAATAACCCTGGATAGCCCAACCCAGAGGGTGGGTGCCCCACCGAGGAAGGAGTTCCCAAACGTCCAGCATTCCATCCCTATGCTTTCCCTTGAGGATGCGAGGAACGAGGAGGAGATAAGGGAGATATACGAGAGGATAATTAAGCTTGTGGGTAGAAATGTGGAGTTTTGTATAGAGCCGAAGTTTGACGGTACATCCCTTGAACTGATTTATGAGAATGGGGTTTTGGTGAGGGCGGTGACGAGGGGGGATGGGTACGTGGGGGAAGATGTAACTCCAAACGCAAGGACCATAAGGACCGTACCTTTGAGACTATTTGAGGATGTTAGCATAGAGATAAGGGGGGAGGTGGTAATATCAAAGGAGAATTTTAGGAAGCTTAACGAGGAGCTTATAAACAAGGGGGAAAAGCCTTTTGCAAACCCAAGAAACGCGGCGGCGGGCTCTTTAATGCAACTGGATAGTAGGATAACCGCGCAAAGGCCCTTGGATTTCATAGTTTGGGGTTTTGGGAAAAGCGGGATAAAATTTGAAAAACAGTCGGATTTTTTAAAGAAGGCGGAGGAGCTCGGATTTAAGGTCCCAAAATCCAAAGTCGTAAAAATCTTAGAGGAGATCATAGAGACTTACAGGGAATGGGAGAAGGGGAGGGATAGGTATATTTACGAGCTTGATGGGATGGTAGTGAAGGTGAATGAGATTGAACTTTGGGAGAAATTGGGTTATACCGCGAGGGCGCCGAGGTGGGCTTTTGCTGCGAAGTTTAAGCCGAGGGAAAAGACAACAAAGATCTTGGGTGTGGTTTGGCAGGTGGGTAGAACTGGGATAATAACTCCCGTTGCGGAACTTCAAGCTGTTGAAATTGGAGGGGCTACCGTCTCAAGGGCAACCCTACACAACATAGAGATCCTTAAAAAGTTGGGGGTGAAGATAGGGGATACGGTTGTGGTATCCAGGGCGGGGGATGTGATACCACAGATAATAAAACCAATAGAGGAGCTAAGGACAGGACAAGAAAGGGAAATAGAGATCCCGAATAAGTGCCCGGTATGCGGAGGTGAGGTGGCGACGGAAGGTCCCTTCTTAAAGTGCCTTAATCTATCCTGCCCGGCAAAGCTTTCCGCGAGTATAAAACACCTTGCAAGGAGGGAAGCATTTGACATAGAGGGACTTGGAGAGAAGACATCTAAGATCCTCGTAGAAAGGGGGTTGGTTAAGGATATAGCGGATGTTTTCAATCTACGAAAGGAAGATCTTAAGAGGCTTCCGGGATTCTCGGATGTATCCGCGGAGCAATTGGTTTTGGCTATAGAGAGGGCAAAGAAGATAAGGCTGGATAGGTTTATACACGCATTGGGGATCCCGGGTGTGGGGGAGGCTACCGCAAGGCTTTTGGCTGAAAAATTTAAAACCCTTTCCGCCCTTATGAACGCCTCAAAATTTGAGCTGATGAGGATAAGGGGGATAGGTCCGGAAACCGCCGATGCCATAGTCAAGTTCTTCTCCGACGAAAGGAACAGGAATTCAATAAAGAAGATGTTGGAATATGGGGTTGAGGTATATTGGGGTGAGGAAAAGAAGGGTCCCCTTTCGGGTAAAGTTTTCGTATTCACGGGAGAGCTTGATTGTTGTC
>QGLW01000361.1_pt1 | contig 11206 bp, 11 predicted proteins | sample 1725341 | NCBI WGS metagenome assembly QGLW01 (sample SAMN05439265, study PRJNA331180) | Hot springs metagenome, whole genome shotgun sequencing project. | isolation source: microbial mat of Apron and Channel Facies of Mammoth Hot Springs | place: USA: Wyoming, Yellowstone National Park | collected... | reverse complement strand
CCCCTTGGGGGGACCCGCCTAAATATGAACTACAAATCTAAAATTTTAGAAATTGAGACTAAAAGTGAAAAACCATATTGCCTCACAATTAGGTTCTACTTCACATATTTTCTATTGTAGTTCTAATGCCCATTCTGGCTCCCTTTTCTTGTTTTAAGCTCTGTCAAGCTCATTTGTAATTTGTTATCGTTTGTGTTGATTTTACTATCTTTATGTTATCCTTCAGGCTCACAAACCTCCTTATTACTTCTTCACTTACACCTTCTGCTCTTAAAACCCCCATTTAAAGGCGTGTCTATCTAATATCTCTTTGCTCTTTTACCTTTTTTCTGTTTTCGACAACCATTTTCCTTTGTTAAGACCATACTGTATTGCTTCTCGCTTACAGAATAGAAAATGCAGTATGGTCGCCGTTTTATTGTTTTGATATTTTTGATGAAACAATCCCGTTTCGAATAGATTAATTTTGAGAAACCACGAGGACTTGACATTACAAAAGGGTTATTTTATATTTAGAAAATGCAGAGGTGGTCCTTTAAATTAAAAGTTCTTTTCCCTACGACTAAGCGTAAAGAACTGGAAATTACAATTCATCCATGGGTGCTTAAATTGTTTTTAGCCTTTTTAATCTCGTTATTTAGTGTATTTGGCTTTGCTCTTTACCGATATTTAAGCTTTGAAATAGATTACCAAAGGGTCTCGTCCCTGGAAAAAGAAAATACAACACTAAAGAAAGAGCTTAAGGCATTGAAAAGCAAGGCAGAAAAACTCAACGAATTAATAACTGGACTTTTCCAGGAAAATAACAGACTTAGAACTGCCGTGGGGCTTGATCCTGTTCCCAAGGAGATTGCCCTTATGGGTATGGGTGGAAATCTTGAAGAGTTGCCGAATCCAGGAAAGGATGAGAAGGAATATGTTAAGCAGGAAATTGAAAGGCTAATAAATTTGGCAAACTTTCAGCTCCAAAGCTATTCTGAGATCGCTAAGAAGTTTGAGGAAGATCAGAAAATAAGGGATCATACCCCTTCAATAGTTCCGGCAGCTGGGTATTTCACTTCCGGATTTGGTATGAGAAGGGATCCTTTTACCGGCCTTCCTGCTTTTCATGAAGGTGTAGATATTTCAGCTCCACCGGGGACCCCAGTTATTGCACCCGCCTCAGGGGTGGTTACCTCTGTGAAGTGGGAGCAGGGTTATGGCCTTATGGTAGAGATCGATCACGGACTCGGGATAAAAACGCGATATGCGCACCTACTCCGTGCAAGGGTTTCGCCGGGCCAATATGTTAAGAGGGGCGATATCATTGCTTACGTAGGCAATAGCGGAAGATCTACTGCCCCTCACCTCCACTACGAAGTTAGAATTAACGATAAGCCTGTAAATCCCGTTAACTACATCATTCCTGCAGGTATTTATTACGACTAAAATTTTTTGAAATCCCTTTTTACAATCCCAAGGGGTTGGATTAGAATTATCATATGAGAAATATCTTTATTTGCTTATCTTTGTTGTGGGGAAATTTATTTGCCTATTCCTTTGGCAAGAACAAGTTTCAGACAAGGGCTTACGATTTCCGAATTTATGAGACTCAAAACTTCAGAATCTTTTCCTATTCGAAGGACGATTTTATGGTTAAATTTGCTGGGACAGTGCTGGAAGAGGCTTATAATGAATATGTATCCACCCTCGGGATTTCCATTGAATCAAAGATTCCTGTGATTATTTATAACTCACCGAAGCATTTTTCGGAAACCAATGTTATTCCAGATGTCATTGAAGAGGGAATTGGGGGATTCACCGAGATATTCAAAACCCGTGTTGTCGTTCCCTTTAACGGCTCTTACGCTGATTTCAAGCATGTTTTGAGACACGAATTAGTGCATGTTTTTCAATACGCTATGATGAGAAAAGGAAAGCGTTCTTCCTTAGAAGGAGTTCTCACTTCTCAAGTCCCTCTCTGGGCTACCGAGGGAATGGCTGAGTTTCTTTCCATAGGATGGTCTCCCGACGCCGAAAGATACGTGAGGGATCTGATTCTCTCCAATAAATTACCAGCCCTTGTTGAACTTAACTACTATGGGGGATACATCGTCTACAAGTTGGGCCAGCTCTTCTACAAGTATTTGCAGGATACTTATGGAAAGGAAAAGATCGCTGAATTCTACTCCCTCCTTGTTTATACGAATTCTGTAGATCGGGCCTTTAAGAAGTCCTTTGGCATATCACAGAAAGAGTTCGATCTACGCTTTAAGGATTATATCCGCAGGAATTTTTATCCCATATTTGGAGTTACTACCACACCTATTAATTTGAAGAGGTATTCTGACCATGAGAAAATGGGAAACTTTTATAACGTTGCACCTCTCTTAAGCCCTGACGGGGGGACCCTTTACTTCATTCAAGAGAGGATGGGTGATTTTTACATCGTAAAGTATTCCGTTGCAACTGCAGAGAGATTGGGCATTGTGTTTAAGAGTTCAAAAATACCCGATTTTGAAAATATACATATCTTGAGGCCTTCTCTTTCCATAAGTGGGGACGGCAGATACATTGTTTTCTCGGCTCAATCGGGTGAGGGTGATCAGATCTACCTTTTTGACACCCGTAGAAACAAAGTAATAAAAAGGATTGGCTTTGACGTAGATGCTATTTATACTCCTGCCATATCATCCGATGGGCGAAGAATTGCTTTTGTAGGGCTCAAAGAAGGTCATTCCGATATCTATTTATATGAATGGCGGAATAATGAGATGTTTAAGCTCACTGATGATCCGTGGGATGATAGAGACCCCCTTTTTGATGATAAAGGTAATATTGTTTTCGTTTCTGACAGGGTGCCTGATGACTCAAACGATGCTATTAAGTATGGCGCTTATGCGGTATTTAAGCTTAACTTAGAGTCAAAAGAAATTGTGAGGATTACCGATTACTATAGCGAGCTTTCTCAACCGCAACCTCAGGGGGATACCTTGCTTTACTTCATAGCCCGCGACCGTTACTCTGCGTTAAATTTGTTTGTGGAGGATTTAAAAAACGGTAGTGTTTACAGGATTACGGATTTTCCGACCGAATTAAAATGGTACACTGTTTCAAAAACTGGTAAGGTAATTGCTTCCATTCTTTTTGGAAGTGGTTATGATATTTATGAAGTCAGGAACCTGTTGAAAATTGAAGATTCAACTTCCTATGCCTTTGACAGTTTTGAAGATACTCTGAAAGTTGCATTGAAGAAATACGCGCCAAAGTTTTCCCTTGACTGGATTTATGGAAGCGCGTCCTACGCGACGATTTCGGGATTTGAAGGAACTGTTGCCTTCGGTATATCCGACGAGCTGGGCGACCATCAGATTCAATTCACAACGGATCTTTCTGGAGACATTCTCAACTCTAATTTTGAACTGGATTATTTCACCCTCAAAGGCAGGACTGACAGGGGGTTCTCCTTCTATCAGTTGTGGGATGCCGGTTATATTTCTTACGACACTGTTTTGGTTTCCAGAACCCTTGGGCTCATGTTAATGCAAATCCATCCTCTATCAAGGAATCGCCGCTTTGAGCTGGGTTTGAGTATTGAAAGTGAGACCAATTATTATTTTTGGGAGACCCCTCTTGGTAATTTTATTGAATTAACCGATTTACAGAAAAATAGATTACTTACCGGTCTTTATGGAGCCCATGTCTTTGACAACGTTTATTATAATTACATTCAAGACCCAATAAAGGGTGTGCGTTATTACGTCGGATTGTTTAGAACAATACCTTTCGATGTGGACCTCGGGATTTTTGTTGCTGACTTCAGACACTATTTGGCCTTTTCAGAAGATTATTTGATTGCCAGCAGGCTTAAGTTTATGAATTCTTTTGGGAGGGACAGATACTATTTTACCTTTGATGGAATAACGGACTTGAGAGGAGTTGAATTCGCAGACTACATAGGGGACAAATATTTAGTGTTTAACACAGAGTTTCGTTTTCCCTTTGTCAAAAGGCTTACTCTTGGATTCCCCTTACCCATTGATATTTCGGGAATTGGTGGGGTCCTGTTTTTTGATGCAGGTTTGTGCACCTACAAAGATTACAGTGAAATTCAGCCTTTTGATCATTTCCCAAAATTAAAGGATTTAAAGGCGGACTTTGGTTATGGTTTGAGAATGTGGCTTGGTTTCGCAAAATTGAAAGTAGATTTTGCCTATAACACCGATTTTGAAAGACTCTACAAACCTGCCAAGATAAACGTTTCCCTTGGGTTTGATTATTAAGAAATTTAATTGATTGAACAGGGCTTAAAGTTTAGGATCACAAAAAGGAGGAGAAGTGTGGGTTATATTGAGCAAAATCTAATTGAAGGAGAGGTTGTAATCTATAAAACAAAACTCCATTGGTTCCCAGTTTCTTCTGGCCAGCGTTCTTCTTGCTTCTATTTATTTTTGCGATAATAAATGGTAATGGAGAGGCAGGGGCGTTTTTCCTTTTGATCACCTTAATATTCGGTCTTGGCTCATTAGTAAATTATTCTGCGTCAGAGTTTGGGGTTACAAACAAGCGGATCCTTGCTAAAGTTGGTTGGCTCAAAAGACGTTCCCTTGATATGTTACTTACAAAAGTTGAGGGGTTCTATGTTGAACAGGGGATTTTAGGAAGGATTTTTAGTTACGGGACCGTTGTAGTTACTGGAACTGGGGGTACCAAGAGTGTACTCAAAAATATTGCATACCCTTTAAAGTTTTGGAAAATAGTGCAGGAACCCTAAAAAATGTACGAAGTTTTTCGCAGGCTTGATATTGGGAGCACATTGTTGTGTTCTTAAGCCCCATTTTGGTTTAAAAGTAAATGACTTTATAATTTTAGCAATTTTAAAGGAGGATTTTATGAAGGGAATTTTTTCAATAGCGGTTTTGGTCCCTGGGCTTTTGTTTGCTCAGCAGGCTACGAGTGGAGGAAGTTTTCTTGTTTCGCTCCTTCCACTAATTCTAATTTTTGTCATTTTCTACCTTCTTTTAATTTTGCCGCAGTCAAAATACGAGAAAAAGCGGAAGGAGATGCTGGCATCTTTGAGGAAGGGCGATAAAATTGTTACTACAGGTGGAATTATAGGCGTAATTCAGAAAATAGAAGATGAAATTGTTACTTTGAAAGTTGCAGAAAATGTCAATATAAAGATTGAAAAGCAGGCCGTGCGAGCAATCCTTGAAAAGGGTGGGGAGGAATAATTTGGTAAAGCCCATTAAGATCTTAGATGACCCTGTACTGAGGCTAAGGTCTGAAGAGATAAAGGATATTAATAGTGGAGAAGCACTTGAAATTGCTGGCGATTTGATTGAAACCCTTAAAAGCCAGGGTGGACTTGGACTTGCGGCCAACCAAATTGGAGTGACGAAGCGAATATTCGTTGTTAACTCTAAGGAACTGGATTTTGGCTCTGATTATAGAATATTTTTGAATCCTAAGATCATTTATCTCGAAGGACTTGTGGTGGATGAGGAGGGGTGCTTGTCTATCCCTGGCTTATATGCAGAAATTGGCCGGTCAGAATATGCAGAGATCGAGGCTGTGGAATTGAAATTGAATGGCAAGTTAAAAGATGTAAAATTGAAAGTTGAAGGCTTTTTAGCCAGGGTATTTCTGCATGAGATAGACCATCTGGACGGTGTGCTTTTCATCGATTATCTCGATGAGGAGACGCGAAGGATTTTATTGGCAAAGTGGAGGAATGAATACAATCGATTCTCCTTATAGGTGGTGCTTTCTCGGCAGTGGTTATTTTGCTCGTGAAGTTTTAGAAGAGTTGTATTATGCTAATTTTGTGCCGGATTTGGTAGTTACAACCCCTGACAAACCCGCGGGGAGAGGAAGAAAGGCCACCCCCAACCCGGTGAAGGATTTCATACTTAGTACCGGAATTGACTTACTGGAAGTCGAAAAGATAAATGATGCTGAGACGTATAATACTCTGAAGGGGAAAAGATTTGACTTTTTTGTGGTATGTGATTTTGGGAAGATTTTGAAAGCCCCCTTTTTAACTGTTGCCAGATTTCCCACTTTAAACATCCATCCTTCCCTTTTACCCCTTTATAGAGGCCCTGCACCTATCGAAAGGGCTTTAATGGATGGTGTAGAGGTTACAGGAGTAACGATCATTGAGATGACAATGGAGGTTGATGCAGGGCCAGTTGTGTGGTCTAAGGAGGTTCCAGTTTCTAAGGACGACACAAAGGGAACGTTACTCGAAAAACTCGCAAAGGTTGTGCCCGAGATGCTAAAAAAAGTTTTTGAAGGCTACTTAATGAACACTATTTCCAGGAGACCGCAAAGCGGTATCCCCACCTATGCACCCAAGATATCAAAGGATGAACTTTTCATCGTATGGAATCAATCAGCGGTCAAAATTTTTAATCATGTTAGAGCGCTATCTCCCATTCCGGGGGCGAGGAGCTTTTTGGAGGGGGAATTGGTTAAGATTTTCAAAGTAGAAGTTGCAGAACCTCTTTTCTCTTTGACACCAGGTGAGATAAGAATTTTGTCTAATAGGCTTTTTGTAGGCACAGGTGATGGTATTTTGGAGATCGTCGAATTACAGCCAGCAGGTAGGAGAATCATGCTGGCTAAAGATTTTGTTGCAGGTAGGAAGATAGATGGTAAGTTTTTCAGTTCAAAGGAGGTTTTAAAATGAAATTATTAGAGTACGCCTCTAAGGAAGTGCTTTCTAAATATGGGGTCCCTGTTAAAAAGAATAAGTTGTGTAAAAGCGTGGATGAAGTTAAAGCTGCTTTAGATGAATTTCAATTTCCTGTGGTAATTAAAGCTCAAGTTCCCGTTGGCGGTAGGGGGAAAGCGGGTGGAATCAAAGTAGCAAAGGACAAAGAAGAGGCTATTAGAATTGCATCACAAATTCTGAGTATGGAAATTAAAGGATTGCCTGTTAAGAAAATTCTTGTTGAAGAAGCGGCAAAAATAAAGACAGAGCTTTACCTTGGAATAGTTCTCGATAGAGGGAGTAAAAGAAACGTGGTTATGGTATCAAAGGAGGGTGGAGTAGAAATCGAAGAGGTTGCAAAGACAAACCCTGAGGCAATCGTTAAACTACCTGTTCATCCATATTTAGGTCTTCAAGATTACGAAGCAAGGTATTTGGCCTATAAGCTCTCCGATGATCCAGAAATTGCAAAGAGAATTCAATCCTTTATCAAAGCCCTATACAAACTTTATGTGGAGACCGATGCACAGCTCGCAGAGATTAATCCACTGGTTGTGGAGGAGGACGGAAATGTCATCGCTCTTGATGCAAAAATAATTATCGATGATAACGCTTTATACAGGCATCCAGATCTTGAGGCACTAAGGGATATGGATTATGAAAATCCTGAAGAGTTAGAAGCAAAGGCAAAGGGGCTTTCCTTTGTAAAACTTGATGGTAACATTGGTTGTTGCGTTAATGGGGCAGGTCTTGCAATGGCTACGATGGATGTAATTAAACTCTACGGTGGCGAACCCGCTAATTTCCTTGACGTTGGCGGAAGTTCAAGCCCTGAAAAGATTAAAAATGCAATGGAGCTTATACTTAGAGATAAAAGGGTAAAGGCTATTTTCATTAACATTTTTGGTGGCATCACAAGGTGTGACGATGTTGCGACAGGTCTTGTACAGGCTTATAAGGAACTAAATATAACTTTACCCATAGTGATAAGGCTTACAGGAACGAATGAGGATAAGGCAAGGGAGATTCTTAACAAATCTGGACTTCCATTGTACGGTGTTTCGAGCATGGCGGAGGGGGCTAAGCTCGTAAGTGAACTGGCTGCCAAATGAAATTTTTACTATTATTCTCTCTTCTTGGGGAGGTGGATTCCCTTTTCTGGGAGCCACTGGATTCATTAATATCTAAAGGGCTTGAATATACTTATTCTGAAAAGTACCAAGAAGCAACCTTTTATTTTGACCTTGCCATTAAAAATTACCCATCAAGTCCTATAGGGTACCTTTACAAGGCGGGGCTTCTCGACCTTTATATGATTGATTTTGAGACCGATATTTATGAGAAAACCTTTTATGAGCTTCTTGATAAAGCCGTTGAGTTGTCAAGGAAGATAAGGGACCGTGCCAATTCAGACTCTGAACTGGTCGCCTGGAGCTATTTCGCTGAGGGTTCAGCCTTTGCCTACAGAGCGATCAGGAAAGGCAGAAACAAAGAATATATACCCGCTATTCAATACGGGCTTGAGAGCATAGACCTTTTGCGTAAGTGTATTGAGATCGACTCGACTATTTACGATGCCTATTTACCCCTTGGAGTCTTTGAATTTGCAATGACAAAGGTTCCCTCTGCATTAAGATGGTTTTTGCCGGGAGATTACTCTAAGGAAGAGGCTCTCAAAAAGATCGAGCTTTCAGCAACAAAGTCAAAGTATATACAAGTTGTTGCTATGAATGCCTATGTGTGGGTTCTCGCTTATGATAATCAGAATGATTCGGCTTTGAAAGTTGCAGAGAGGCTTGTAGAGATGTACCCAACCTCTCGTACTTTTAGGTGGACCCTTTCTTATGTGCAAAGACGTATGGGACTCTGGAAAGAAGCGCTAAAGAATCACGAGGTCATACTTTATTTAACTTTGAGGGATCAACCTTGGAACAGCTACAATGTGGCTATTTCTCTCTATTACCTTGCAATTTGCAGTTATATTGTGGGGGAAAAGAGAAGGGCACTATTTTATGCAGAGGCGTGTAAAAACGAGCTTTTAAAAGTAACGGAGGATAGGCCTTTAAAAGGCAGAATTCTGAGAGTGGTTAATAATCTATCAGAGAGGCTTGAGAGGTATAGAGGAACAAATCTTTACGTGGATCCAGCGGGGGGTGAGAAATATGTCCCGGAAGAAAATATTTTTTACCACCAAATTGGTTATAAAGGTGGAAGAGTACCTTAAAGATTTTGATGTGGAAATGTATGAGGGTGAACCGCCGATTCCGAGAGAAGTATTAAAGGAAAAGGTTAAAGATGTGGACGGCTTGGTAGTACTTCTTACTGATAGGATTGATGCTGAGATTCTTGATAATGCTCCAAGGTTGAAGATCGTAGCAAACTATGCCGTCGGGTATGACAATATAGATGTGGATGAATGTACAAGGCTGGGAATTGTTGTAACAAATACCCCTGATGTTCTTACAGATGCAACTGCCGAGCTTGCCTGGGCCCTTGTATGTGCTGTGGCGAGAAGGATAGTAGAAGCCCACAAATATGTGGAAAAAAGGCTATGGAGAGGATGGTCTCCCACTTTGTTTTTGGGAATTGAACTCAAGGGTAAAACCCTTGGAGTTTTAGGTGCGGGTCGTATAGGACAGGCTTTTGCTCTCAAGTCTACAGGTTTTGGGATGAAGGTTGTTTATTACAATAGAAGGCCTAATGAGGTCCTCGAAAAGCAGCTTGGTGCCAGAAGGGTTGATCTCGATGAATTGTTACAAGTTTCTGATATTATCTCCCTTCACCTTCCACTTACTCCCGAAACTTACCACCTAATTGGGGAGAGGGAGTTTAATCTGATGAAGCCCAATGCAATTTTTATTAATACGGCAAGGGGTAAAATTGTGGACGAAAAGGCTTTGATAAAAGTCCTTAAAGAAAGGCGAATTTATGGTGCGGGGCTTGATGTTTTTGAGTTTGAACCACAAATTTCTGAGGAACTTTATGAACTGGATAATGTGGTAATGCTTCCCCACATAGGGAGTGCAACGGTTGAGGCGAGGACCAAAATGGCGGAACTCGTTGTTGAAAATTTAAGGGCATTTTTTAATGGAAAAATTCCACCCACTGTAGTAAATAAGGAGCTCTATGGCAGACAAGGTTGAATTTGAGAATGTCTCAGTGAAATTTAACGAAAGATGGTATGCGTTAAATAATGTTTCTTTTTCTGTGAAGAAGGGTGATTTTGTCTTTTTTGTTGGTCCTACAGGTGCGGGAAAAACTACGATATTGAGATTAATTTACGGTGATATATTCCCTTCTGAAGGAGAAGTGAGGGTTGACGGATTTCCCCTCAAAAAGATAAGTAAGAGCAAGCTTCTCGAGCTCAGAAGAGGCATGGGCATTGTGTTTCAGGACCTCATGCTTCTTGACGACCGAACGGTCTTTGAGAATCTTGCATTACCTGTTAGACTGAAGGGCGATGAAGATGTGATGAGAAAAGTTGTCTTAGCACTTAAGGATGTTGGGCTTACTCATAAATCGAATGATTTAGCCTCTTCACTTTCCCGTGGTGAACAGCAGAGGCTTGCTTTAGCCAGAGCGATGATTAATGAACCCGATCTTTTACTTGCTGATGAGCCTTTCAGTAATCTTCATATGAATGATATTGACTGGCTCATAGAGAAGATGAAGGCTTATAACGAGCTTGGAGTTACGATATTGCTTTCAACCCACAATATGGAGGTGTTAGCAAAGGTACCAAAGGCCAGGATTTTCAGAATTGAGGAGGGAAGGATAAAAATTGAAAGTTAAATTCTACTTTGAAGAACTGGCTTACATATTTAAAAAGTCGATTAGCGACTTTGTTTTTCTTGCAGTAGTCTATTTTTTAACCCTTTTAATCTTTTCCAGCCTCCTTCAGTTTTACGCGTATCTCTCAAGGCTTCAGGGTGAGTCCTTCAAAGTGAGCTTTATGAAGGTATTTTTTGAAGATGATGCAGACCCAAAGGTCATTGAGGCAATTAGGGCTTACACAGAGCCACTTCCTGCCGTTGATAAGGTAGTCTATGTCAGTAAGGAGATGGCTAAGGTAGAGTTTGCGGAGCGTTTTCCAAAATACTCGGGGCTTTTGTCAATTTTTCAGGAGAGCCCATTTCCACAAAATATAGAGATAAGATTTAACAGAAAGGCCCTTGGAAACGATCTGATCGAGGAACTCACGGAGTTCTACTCCCGATTTCCTGCTGTTTCAAATGTTCAGCATAACTACTCTTCGGCTCTAAAAATTTACAAGCTAAGGAAGTCCCTATTTTTGATAGGATTGTGGCTCTTTGTGACCTTTCTTATCTTTTACATCCCGCTAAATCTTTCCTTTATGAGGAGTATTTTTAACAGGGAAAGAAAGCTTTTCGACCTCGTGGAATATTTGGGTTACGAAAAGAAGGGACTCGAGATTACTTTCGTATTAGCATCCTCAATGCCTCTTATTATAGTTTCACTGTTTATCCTGGTGGTTTTTAATTTGGTTTC
>QGLW01000251.1_pt1 | contig 11231 bp, 10 predicted proteins | sample 1725341 | NCBI WGS metagenome assembly QGLW01 (sample SAMN05439265, study PRJNA331180) | Hot springs metagenome, whole genome shotgun sequencing project. | isolation source: microbial mat of Apron and Channel Facies of Mammoth Hot Springs | place: USA: Wyoming, Yellowstone National Park | collected... | reverse complement strand
TTTGTCACTCTGAGCGAAGTGAAGAATCTCATGATTTTTATTGAATTTCTTGCCCGACGTATATTATAACAGTAGATATATCATAATAAAAAGCGTAAATACATTGAAAAATAAATATTTTAAAAAAGGAATGAAATGAAAACCTTAGATACACCTGCAAAAGAGCTTTTAAATAAGATAGATTATCTAAAACCAAAAGAAAAACAAGAAATAGAAAATGCTATTGATTATGTCATTGAAAAGCATAAAGACCAGTATAGAAAATCCGGAGAACCTTATTATATTCACCCAATAGAAGCAGCAAAAATTATAGCAGATTTAAAATTAGATAAAACTTCTATAATTTCTACTCTTTTACATGATATTGTTGAAGACACAAATACTACTCTTGAAGAGATAAAAGAAAAATTTGGTAAAAAGGTTGCTGAAATTGTTGATGGTGTTACAAAAATCGGAAAGTATCAGTTTGAAAATTTAGAAGATGCAAAGTATGAAAATTTTAGAAAATTGATTATATCCACAGCAAAAGATATAAGAGTTATACTTGTTAAGCTTGCAGATAGACTTCATAATATGAAGACACTTCAGTATTTAAGAGAAGATAAGCAAAAAAGAATAGCCAAAGAAACGCTTGAAATATACGCTCCAATAGCAAGCAGACTTGGTCTTTGGAATGTAAAAAGAGAATTAGAAGACCTTGCGTTTATGTATCTATATTCAGAAGAGTATAAAAAAGTTGCTACATATTTTGCCCATTCAAGAGAAAAGTATAAAAAATATCTCGCAGAGAAAGTAATACCGATTCTTAAAGATGCTTTAAATCAGCATGGAATAAAAGCAGAAATACAATACAGATATAAACACCTATACAGCATATACGAAAAAACATTAAGAAAAAACCTTAAATTAAGCGATGTTTATGATGTTTTTGGAGTTAGAGTTTTAGTTGAAGATGTAAAAGACTGTTATTTAGCCTTAGGGATCGTTCACTCAATATGGACGCCTGTACCGGGTAAATTTAAAGATTATATCTCACTTCCAAAATCTAACTTTTATCAAGCACTTCATACAACTGTTGTAGGACCGGAGGGAAGATTTGTAGAGATACAGATAAAAACTTTCCAAATGCATAAAATAGCAGAAGAGGGAATAGCTGCTCACTGGATTTATAAAGGTGGAAAAGATTTAACAGAAAAAGATGCACAAACATTTGTTTGGCTTAAAAATCTATTAGAAACATTAAAAGAAAATTCAAGTAGCGAAATAATAAACGATATTAGTAATGACCTAATACTTGATGAAATTTATGTATTTACACCAAAAGGTGATTTGATTAAACTTCCATCAGGTTCAACTCCGGTAGATTTTGCATATGCTATACATACGAAGGTTGGTCATAAAGCAGTTGGGGCTAAATTAAATGGTAAATTAGTTCCACTTGATACAAAGCTAAAAAGTGGCGATGTTGTAGAAATCATCACAAAAGAAGGGCATAATCCTTCAAGAGATTGGCTTAATTTTGTAGTTACATCCAAAGCAAAAACAAACATAAAGCAGTATATAGCAAAGATTGAGAAAGAAAAGTCAATTAAGTTTGGAGAAAAGTTATTAGATAAATTTTTAAAGAAGATCAATAAAAAATTGAGCACATTAACAGAAGAAGAAAGAAATAGAATATTAAAAAAATATAACTACAAAACCTTTGAAGACTTTTTAGCTGCTCTTGGTGATGGAAAAATCTCACCTGCAAAAGTGATTAGACTTTTAAGGGAAGATAAAGAAGATACAGAAACAAAATCAGAAACCAAAAAAATAGCTTCGGATATTACGATAGAAGTTGATGGAATATCAAATATTCTGTCTCATTTGTCAAAGTGCTGTATGCCAGTCCCGGGTGATGAAATTTATGGTATAGTTTCAAAAGGAAAGGGTATCGCTATTCATAGAAAAGAATGTCCTAACATAAAACCGGTTTTAGAATCAGAGCCTGAAAGAATCATTAATGTAGCTTGGGGTAAAAATATAAATCATCTATACAACTCTCAAATAAGAATATTTACTGAAGATAAGCCCGGAATACTTGCAAATGTTTCTAATGCAGTTGCCAATGCAAAATCAAACATATCAAATGCTCGTGTTCAAACTTTAAAATCTGGTAAGGCAATCATTGATTTAACAATTCAAGTTAGAAATAAAGAACATTTAAATGGAATTTTAAAATCTATAAAGAATACGCCAGGTGTAATTTCTGTTAGTAGAGTTTTGAAAAAGGGTTGATATATAGAGTGCTGCAAAATTTTTGTTAGCTTATCTTTCCTTGCCATCCTGAAGCCAAAGATAGAAAGATCTCCTCTTTTTATTTTTTGAATAGAAAAAAGGAGATTCTTCGCCGGCAACAGAATGACACTTTAGAGGCATAAAGTTGAGGTCACTGGCATGCTTCAAAATGGCGTTCAAAGGTTAATTGATTTTTAGACTTTGTTAAAATTTGAAACACACTTTTGAAAATATGATATTCTTTGCTGGCTGCGGGACAAACGGATCGCGATTTTCTTATAATCCATCTGACAAGTAAAGAACTTCTTTTTAACGTTTTATGAAAGCGAGAAATACAAAAATTTAGGCAGGCACGAAGACCTGCCTATATAGATTTATGGTCTGTATCTTTCTAAGATTTTATCCCAGTCTGGATTGTCAGTAGCACCATACTTTTCTTTCAATGCAAGGACTTTGTCTTCAAAAGTAGGTTTTTCAATCTTTAAGAAGATACCTAGTGGAACTTTTGCATTAGGGTCATTATCATGATCTAATGCATGGGATGCAAGCTCAACAGCCTTTGCATAGTCTGATGGGTCATGACCTAAATCTTTGTTAATATCAATAGTTCTTCCTTTGTAGTATTGGAATGTATCTATTTTGTTGTATGTTGGGCAAGGAGATAATATGTTTACAAAAGAAAATCCTTTATGTTCTACAGCAGCTTTTAAGATCTCTGCTTCATGCTTTGGATTTCCTGAGTAGGTCTGAGCTACAAACGTTGCTCCACACGCAATTGCAAATGCTATTGTGTTCATTGGCTCTTCAATGTTTCCATAAGGTGTTAAAGAACCTTTGTATCTAGTTCTTGAAGTTGGAGATTGTTGGTTTTTTGTTAATGCGTACACTCTGTTATCCATACAAACAACAGTCAAATCAAAGTTTTTTCTCGCAGCATGTGGAAAGTGTTCCATGCCAATAGAGAATAAATCTCCATCACCAGCTGTTACAATCGCTGGAATTTCAGGCTTTGCAAGTCTCGCACCAACTGCAACTGGTATTGCCCTACCATGACAAGTATGAACTCCAAAAGCATTCATCCATAAAGGTAATCTTGACGAACATCCAATTCCTGAAACGAGTGTTAAAGATGTTGGGTCAAATTGTTCTTCGCTAAAAACCTTTGCAAGTCCACTAACAACTCCAAAGTCTCCACAACCAGGACACCATGTTGGCTCTATATTACTTCTATAATCCTTTGGTTCTAACTTTTCTTGTAATCTTACAAATTGGTATGACATTTCTACTTACCTCCTGTTAAAAATTTTTAAGCATTAACTTTGCTTCCTACTAATTCTTCAATTTTAGCTTCAATTTCTGCAGGAATAAAAGGTTCTCCTCTGTAAACATTCAATTGAACTGGTCTTACACTAGTATACATTCTAACAAATCTTGCAAATTGACCTGTATAGTTAGCTTCGGGAACAAGAGTAATATCAGACATGCTTGCAACTTTTTCAATAGCTTTAGCCGGAACAGGATACAAGAGTTTTGGATAAAGTGCAGCCACTTTATAACCTTTCTTTCTTAATCTTTGAACAGCTTCTTTTGTGATAGATGCTGTTAATCCCCATGCTATTACAGAGATATCAGCTTTATCGCCTTCTTGTAAATCTCCAAGGTCCCACTCTATAAGATGTTGATTTTCATCTTCTATATTTTGAAGCTTTCTAAATCTTTTTTCCATCATTTTCACTCTAATGTCTGGTCTTGTTCTTGGGGATGAGTCTTCACCGTGCTCTAATCCAGTTGCTGCATATGGCTTTGGAGATACACCCGGAGCAAGCATTGGTGCAATTCCAGTTTCTGTAACTTTGTATCTTAAGATTTCATTTAGATCAACGTTCATATCTTTTGTAATCAATGGTCTGTTGATTAATTTTGATTGAATTTCTTTAATGTTTGGTGTTGGAATTGCTTCTGCTCTTAAAGATAAAGATGCATCAGTTAAGAATAATACAGGACATTGATACTTTTCTGCAAGGTTGAAAGCTTCAACTGTTAGATAGAAGTTTTCTTCAACGTTTGTAGGTGCTATGACGATTCTTTGACCATCACCATGACCACCTATTGCGGCTGCGTATAAATCTGCTTGGTCGTGTTTTGTTGGCATACCGGTTGATGGTCCACCTCTTTGAACATCTACGATAACAGCCGGAATTTCTGCCATTGATGCAAGACCTATTAGTTCTTGCATTAAAGATATACCAGGTCCAGATGTTGCAGTCATTGCTTTTACGCCTGAGAAAGACGCACCAATTACTATAGCCATAGAAGAAATTTCATCTTCAGCCTGGTATACATAACCGTTTGCTTTTAAAATTAGTTCTGATAAATAGTTACCAACTGTTGTTGCTGGTGTAATTGGATATGCAGCATACACTTTACAACCAGCTACCGCTGCACCAAGAGCTATTGCTTCGTTACCTTCAAGGATAATAACATCTTTTTTTGGCATTCTTTCTGGTAGTCTGTAAGGGTCTGCCTTTTTGATGTTATTTTTGACCCAGTTAATACCAGCATCTAAAGCTTTAAAGTTTAGGTCTACTACATCTTGCCCTTTTTTAGAGAATTTAGAAACGATTTGTTCTTTATAAACATCTATTGGAATATTAAACAATTCAGATGCTGCACCAAGAGCTACCATATTTTTTGTAATGTATGCACCAACTTCTTCTTTTGCAAGCTTAGACATAGGAACAGCATAAGCTATAACGCCTTGTTTTTCTAGCCAGTCAAATTCTGGCTCAAAATCTCCACCTTCTGGTCCATCCCAAACAAGAACCGTTCCGGGTTTTAAAAGTGGTTTATTTACTTCGTAAGCTTCACCATTGAATGCAAAAAGTATTTGAAATCCATCACCTTGAGATAGAATTTTTTCATCAGACATTCTAACTTGAGAAAGTGCATATCCACCTTTAATTTCCGCCGGAAAGCTTTTAAAAGTAACAACTTCAAGACCTAAGTATGTTGCCGCTCTCATTGTAAAATCACCAGCAGAAATTACACCTTCTCCACCTTCACCTGCAAACTTAATTGTTAAATCAAAAGCCATCGCTAAATCCTCCTCTACTTGAGTTTTTATAACCTTATTCAAATTTTGAAAAATATAACATTGTTTTATTTTCTTGTCAAGAATTTTATAACGCTGTTTTATTTTTTAAACTGATAATCATCACAAAATTATTAATTTCCATAATCTTAAACTTATTTTTAAATAAAAGTGATCCCTCGGCTTTACAGCCTCGGGATGAATTTATTAATTTCCTTTTAAAATCTTTTCTACAGTCTCTCCAATTATTGATGGGTTTTTAACTGTTATTGCTCCGGCAGATTCTAAAGCTTTGTATTTTTCCGCTGCTGTTCCCTTTCCACCGGATATAATAGCTCCGGCATGTCCCATTCTTTTTCCTGGTGGTGCTGTTACGCCGGCTATGTATGCAACAACCGGTTTTTTAACATAAGATTTTATGAATTCTGCTGCTTCTTCTTCTGCTGTTCCACCGATTTCACCAATCATAACGATTGCCTCAGTTTCTGGGTCATCTTGGAACCATTTTAAAACATCGGCAAAAACTGTTCCCGGAATTGGGTCTCCACCAATACCTACAGCCGTTGATTGACCAATTCCTCTTGTTGTAAGCTGATATGCCGCTTCGTATGTTAATGTTCCACTTCTTGAAACTATTCCAACGTTGCCTTTTTTAAAGATATGACCAGGCATAATTCCAATTTTTGCCTCTTCTGGTGTTATTACGCCCGGACAGTTTGGACCTATTAAAACTGTGTCCGGATAGTATTTTTTGATGTACTGTTTTACCGGTAGCATATCATTAACCGGGATGCCTTCTGTAATACAGATTACTGTTTTTATTCCTGCATCCACTGCTTCTAAAATTGCATCTGCTGCAAATGGTGGCGGAACGAAGATTAGTGAACAATCTGCCCCGGTTTCTTTAACTGCTTCATTTACAGTATCAAATACAGGTATTCCTTCTACATTTTCGCCCTTTTTACCAGGAGTAACTCCACCTACAACCTGCGTTCCGTATGCTTTGCATTGTGTAGCATGAAAGCTTCCTTCTCTTCCGGTTATTCCTTGAACAATTACTTTTGTATTTTTATTTACTAATACGCTCATCTTGACCTCCTTACTGTTGTTTATTTGCTGCTTCTACTGCTTTTAATGCACCTTCCCACATTGTATCAGCAGTAATTAATGGCAATCCTGATTCTTGAAGCATCTTTTTACCAAGCTCTACATTTGTTCCCTCCATTCTAACGATTACAGGAACGTTTATAGATACTTCTTTTGCAGCAGTGATAATACCCTCTGCAAGTCTATCACATCTTAAAATACCACCAAAAATATTTATAAATATTGCTTTTACGTTAGGGTCTGAGAGGATTATTTTAAATGCGTTTGCTATTTGGGTTGCGTTTGCAGAACCACCTACATCTAAGAAGTTTGCAGGTTCTCCACCAGCAAGCTTGATTGTGTCCATAGTTGACATTGCAAGACCTGCACCGTTAACCATACATGCAATGTTTCCATCTAATTTTATGTAGTTTAAGTTGAATTTTTTAGCTTCTACTTCTAACGGCGAAATTTGAGTTGAGTCGTCCATTTCCATAATTTCTGGATGTCTAAACAATCCGTTATCGTCAAACTCTATTTTTGCATCAAGAATAACAATATTTCCATCTTTTGTCAAAACTAATGGATTTATTTCAACCATTGAAGCATCCAACTCTATATAAATCTTATAAAGAGTTGTAAAAATTGATGCAGCTTTGTTTAATAGATTTTTTGGAAGACCAAGTTTTAAAGCAAGCTCTCTTGCATGATAGCTTCTTAATCCTATGAATGGTTCTATTGTTTTAGTTATAATTGCTTCCGGATTTGTTGCTGCCACTTCTTCTATCTCCATACCACCAGCAGCGGAAACCATGATAATCGGCTTAGATTTACTTCTGTCAAGTGTAATAGCTACATAAAACTCTTTGTCTATTGCTGTAGCTTCTTCTATATATAATCTGCTAACCGGTAAACCCTCCGGTCCTGTTTGGAATGTAGCAAGCTTTTTACCAAGTAATTCTGATGCTATCTGCCCAACCTCTTCTATAGATTTTGCAAGTTTAACACCGCCAGCTTTTCCTCTACCGCCTGCGTGAATTTGGGCTTTCACAACAACCGGCCATGTTCCAAGCTCTTCTGCTGCTTCAACAGTCTCTTTAACATCAAAAGCCGGATAACCTCTTGGTACCGGTAGACCATACTTTCTAAAAATCTCTTTTGCCTGATGTTCATGGACCTTCATATACGTCAACCTCCTTGTATTGATTTAGTCAAAGTCATATGAGTAGTAAATCTTTACTCCTTTTTCTTCTGCATATCTATCTACTTGTGGCAATGTTTGATAAGTAATCATGATAGGTATAATCTTATCAGCAAAAAAACCTTTAATCATTTCAATCGTTTTCAAAAACTTATCTACATCTGTCTTTTTAAGCTGACTTTTACCTTCGCCTATGATTACAACCTGTTTATCTTTCTGGCTTCCTTTTCCAAAAATATTAACTTCAATAAACTTTTCTTTACCTAACTCTAAGTAAGTTCTTATAAGTTTTCCTTCTATATCTATATCAAAGTCTTTTTTCAATAGTTTTGGTAGAGATTTATAAGCTCTATCCTCTAACGAATATCCAACAGTATGAGCTAACCCACCAACTTCTTTTCTTGTTAGTTTTAAACCTTCTTCAACCTTAATAAGCCTTTCTTCCAATTTCTTCTGATTCTCTGTAAGCTCTTTTACCGATATCGTTAACTGTTCAACCCTTTCTGTAAGTTTATTTTACCTTTCCTCCGTCTGTTTTTGGGCTTCTGTCACCTGGTCAACTCTCTCACCCTTTCTGTAAGTTTATTTAACCTTTCCTCCGTCTGTTTTTGAGTTTCTACAAGTTGATTAACCCTTTCTGTAAGCTGGTCTAATCCTTCGGTTAACTGTTCAACTTTTTCAGTAAGTTTATTTAATTTTTCCTCTGTCTGCCTTTGTGTATCAACTAAATGCTGAAATTTTTCTTCTAACTTCTTTTGATTTTCTGTAAGTTCTTTTACGGATGATGTTAAATCTCTTACTGATATAGTAAGTTTTTCTACCTCTGTTTTTAGCTCTACAAAGTCTTCTCTGTTTACAGTTTCACCTAAAAACTTTACAAGTTTTATAATTGCATTTTTTGTTTTTGGGTCTAACTCTTCCAAAACTTCAAGAAAATCTATGGGTATAACCTGCATTCCGCTTTTCCTCAATGATTAACTAAGGACATTTTTAATTGAATTTAAACCACCAGCTTCCTATACTTCTTTTGACCTTCTTCAAAAATATCTGCACCATATATATCATTAGCAACAATTACAGGAAAATTCTCAAAATATAGCTTTCTGATTGCCTCCGGTCCTAAATCTTCGTATGCTACCATTTCTACCTTTGTAATATGTTTAGATAAAAGTGCTGCTGTTCCACCGTAAGCAGCAAAGTATACTGCTTTATATTTCTTTAAAGCCTCCTTTACTTCCGGACCTCTCCAGCCCTTACCTATAGTTCCTTTTAGTCCAAGCCCAAGAAGTTTTGGAGTGTATTTGTCCATTCTGTAAGCTGTTGTAGGTCCTGCTGAACCTATTACTTGACCCGGTTTTGCCGGTGTAGGTCCAACGTAATAAATGACCTGACCTTTTACGTCAAAAGGTAATTCTCCAGTTTTTTCATACTCTTCAAGCATTCTTTTATGTGCTGCATCTCTTGCTGTATAGACCCAGCCGTTTATTAAGACTTTATCTCCGGCTCTTAAATTTTCTATAACTTCATCTGTTAAAGGTGTTGTAATTATTTTAGCTTCTACCATAGTCAAACTCCTATATTTCTATCTCTTTATGTCTTGCTGCATGACATTGGATATTAACAGCAACCGGCAAAGAAGCAATATGGCAAGGTGCGATTTCAATTTTTACATCTACAACTGTTGTTGTTCCACCAAATCCAAGTGGTCCAACCCCAAGCTGGTTTGCAAGTTCTATAAGCTCTTCTTCTAATTTTGCTATTCTTGGGTCTGGATGACGTTCTCCAATATGTCTAAAAAGAGATTTTTTAGCCAACACTGCAGAATAATCGAAAGTTCCACCTATGCCAACGCCTACTGTAAAGGGTGGGCACGCGTTTGGACCTGCATTGGCTATAGATTGAAGAATAAATTTTTTAACTCCTTCTAATCCATCTGCCGGCTTTAACATATCTTGTTTACTTTGATTTTCAGACCCACCACCTTTTGCAGCAAATTTGATTTTTATTTTATCTCCTGGCACAATGTCAAAGTATATCAAAGCTGGAGTATTATCTCCCGTGTTTTTTCTGTCAAAAATTGGGTCGTAAGCCAAAGATGCTCTTAAGTATCCTTCTTTTGTAGCTCTTCTAACACCTTCATTTATAGCTTCTCTCAAACTTCCGCCAACAATCTTAACATCTTGACCAACTTCCACAAAAAATACAGGATATCCAGTATCTTGACAGTAAGCTAACTGCTCTTTTTCTGCCACTTCTGCATTCTTTAAAATTTCGTCCAATATTTCTTTTCCAAGTGGAGACTCTTCTTTTTCTTTTGCTATTTTTATTGCTTGAATAAAATCCTCCGGAAGTTTGTATTCACTGTCCATTACAAGATCTTTAACTTTATCTATGATTTCATTAACGTGTATTTCTCTCAAAGTTTTTAACCTCCAATATAAACAAAAGCTTATATTAATCTTAACTCTTTTATTCTCTCAATTCCTGATTTTACAGATTTAACTGAAGATTCCCACATTGCTTTTTCTTCTTGGCTTAACTCTACTTTTAGCACTTCTTCCCATCCATGGGCACCAACTTTAACCGGTAAACCAATACAAATATCGTAAGCTTCATAGAATCTTGCATCCTCTTCTTCTAAATAAATAGAACATGGCATAATTTCTTTTTTATCTTTTAAGATTGCTTCTACCATTTCAACGACAGAAGCTCCGGGTGCATGGTAGGCAGAGGTTCCCATTAAGTTAACAATTTCCCCTCCCCCGTATTTTGTTCTATCTATAAGCTCTTTTAATTTTTCTTCTGTAAATAGTTTCTTAAGTGGAATTCCTCCAACGTTTGAAACGGAGATTAAAGGAACCATATCATCTCCATGGCTACCAAGAACAAAACAGTTTATATTTGATACAGAGACCTTAAGCTCTTGAGATATGAAAGTTTTAAATCTTGCCGTATCAAGAACTCCGGCCATTCCTAAAACTCTATGCTTGTTAAAACCTGTGATTTTTAACGTTGCGTAGGTTAAAACGTCAACCGGGTTAGAAACCACTATAACAACGGCGTTTGGTGCATACAATGCTATTCTTTCTGCCACTGTTCTTATGATGTTAACGTTTGTTGTAAGTAGATCATCTCTGCTCATTCCCGGTCTTCTTGGAAATCCGGCTGTTATTACAACTATATCTGAATCTTTCATTGGCTCATAACCTTGACCGTCCGGAGTAACAGAATATCCTTTTATATCAACATCAACTCCAAGAGCTGCAGCCATTTGTTTAATATCAAGAGCTTTTCCTTTTACAACTTCAAAAGTTTTATCTTCTGTTTTCTTAGGCAGGTCAAAAAGTTTTATATTTGCTAATTCTTTGATTGCTATTAAATTTGCTACATGTTCCCCAACATTCCCCGCTCCCACGATGGAAACAGTTGGTCTTTTATACTCTCCCATTATGAAGCCTCCTTGAGCAAAAATTTGTATAATTAGGATATAACGACATTTGAATTTTGTCAATCAAACAGTGTTTGATTTTTTGAAAATTAAAGAAATTATACCTCGGGGTGAGAAATTCAAATATA
>QGLW01000359.1_pt1 | contig 11300 bp, 16 predicted proteins | sample 1725341 | NCBI WGS metagenome assembly QGLW01 (sample SAMN05439265, study PRJNA331180) | Hot springs metagenome, whole genome shotgun sequencing project. | isolation source: microbial mat of Apron and Channel Facies of Mammoth Hot Springs | place: USA: Wyoming, Yellowstone National Park | collected... | reverse complement strand
AAAAACCTTGCCCCAAACTGGATCGTCGTATTGAGTGGTGGAATACCAGTATCCTCCATTATTCCAATGGTTCCACATACTCCAATCTTGACTCGCCCCAGGTTCGTATTGGTCTATCAAGTTTACTACACCCTGAGTATCAATTATATTTGTATTTACATATTCCAACAATACTGGATCGGATAAATAAACATCACCGGTGAGATTTGATGATGGTAGAGTTGTAGATGTATGAATACGTATGATTAGATTATACACACCGGTTGTTTGTATTTTCTATACATATCCCTATAATTGAAGTGTTTCATGTTGATAGATTTCTGTTTTTACAAATGGTGTTATAGGATTGTTGTTTATATCAGTAATTAACTATTCTATTTTTTCTACATTCGAATTACTTTTAATATAACCAACAACCCCAAAATTGTAAATCATATCTCCTCGTAACGGAGCTTGTTTACGTAATTCAACAACACCGTTATTAGTTTGAATATTCTAAGTCCCAAAATTATATAGTGAATATTTTTGGAAGTGGTTATCTAAAACAGTAAATTGAACATCTTTGATTTGTATTGTCTATGGATTACTACTACTATGTTGTACATCGTATATCTCGATACCAACTTTATTGTACTATTTGGAGGTGTTGGACGTATATTCAAAAACAAGTATTCCGTTGATGTAAAATTTATAGTTATTCTCAACTTTTCTAATTTTGAAGTTATAGAACTAATTAACATCTTCAGTAATACCGAAACTTGAAAGTCGTCGATACAATAAATCTTGGTACAAGTATTGTAAATTATCACTATCTTTACCAATTTTCGTATACAATGTATTATCAGTATGTCTTTCTAAAGTAAAAATATACTTTGAATCGTCTACTTTTTGAATATTTGATTGTATATACATATGTGGACTAATTTCATATATTCCCAAAACCTATTGTGTTTTAGAAACTGTGTTAGTTACTTTTAGGTTCTATTCATATTCAAAACTTTTCTATACTGGAAAATCATCAAATAAAATAGTAGATCCGTAACCACTTGGATAGTCACGGACATATTTTACTGTTAAAACACCACCTGACGATGTAAGATCTACATAGTTTTTATTTTCAAGTACTACAAGATTCCCCACATTGTTACTTTCAACATGTGACCATGACTAAACGTATGTGTTTTTTGGTAACTAATCAAGATTGGTTATTTGTAAATTTCTAAATCTCTACTCTGGTGGTGTTCCACTATAATATGCGTCCGCATATATTCTAAACTATATATAACCCTAGTTTGTATATGTTGTATCATTTACTTCCCCAAGAAATGTATCATTCACATAAAATTTGAAATTACTGTCTTGTACTATGATTTTGACTCGAACCCATGTATTAACAGGTGAATTACAGGTTGTTCTAAACAATTCGGTATATATGGGGGAGTTGGAATTCTAATTATTAACACCTTTTCCAAACGCCTAATATCCATTTGCTGTAATACCAAAAACATACTAATATGTATTATTATTATCTGAGAATGAATTAAATGAATTCCTAAATGTGATACTACAATTTGGAATTGTAGATGGTGGTGTTTTAAGTTGTGTTTCAAATTGTATTATAAAATTTTTTAAATGTGGTAACAATGATAGTACCTATCGTAAATCTGTTGAATTTGATGACGATGTTTGTCTCAGTATCAGTTCTCCGTTTGTTACTTCCATCTATTGTGGATCTGATTTACCCAACCCCCATACTTCTATTCCCTCAAGACTACCACGTTCCCAAAGTTTGTTATAATCAACATATTCTATATTGTAGTTATACTCATCATCGGTTACGTGTATTTGTTCTTCAACTGTGTTATAATCGAAGTTTTGAGAATTAACAGTAAATTCTCGAATTGATTGTAGTAGTACGTTGTGTGTTTTGAAATTTCCACTCACAAGTGTTCCATAGTCAGTGATGAAAGAACTAAGTTTGTTGATATTTTTAATTTCATCGTTTTCGAATGTATCCTTAGTCAACGTAGAATGATATATTTCATTTAAGGATGGATTATTCAAGAGTTTACGAATAGTATTTTTGTAATCTGGAAGTAGGCTTTCAACAATTGAATATTTCACGGACATTCTATCATCAACTCCTTTTTTTATTAACTTAATACAATTAAATCTGTAAATACCTATGTTACAGTTGTTGATTTAACTGTTACACCATCACCAATTCTAACTTTTAGTGGTGTACTGTGGTTAAAACTAGTATTATGTGTATATGTAAGAATTATTGTATCATTAGTATTGTTTGATAATTGGATTTGTTTTGTTTGAAAGTCAATTTTTAATGTGTAGACATCTGTTGAATTTAATGTTACTGTTGTAACAATATTTGTATTAACCTTAAATGTATTATCACCAATATAAATTTCAAGATTGTTTGTACCATCTGTAATTGTTAACAATCCTTTGATACCACTATTTGTGTTGTAATTTGTAAAATTTAACATCAACACATCATCTGGTTGAATATCTATAGTATATTCAACATAACTATCATCATTGTAAACATGACTTGGTGTTGAATATAGTGGTAATTGTGTTGATGTAGTTCTTTCCAAAATTGTAAATCCAGTAACGAATATATCGTTGTAGTACCAACCATACTCATTATTTCTTGCAATCACATAAGCACCGTCTACATTAACTGTTGGTGTAAATGTAACTTTATATAATTCCCAACCATCATCAGTGGTTGTTATTAACGTTTTTGTAACATTAATTTTATTCTAATTACTATCATGAATAAAATCGACAAGATATGTTGTGGGATAACCATTTCGTTTAAGCCAATAATATATATCATATGTGGTGTTCTATTTGAAATACACATCATGTCGGAATACAACAATACCATTTGCTGGTATGAGGGTCTATGAATAAGTTGGTGTGTTGTTGAGTTTAAAATATTTATTACTTAAAAAGTACAAAACCCATTCTTTACCAGTACGTGTAATACCATCAACACTAGTTAGTTGTAATGTATCATCACAGATATCTTCAAATGTGTTATATAACTAACTATTTAAAATTTGTAAGTAAGATTTAATATGTTGAGGTATATTTATATTAGAAAGCTTAATAATGTTTACATTATTTAACACAAACTGGTCTGTGATATTTTTATTCACTAATGTTATTGTAGACTAATTTGTATTTATGACAGTGGAAAAATGGTCATAAGTCTGTCCTGTTGCTGATAGACTATATGAGATATTCTATTCTTCAACATGTAACACACTATTATTTTGGCACATGTAATCGAAACTAATTAGAATTTTTGACATTAAATTTCACCCTCTTCAAACATGAGTTTAGTTTAGTGTTATTAAATATTTCAATATTAAGTTTACTAATACTATGGATATATTAAGTACAGTATAAATAAAAGGTGGGATGTAATCCCACCTATCTATTTAGAAAGTATACTTTATTAGACAGTAAATTTTATTGATTGTCCGGGTTTCATAATAAATTTTGTAGACTTTCTTGTAGACGTTGATTTTATTAAATTTTGTGTCGTATTATAATCGTATAAATACAATCTATACAGTGTATTATAAATTGGTGTATTGACGTTTATGATTGGTGAAACACGTATGATATATAAATTATTAGTATCTATTTCATAATGATACATATTTTTCTACCACAACACATTATTCAATCCGGTATACGGCCATTGATAATTCATTATAAATCCTGTGGAAAAATAATATGAACTACGTGGTACTAATCTTGTTGTATACTGACCAAAAATCGGTGAAATCCAAGTTTCATATCCTGTTGGTGACATTGTAGAATAACTCTTATAATGTGGATACCAGTTATAGCTACCCAAGGTCCCAAATGGATATGATGATACATCCATTATTTCGTATTGTTTTATGTTCTATGATGTATATGTTAAGTATTGAAATTGTTCTGGGTGATTAGAATTCGAATTAACGCGTTTTACATCTGTTTTAAGTACATACGTTTTATTTTTGTGAAGTTTTGTAAACCTACTTCTAGGAGTATATACGTTTGTTTCTGGTGATGTTATTACATATTGTCTTTGTTGATTATCATATACTAATGCATATGGGGTTGCATAATAATAATAATAAATTGTACTACCATACTGTGTTTCATTTTTGATTACACCATTTCTTTGTGTATATGTTGGACTTTCACCGTTTGGTGGTGTAAAATCCTATAGTTTGTACATATCAGTATATGTATGTTCATCAAGTGTAACAAAATCGTTGATATTATTCACCGTATTTTTTGGAAGGTTTTGGATACCTGATGGTGTCATCAGTATATTAGATACTGTAGTTGGATGTAAGATAAAGTGTGGACTATCACTGTTACCGAATATATATTTGTAATATTTTACATTTGTAAATGTGATTTCGGTATTAGCTGTCAAATTAAACAATCCAACATCACGTGGTTCAAGAATGATTTGATACCAATCGTGATATGAATTACCATCGGGTGGTAATGTAATTGTGTGGGGTGTTGAAGAACCTGTTCTTACAGTAATTGTAACACTTTGATTAGGATTCTGTGGTATTAAAGTTAATATAAATTTTTCATCTGCAAATTTCAAATCTTGTAGTTGATTGTATTCGTATAGTGAATATACAACATTCAATTTATTTGGGTTTGGTATCTATTTGATAACATACATAAATGGGTTTATTAAGTACTAATTTATAGTATTATTTGGCCAATCAATTGTTTCAGCTGTTTCAATTCTCTAGTACGAACATATCTAAACTCTTTTTTGTGAATCCATGTTGGTTATCTACCATACCAAGAAATGCCAACCACGTGGAAGACGTGCTGGACTTCTTGTGGCCCAATAACCATTATTGGAATCGAAGTAACTGAGATTGAAATTGAAATTTCCATAGTCCTAATTAACATAGAACCAACCACCTACAATTAAAGTATGGGCATATGGTATTACAACAGATGTTTCTAACCGATATAAACTCAACCAATGACTGGTACCATTAATAATCTATGATGATATACTTACGGGTTCAGGTGGTTGTTCTGGTAATGTCTATGGGTTTTTATTACCATGTGTAAACCATGGGGAACTCTGTGTTATTATTGGGTATGCACTAAGTGGAATAAAGTATTCATTTTTGACAAATGACTATTTATCTTGTATTGTAAAAGTTAATGGTATATTACCATAGAAATATCGTCTAAATTGTAGTTCGTCATTTCCATTCTAAAAATTTACGTAATACTTGACGTTTTTATTATTTTTTGTAACTTTTGGTGTGAATAAACTTTTTATAAATTCAGAATACGGTATAACTATTGTTTTATCATTATTGTTAACTTTTATTTTGTACATCTATGTGTCACCCACCTTTATTCAAGGAACGTGATATCTAAACTTGTATTATCGGAATTCTCTACAACATTATTCTTGGGGGGTTCTATTTTATTAATGATGACATTTGATTTTGGAATATTAATATTGACCTATGTAGTGAATACAAACTGATATGACTATGATGTCCTTGTTATCTAAATATCTTCCAACTCAGAAACATTTTCAAATACAATAAAACTCTTTTTCTTTTGATAATTTTCTTTAAATTCATCAATACTCCACAAATCAGTCTATTTACAAACAAACTAGTGGTGAAACACATCAGTTTGAACATTTGTTATCATGTACACTATACCAAGTACATTGACCAAATCTCCCGGTGTTGGTTCAAGGATATTACTCAGTACACCAAATGTAATTGTTCGATTAACAAATGGTAAATTATCAATTACACTTGGTGTAAACTGATAATTAACAGGTTCCGTAATCACAATGGGGAATTGTGTTAATTTTAAATATACTGATCCATCAAGTCTATGATTCAGTTCATGTTTATTAAGAATCGTATCATATGTATTGAAATCAAAATTTGATTTGTACAATAACAATTTGTAATAATCAAAATATGACTACTTATAATAGAACCAATCTTCGATAAAATAGTCTCTCCAATTGAATATTTCAGTACTGATTGGTGAATACTTGAAGTGATATATAAATTTATTGATAACATTTTTTTCATCACTTGTAACTGATTGATTCCATTGTTGTGTATAGATATTATTCAGACTTCCACTTTGATACATGTTATCCAAAATACTGGATACTCTATTTAATGTTGATTGTATGTTTGTAATATATTGTTTTATTTCATCAGGAGTAGGAGTATGCATATTTATTCAACTCCTTAATAGTTATGTATTTGATTCTGATTTTGGTAAAGTTTCTTCTTGTTCTTGTGGTTTTTTTGTTTGTTTTTGTTGGTTTGTAACAGTACTTTGTTTTTTATACATATTTGTAGTTACAACATTTGTGACCAATTCACCTGTTTGTATTAGGGTTTTTGTTATATCCCTGAAGATTTGTAAATCATCCCATGCCTAATTGAAAGCACCAAGTATTATACCAATTGCATCATTTCGACTGGATATTTTATCCCATAACGTCTTAACAGTTGACATTATTTCTTTCAGCACATCAAGTGTTGTAACACGTAGGAAGTATCGTGATGTAAGTGTTTCAACTAATTTTACAATATCTTTAACTTCACCATCTGATAATTTCTCATGATATTGTATGATAAATGTATCGAATCGTCCATATGTATTGATGGATGAGTTTATCCATACTACAACCCCATTAACTTGTTTTATTGTCATTTCCAACTACAAATTGAACACATCACCAAATGTAACTACTTCGGTTTCAAATTCTTTACCATTTTCGTCAGTCAGTGTAAGTTTCAGAGGGTTACTATTGTTAACACCTTGTAATATTGGTTTTTTAAATTGACTTGGTAATGTGATATTTTTGACAAGTTCTACAACATTTAATTGTTTTTCTGTTAAACCGTATTCAGACAACTATGTTACAAAAGACGTTAGTACTTTTGGTGATATGAGGAACTATATGTTAATGTCGGAGTAATTTTTGATACTCATAACAAGTAGACTTTTACCACTTTCGAACGATGTTAACAAATCACTTTCATCGATCTTTAACAGTTTTACATATTGTGTATAAATTGGCTATATACTAAATGATGTTTCACCAACAATGGTTCCCAATGATTTCTATATTATTTCACCCATTATTCTTAGTGGACGTGATGACTTTAGACCGATAACTGTCATTTTATTTTCTGGAAATTCCAAATTCTTGTCCATTGTTATTAATTGTTTTGTTATTGTTTTTATTTTCTATAAGACATTATTATCATTGACATATTTATTAACAATCTCTGAGATGTTTGTTGAATTTAGTATATCACCATTCCATATGAATATAGATGGTGTCGTTGTAATTTCTCTATAATTTTCTGTTTCTTCTGTTACATATTCAACAACAGGTGTGTTTACAATCATATGTTGTGTACTCAATTTTCTATCATTATCGACAAACCTACTAACAGACGTAGTCATAATACCAACAGGTTTATTATGGAAAAAATTAAGTAAATCAATTAACTATTTACCACGAATTACTGGTAAATTGTAATCAATTTCATCATCAAACTGTCTTAAATTCATTTTCATTGTTTTCTATAAACTGTTTAAAATTCTTAACAAAGTGGTAAATGATAATGGTTTAGTGTATTTATCCTATTCAACGATTGTGTTTATGAGGTCACTATGAATTTTAAATTGTAAATCATCCTCAAGATTCTATGTTTTATCAACAATTCCAATATATGTAATTGGTGTGTTGATTACAATACTCTTATTTGACATCATCTATCTATACAACTATGGAATAGACACTATGACTATGACATCAATTTTAGTATTTTCACCATTTTCAGTACATTCAAGTGGTATAACACTATATGTTGATATAATATGTGGTATACCATCTTTTTGACTTTTCAGTTGTGATACGATAGTTTTATAACTACTCTAAAATTTGTTTATTGATGTATATACATTTGTTTCATTAACAGTTTTGTTAAAAGTGGTTTTATTAGTAATTACGTTGAAGATTAATTTATCGATAAACGAATAAATTTGTACTTTAGTGGAATTGTTGTTATATTTATAATTTTTTAGTATTTCTTGAACATTTAAACAACTTGGTAGATTTTCTGTTTGTGTTTGTGTAGTATCTTCTTGTTGTTGTGTTTGTACTTGGGATACATTATTAATTGTTTCTTCATCTTCTAAAACAAATTTCCACAAACGTTGATGTATATAGTTTTCTGTTGTGTTTGTTGGTTGTATATCTTTTACAACAGTAAATAGTAACTCAACTGTTTTGGATGGTTGGGAGAAAAATTCTTTAAAATCTGTATCTGCATCACTTGGTGGTATGACGTCAATTAAAAATGGTCTCATGTTATTTTTAGAAAATACACTACTATATGTGAAGATATGTGGTATTAATGATTTTATTATTGTGGAGTAGTCATTATTCATTTAAAAGACACCTCCAAGTTAAGTAGATTGGGTTAAAATTTTGGGTGAAAAGTATTATATAATTTGAGAATTGATATGATATCAACACCAACATCTATTATTTGTGTATCTACTATTAATCCATATTCATTTTTTACAATGAGTTGTTGTTGTGTGTCATAATGTTTTCTAACAGTTAAAATCATTGGGAGAATATAAATTATTCCGAGTTTACTTTTTAACTGATGAATATCGTAATTTGTTTTCAGTCCTATGTAGTAAAATTGTTGTGTTGTTCTATTGTTAATATAGTTAAACACGTATTGTGATATATAGTAATCATTCTAATCGAGTACAGTATAACGAGAGTTATCGTTGGTGTATGGTATTGAAAACTCATCAAATATGTGTTGAACGATCTGTTTGTCGAGATAATTCATTAAATATCTCAACAACATTTGTTTGTTTTGTGATGTTATAATTTTATCAATATACGTATAGACTAGATAATTAAAGGTAGTTGGATAACTCAATACATTGTACAATTTCATTTTAAATTCACTACTATTTGGATTAGAGATAAGTTGTTGTAGTTGTGACAGAACATTAAATGTTGTTGTCAAGTTAACATTTCTCATGGGTTCTGGAATATAATTTGGTACATATTGTAGAAGATTCTAAATGTTAAATTTAATAGGTTCCAAGAAATCAGATGAGAATGGGACATGGATTATTTTTGGAATTTCATTACCTTCCATATCAAATCCCAACACAAACAATGTTAATACGTAATCATGGGTATTGTTATTTGTGAACCATGTGGTTAATGGAAGTGACTATGATAATTTTCCAAAAAATCCATCTACAGAGTAATATGTCTCTATATCATTAACATTATTGATGTTAAACAGTGAATTTTGGACGATATAATCCCAACTATTGGTTTCGGATATATCACTTGATGTAATAAGACCTGTGGTGAATGTATTGTTAATATTGTTTACCAAATTGAAAAACAATGTATCGTAGATATGGTTAAACTTATCGACAGTCTATAACAAATCCTGGACGGTGATATGTGATGTTAAGATGTGTGAGTATTGTGTGTTGATGTATGGTCTATAGTTTTCTACGAATGTTGTAGTAAATGTCATACCAACCGGTTTGTGTTTTCTGTAATATTCAAGTGGGTCATTAAGTCTTCTATGTGGATGTATCTATATTTCGAACAAGAAGTTGTTTGTGACTGTGTTCATTACACATCACTCACTCTTGTTTTAAAATTGTGTCTATTCATTTTCATTGTTTGTGAGATTTGTGAGAAGTTTCTTATTACTCTCATCTTCTCGCTATTTGTTAAGTTCATGGATTTCATCATCTGTAAAGTCAAGTAACTTCAACAGATATTTTTCTGGAATATTAGTAATTAGGTCTTTCAGTTTGGACTAAAAGTCAATCTTAGTTGATTGGATTTCATAATAAAGTAATTTACTGAAGAATACAGGTCGTGGCAATAATACAATTGTTTTTGTTGTGAATGAAACATTTAATTTAACAAAAAAGTTAATTAACATTTTATTTAGTGTACTTTCAATTAATGATTGGTATCGATCAACAATTCTTGCAAATAATTCATCTTGTTGTAGTAATTTTGTTCCTTGTTGTTGATTTGTAAAGAACTCATATGGTATATTCAGTGTTTCGATTATCTTTTTGTTAAAATATTCAAGTTCATTATTGAACATTTCACCATTACCACCACCCTATAATATATCGATTTCATAGAGTGGTGTGCCATTTATAACGGGGACAAAGAAATCGTCCAAAATTGAGAGAATTTGCTATGTTTCTTGTAACTCCCCGTTTGAATCAATTGATATGGTATTTTTAAATTTTTGTTTAACAGTTTCTATATATTGTGCACGTTTTTCAGGTGGGACATTATCTACAGGGATACGGATTATCCTACGTTCCGTTGCGCGGTTAATTTTGTAAATTAACGTGGAGAGTTCAAGTAAGATGATGTAGAACTACATTTCACGGGCTTGAGATAACACTGAAGTCCCGTATGGAAGATTTTGTGTATTCATTATGTTTGTAAAATTGAATATTATACCAAGTGAATATGGATAGAACATAATCTTATTATCAGGTTTTTCGTTTGATGATTTCAGATCTTCTTGATCGATAATTTCCAATACATCAGTAACATACTTTGTATCAGTACCAAGTATGTTCTATATCTTTTTAACAATTTCTTGTGTATCTAATATGTTATCAAACAATACTTTTTGTATATTACGGTCAAATCCACTTATATCAAAACCCATAGATTGTTCATACTTTTCTGGTAGTACAAGATAACCATTTATTTTATAACTTTCCATTTTCACCACACGTTTGGGATTAATAATTGTTAACTTGTATGGAATATATATTTTCTGTTCAACGTTGGAACCTTTATCATCAATGAAACTTTCAGTGATTATACCACTGTTACTTGATAATAATGTTGTATCAATAGTGATTGAATTTTTAATCCCATCATATTCATGATATTCCTTAATTATTTTGAGTTTCTTTTTCTTTTCTAGTACTTGAAACAATGCATCAGTTTCGTATATAAATTTCAGTTTGTTCTATTCGTTAAATATATTTTTTATTTCAGTTAATGAAAGTGTATTTGTTGGAACAGTTATTTCTATATAATGAACTTTCACATACTAATCACCATACACAAGAAAATCGTGTATTATGGCAGGTAACAACTATTCAATATTCAAGTACTCAAA
>QGLW01000354.1_pt1 | contig 11391 bp, 22 predicted proteins | sample 1725341 | NCBI WGS metagenome assembly QGLW01 (sample SAMN05439265, study PRJNA331180) | Hot springs metagenome, whole genome shotgun sequencing project. | isolation source: microbial mat of Apron and Channel Facies of Mammoth Hot Springs | place: USA: Wyoming, Yellowstone National Park | collected... | reverse complement strand
TCCGCCACTTCTCCTCCGTGGCCATAACCGCCTGCTCGGCCAGCTTAGGCACGCGCTCGGAAAGCCACCGCTCGTAGTTGGAAAAGAGCATGCGCACCACCGCCGCAAGCACCGGCCCCACCACAGGGATCGCGGAAAGGAGCCGGGTAATGGCCCCGGCCAGGAGGGCGATCACTCCCGCCGCAAGAAGGGCCTGCAGCAGCCAGATCACCAACGTCTGCCCCGAAGGCACAAGGTCATGCCATCCCAAGAAGTGCCCCACGGCTCTTTACACCCCCGTGACCTTGGCACCCACACGGCGTGGATGCCACATAGCCGTCATTGCAGGTTACGACCACCTGAGGGCAAAACACCCTGCCCGGGTTAGTGGGGGATGGCGCGGTGGAAGACCCGGCGGGGGCAAGCCTCCACCTGGCCACCCCCATCCCCACCGCCGCCCCCGCCACAACCGCTACCAAAAGCCAGAGTCCTTTCATGCCTACCTCCTAATAAACATCGGCACCACCGGAAGAGGGCTCGGAATCCGCCAGGCGCACAAGCTCGGCGCCAGCCGGCAAAGCACGCTTTCGTCCATCCCCGACAGGCCCGGGAAGAGGTTCCCGCCCCCTTCATCTGGGCCTGGGCCGCCGGAGGGCGGGGGGCTGGGCTGAGCCGGCGCGTCCTGGGACGGTTTGGACTCCCCCGCGCCCCCCTTCCCCAGCTGGTAGGCCACGTAGGCCGCCACGCCGAAGCCGAGGAAGGCCAAAAGCACGGTCTTACTCTCCATCCTGCACCTCCTTCACTACCCTCAGCCGAAGGCCCTGGCGCAGGGCCTGGGCCTCCATTACGTTCACCAGGCGGGAAAGGTAGTGGTTTTGGCGGCGGGCATGGTCCTCAAGACGCTCTAGGCGCTGGCGTAGATCCGCCATGTCGCGGAAGACCAGCCGGAGGAAAGCTGCAAAGGCCACCGTCCCCAGGCCCATGTCCAGGACGTCCTTCCACTCCATCAGCAGAACACCCCCTGGGACTCGAGGTCGGCGATCCGCCGCTCCAGCTCCATGGCTTGGGCCTTCGCTTCTTCGTATTGGCGCTGGGCGGCCTCGTACTGCCGCCTCAAGTCTTGTACCTGGGCGTAGCCCTGGCCGATCTGGGCGTTGATGCGGTCCACGTCTTGCCAGGTAGACCTATAGATCCCGCCCCGCTTTTCCACTTGACGCCCGGCCAGCGCCGCTCCCGTTTTGGCGTAGGCTATGCAGGCGTTGAAGGCGCTTTCGTCCGTCTGAACGCCCGTCACCTCCATCCACTCGTTGAGACCGCAGAAGGGGGGGATGCCGTTGCAGCGATAGGTGTACACGGGCTCCTGAGCGTAGGTGCGGCAAGCGCCTTCAATCAACCCTTCAAGGTCCCGCATCTTCTTCTGAGCGTCCGCCATGAGGTCCTGAAAGCGCCGGAGTTGGGCCCGGTACCCGGTGAGGACCTGGCAGAGGCTGGTCCGGTCCGTGCCCGCCTCGGGCCGGCCCGTAACCCCGGGGTGCACGGGTACCATGGGCGGCGCTCCTGGTACGGTCGCCTCCGCCTTCGCCTTGGCTTTGGTATAGAGGTAGGCCCCCCCCGCAACCAGGGCTATGCCTCCTACAACCAAAATGGGCGTTGCGCTACTCATGGTTCATCCCCCAAATGGCCAGTCCCAGAAGGCCAGCCCCCGCCATCAGGAGCAGGGCGGCTTGGCCGGTGCGGGCGGCCTGGTAGTTGTAGTAGATTCGGGTGCGCTGGGTGGCCTGCTGCCAGTAGGTAGCGTCCCGGGCCTCCGAAGCCGCGGCCTCCATAGCCCGGCGCCACTCCGCCCAGGTGGCAATGGTTGCATCCACCGAGCTCCTCGTTTGCCGTTCCTGGCTTCGGGCTACCTCCTCCGCGGCGCGGGCCTGGCGGTCCACGCCCATCCACTGCAGGACGCCCCCCACCAGGTTCCCCAGGAATCCCAGGACCGGCTCCATCTCACTCCTTCAAGAAAAGCACCAGGGCCACCACCCCAAGCCCCACTACCGCCACCCACACCCACGCGGGCACCGCAGGCTGGACTTGGACGGAGGCCCACCGGGCCTCGGCCTCGGCGCGGGCCCGCTGAGCCTCGGCCAGCCGGCGCTTAAGCTCCAGCTCCATCCGCTCCTGTTCGGTCAGGATGTAGGGGTCAATGAGGCTGTTCAGGCCGGCCAAGCCCTGCAGTAAACGCTGCACGTCCCCCCAGAAGCCGTCCCCTCCACCAGAGTAAGGACCGGCGTCCAGGAGGGTATAGGGCGGCTGGTATCCCGAAAGGCTCGGAGGGGTGTAGGAGTTGGAAAGGCCGAAGCCCGAGGAGCCGGCAGACCCCCCGGTCAAGGAAAGGTCCCCCAGGCCGGACCCGGTGTAGGAGTTGGAAAGGTTAAAGCCCATGCCCACCCCCTCACAGGCCGCCCCGGTTCTCTATCTCCGCCAGGGAGAGCAGGCGGCCCTTTTGCAGGACGTCCACCCGCCGGGCCAGGGCGGCGATGTGGACGTAGTGCCCAGCCCGGTCACTCCAGATCATGGGCACGGTAGTGGTAAAGACCTCCAGGACCAGCCTAGTGCCCGGCACCAACTCCACCTGCTGGGGCCAGGCGATCATGGTCTCCAGGCTGTTCTGGTCAATGGAGTGGAGGGTGGCGAAGGACTGGTTGAACACGGTAGCGGTGGAGTCATCAATGCCCCCGGCGTCCCTGGCCACCCGGAAGCGCATCTGGCCGTCCCCGTGGGTGTAGTAGATCTCAATGGTCCCGGTGATGCCCGCCGGCTCAGTGAAGGTCACGTTGCCGGTGGCGTAGTCAATGGCGGTGATGGTCAGGCGCTGCCACACGCCGCCCACCTGGGCCCACACACTGACCTCGGGGTGGTAGACGGCGGGCAGAGACGGCTTAGCCTGAGGCGTTTCCACCAGGAAGGGCAGGTTGACCGTGCGGGCTCCGGGGGAAGCCAGGTTCTGGCCGGCTACGGTCTTCTGGCCCTTGAAGTAGAGCCGGAGGCGCCGCTCCCCGTTTATGATGCGGAAGTGGGCGGTCTCGGGGGTGCGCATTTGGGCCAGGGCAAACCACTCCCCGGGCCTCCACGCCAGGCCCACGGGATCCAGATCCTCCTCATCAATCCACTGGGAGGACCATCCCGAGGTCTGAATCGCCGCGGGGGAGAGCTTCAAGACCTGCTGGGGCTGAGGCTGGGGCTGAGGCTGAGGCTGGTAAACTACCGGGGCATCCCGGAAGACATCCAGGCCCCCACTCAGCACATTGCGGATGCGGTCCAAAAAGGTCATCCTCCCCTCCTACGCTGGGTTGGAGTTGTCCACGCCAATGGGAAGCTCTAGCCTGGTCCTGGGGTCGTTCAGGTTCAGAGTCACGCCGGAATCGGCTTCCACATAGATCTCCAGCATGTCCCCCTCCTTGAGGAGGAACCCCGCGGGAGGGGTGTCAGCCCGCAAAGGGGCCAGGGTCACCAAGATGTTTTGGTAGAACTTGGCGTCCCGCTGCTGGGCCTCGGAGAGGTCGTAGTAGGACGCGTACTGAACCTTCCCCAGGAACTCAGAGAAGTCAAAGCCCTTGGTCCTCCGGGCCAGGAAAACGTCCGTGGAGTGGGGCACCTGGTTGCCCGCGGTGTCGTAAAGCTTCAAGATGACCGGCACGGGGTTGGGGATTACCCACGAAGCCCCCGCGGGCACCACAAAGCGGGCCACCAGCTGCTTCTGCCGGCCGGTGTACGCCTGGTACTCGGGCCCGCCCTTGAGGATGGTAATGGGGCGGGCGTTGGGCCTGAGCGCATTGATCCGGTTGAAAGCTTCCTGCATCTTCTATCCTCCTTTCAGTCAATGTCCAGAATGGCCATGATCAGGTTCGCGAAGGAACCTGCGGCCAGCCCTAGGCCGATGTAGTCCACCATGGGGTCATCGGTCAGCTTGTTGTTGATGAGCAAGCTGCCCAGAATGACCCCGCCTAAGTTCAACAGGACCCGGTTAGTCCGAGCGTTTGGCACCTCCTTGGTCGTATCCAGCTTGCCATCGGGCCCCACGGCGTAGTAGTGGATACGGCCGTCAGGACCCTTGGCCGCCCAGCCAAACAGGTCCCTCCTAGAGGTGTAAAGCGCCTTCCGGGCCAAATACGCCCCCAGCACCCCCACACTCACGCTGACCACGATGGGGTTCTGGACTACCTCTAGCGGGTTAGAGGTGGTTGCTAGCTTCCTCATGTCGTTTGCCGCTTGCGCCGCCGCGTCTACCATTTACCCTCCTCGCACGCCCTCAGCGTGAGTAGGGGAGAAGAGGTTTATAAAGGGCGGGGCGGCCGGGTAGAGCGGCCAAAAAGAAGGCCATACGGCCGGCCGCTGTGCCCGAGCACGGCGGACAAAGAGGCTTCTAATCGGGAAACCTCGGGCCTAGGAGGCCTCCTACTGAACCCGTCAGTAGATGTCGGGAAGGAGGCCTCCCGGTCCGCCGGCCAGGGAGAAGGAGGCCTCCTACGTCAGGCGCACCCAGACCCTTCGCCTAGGGTCCCTTGGGTCTCTATGCACCAGGCCCGCCTCCTCTCGGTCCAGGTTCTTCACCGCGTACTCGGGGGGCAGGCCTCCCTCGGGGCGCTTCAGGTCCCGCACCCTCTCCCCCAGCTCGGGGAAGTGCTCAGCCACCGCCCGCACATCGTTGGGCTCGGTGACCCGGAACGTGACCAGGTGGCTAGCCTGCTTCCTCACGCCCGGGTCTATTCCCCCCGTGGCCCCCTGGATCATCTGGGTAATGAAGATGGCGTTGTGGCCCAGCTCCCTGCCCCCGGTTAGGACCTCAAAAAGGCCCTTGGGTACAGCCCCACGGGGAAAAAAGTGGTAGGCCTCATCCACCACCAGAAGAACATCCCGCAAGCGCATGATCTCCTGGCCCAGGGCGTCCAGAAAGGGGCGGGGGTCGTAGCCGGTCACGTGGAAGATGACCCGCCGGTGCTTCCGCAGGGCGGGCCCTGGGTCTCCGGTCTCGCTGACCCGGAAGCGGCCATAGGCCAGTTCAGCGAACTCCGTCTTGCGGTTGACGACCACCAAATGGCGGTACCGCCCCTCCATGCGCTGGATGACCTCCCGGGCCAGGGTGCTCTTCCCTGACCCGGACTTGCCCACGATGAGGAGGCGGAAGGTCTGCCTACCGCCCATTTACGCTTGGTAGGCCCGCCACAGCTCCCACCCGGCCCAGGCGGCCAGGGCGAAGGCCACCACCGCCTGGGCGGTCTCGCACCGGGGGCAGCCCTGGCCCTCCCGCAGGTTTTTGAGCCGCCCCAGGCCGAGGTACAGCCCGCCGGCCAGGACAGCGATGGGAAAGGCGTTCTGCTTTACGAAGTCCACGCTCACCTCCTTTTTCTTTTCGTCATCCTTTTCAGGTCATCCTCGAGGTAGCGCCTCAACCGGCCCGGGCGCTTCACCGCCTCCTGTATCCACCGTCTCACGCCACGTACCTCCGGGCAAACTCAACGATGGGGCTGGCCACGGCCTGGGCCCGGGCAATCCGCTCTTCCCGGCTGGTGGGCTTCGTAGGCCCGAACTCCACCAGGACCGCCGGGCCCGGGAAGTCGTCTATGTATAAGCGGCCAAAGCGGCTTGCGCTGCTGGGGAGCACCCACGCGTTCGGCCCCAAGGCGGCGGCGATGGTGCGGGCCAGCTCCTCGGACCCTGGGCGAGGGGAGTAGTACACCCCGGGCCGGGTGGCCGTGGGGATGTCGTGGTGCACGGCCACGAAAAGGCGGGCCCCCAGGCGCCGGGCCCGGGCGATGCGCTCGGGAAGGGGCACGGTCTCATCCGTGGTGCGGGTAAAGCCCACGCGATACCCCAAGCGGGCCAGGTACTCCTTCAAGGTCAGGGCCTGGGCCAGGTTGAGATCCGCCTCCCGGGTGCCGGTGGCGGGATCCACGGCCCCGGGGTCACTCCCGCCGTGCCCGGGGTCCAGGACGATATAGGCCCCAGAAGGGCTAAGCTTGGGCCGGTTCAGCACGAGCACCACCCCCAACGCCAGGAGGAGGGCTAGAATGCCGGATCGCTTGGACCGCACGGGCACCTCCGTAGGCCGATAGGGCCACCACCACGCCCCCCAGGAGGATGCGAAGCCAAGGGGGAAGCTGCTCCAGTCCCCCCATGCCAGGAAGGCGGTTGCGCCCTATGCCGTACTGAGCCAGGGCCTCCCCCACCTTGAGCATGTCCAAGACCTGGGCGGGGGGAAGCATGGGCAAAACGCCCCGCTGGAAGGCCTCGGTGAAGGCCTGCACCTCCTCGGGAGTCTGCAGGCGTAGCCCGAAGACCAGGATCCAGGTAGCGGCCTGGACCAGTTCCGCCCCGGTGAAGGGGATAACAGGCTCGGGCTCCGGGGGGAGGTCCGAGAAGGAGGCCTCCTCCCCCTCCAGGGGCGCGAAGCCCATCACGGAATCGTCAGTAGAGGTCGGGGGTAGAGGTTCCCCCGCTGACACCGGGCCCGGCTGGGGCTCCGGCTGAGGGTGTAGGTTCTCCACCAGTTCCTCCTTTCATTCCAAGGGCCATGCCCACCAGAACGATGGCCCCGGCTCCAAGGGCCGCTAGGAAGCCCCCAATGGGGAGCCTGGGCCGGGGGGCGGGGCCAGGTTGAGGCTGGGGCTGGGAGGCCTCCGGCTCCGGTTGGGGCTCAGAGGAGGCCTCCTTGGGCCTGGCCACCACCGGCTGGGAGGCCACGGCCTCTTCCAGAACGGGGTCCAAGCGCCCCTCTTCCAGGGGCACGGCGTGGACCTCCTGGGCCTGCCCCTCTGACTCCGACTCCAACACGGCCTTCTGGCCCAGGACCTCTTCCGGCAGGGTCAGGCGAAATCCCATGGCCTACCTCCTCTTACCCTTCTTCCTCGCCTTCTTCCGCTTCCTAGTAGGCATACCTCCTCCTCCTTCTTCCTCCCAAGAGGGCCAGGGCTACCACCCCTAGGGCGGCCAGGCCCAAGGCCCCCGCTCCGATACCCGCCCCCGCCACCGCCGCTGCCCGGGCTGGGGCGGGCACCAGCTCCACCGCTTCCTTCAACTCCGCCACGATGCGCCAGATCAGGTAGAGGATGGCCACCACCGCCGCCGCGGTGAGGAGCGCCGGCAAGGCGGGAAGAAAAGCGGGCTGGATCAGGCCGTCATAGGTGGGGGCGTAGTCCATGGGCTGGGGGCACCGGATGGACCCGCACCCGCCCCCGCCATAACTGGGGGGCACGGCCCAGGGGTCAGACGCGCTGCCAGACTCCGAAGACCCTGACGACCCCGCGGGCTCTACCCTGATCTGCACCACCCAGTCCCCGGCCCGCTTTCCCCAGTCCAGCACCCTTACGTTCCCGTACTTGGCCCTAAGGGCACGCTCCAGGTCAGCCCGGGTAACCCGGCTCAGATCCCCAGACCGGGGGGACAGGACCAGCTCGTAGGTCCGACCGGGTTGAAGGGGGGCCTGGGGATCTATGGGCTTCCGCTGGTACTGGGCCACGCCTCCAGGCTCAAAGCTCCTTCGCGGCAAAAAAAGGGCATAGCGGCCGGCCGCTATGCCCGGGCATGGCGGCCAGTTAGCGCTGGCCGCGGATAATCCGGGTCACGATCTCAAAAAGGGCGGCGATCTTGGCCGCCGTCCCTTCCCCGATTCCGGGAAGGACGGTGAGGTCCTCCAGCTCCATACCTGCCAAGCGCCGGAGATCGCCCCCGGTTTCCGCCACGATGGACCGGGCCGCCTCCCGGTTGCCCAAAAGGACGTAGAGCAAGTTTTCCATGGGCAGGGATGACGGAAGCACGGGATCGCGCTTACGGGTCATCAGCCTGACCACACGCCTACCTGGCCGCCTAGTGATGGTTGGCATGGGCGTATTATAAAGCAAAAGGTGTCACTCCGGCATTTCCAGCCCCTGGCAGGCATCTAGGCCCACGTGGACGTCCCCTATGCCCGGCCGGGGAAGGACCAGGCGGCACTCCACGCCCGTGCAAGCGTCTTCCACACGGGCTTTGACCTCCCCGCCCGGCCACCGCGCCCACACCGTGGAGGCCTCCCCGTCATAGCGTAGCCTGACCTCGCCGCCGCTACGCGTTGCCCACGTGATCCGGCCGCCGCACCCGGGCGCTTGGGCCTCAGGAGGGGTGAGCAGGACCACCTGGCTCTGGGGGGCGCTTTGGCCTTCCTGCCCGGCCGTGGGGGCCGTCCCCCGAGGCCAGATAGCGGCGAAGTAGGCCCCTATAAGTGCCAGGATCACCAGACTCAGCGCCGTATTCCGGGACATGACTCCTCCTAGGCTACCTCGTCCATGGACCTCCCCTCCCAGACAAGGGGGTCCAGCTCGCACCGCAGGACCAAGTAGGCCCGGGGCCCCTTGGGAGGCCTGGGATCCCGGCCGCGGCGCACTTCAGGGTCCCCCTGGGGCACCAGGCCCATGTGCCTGGCCAGGGCCAGGATCTCCCTTGGGTCCTCCTTGCCCCCGGGCCGCCGGATGGCCAGGAGGATGGGCCCATCCTCCGGGGCCTTGACGAAGACCTGCACCCCGTCCGATGGGCTTGTGGGAATGGAAAGGCGGACCACCCGCCCAGGTTCGCTCAGGGCCTCGTCCACCAAGGACATCAGCACGTCCCGTATGGCCGCCAGGTTCACCCTATCCAGCCTCATACCGCTACCCCCACCTTGAAGCCCTCGTAAGGCCGCACCAGGTCAAACCAGCCTTCCCGCCGCAGGAGGGCCTGGGCGTAGGCCCCCGGGCTCCTGGCGAAGCCGTCTTGCCTGGCCTCCTGGGCCAACAGGACCACCCGAAGGAGGACCCGCATGGGCCCCTCCCCTCCCCCGAAGGTCAGGGCCTTGAGGGCCGCCCAGGCCACCTTGAGCCACCAACGCAGGCTCTTCTGGTCCCCCAGGGCCTGGGCGATGGCGGACGCCACGGCCTGGGCCCACCGCTGGCGGCCGTTCCTGCCCCCCGGGATGGAGGCCGCTCGGAGCAGTTCCCGAATGTCCCGGGCAGTGTCGGGATATAGTAACGGGAGTTTTTTGCTTTCCCAGGTGGCTAACGGCTTACCCACTACGCTACGGAGAGTTACCCCATTACCTAAGAGAAGACCCTCTTTATATCCCGACATTGAGTCTGGGGCGCTCACCCCCCGCCGGGTCCTGCCCTCCCGGGCATCCTCCCCCAGGTCCCGCCAGGGGAGGGCCAGGTACGGGGCCAGGACCTTCATGGGCCGCCCAGGCCGGACCAGGGGGCGCACCCGCACCCGCCAGAGGGTGCCCCCTTTCACCGCCTGCTCCTGGCCGATGCCCTGGCCCGAGGTGTACCAGGTCTCCCAGGCGATCCACCACCGGGCCACCTGGCGGTACCGCTCATAGCGGGGGTCGTTCAGCCACCGCTCCACGGTGCGCTCGGACACCCCCAGCATCTCGGCCACCTCCCACTGGGCCAGAAAGACGTGGGCCTCCCGGGAGGGGTCCAGCCGGGCCCCTTCCCGGATGGCCAGGGCCACCAGAAGGCGCACCAGGGGGGCCAGGGGGCCCAGGCGCTCCAGGTGGCCCCACTTGGCCAGCAGGGCTTCCGCCTTGCTCAGGTAGTCCTGCCATTCAAACTCCCGTACCTCCCGCCAGGTGGTCAGTTTTTGGACCGGCTCCGCCTCCCTAGGGGCTTCCGCCGGGCCTTGCGGGGGTAGGGGGGCAGGATCATCCGCCGGAGGAGACGCGGGGGGCGTAGCGGCCTTCTGGTGCGGGGGGTTTTCCTCGTCCTGGACGCTCTTCTCATCGTGGGCCTCTCTTTCCTGGCGCTCCTTCATGGCCCGGTAGGCCTCTTCCAGGGCCTGGGCCAGCTTGGGGTTCTTGGCCTTCAGAGCCTCGAGCTTGGCGCGGGTTTCTGAGTCCATAGGGTCCTCCAAAAGAAGCCCCCGGGGGGCCTATTAGCCTTCCGCTCCCTCAAACAAGGGCACCTCGCCCACAAGGCGCATGGACCGCGCCGGCGCCTCCGGCTCCGAGGCCACCCGGCCGATCCACTCCTCCAGCCACTCCTGGGTGGTGTACCGCCGCCTTCCAAGGCGGACGTGCCGCAGGTGCGAGGGCAGCCCGGGCATGGTCCGCATGGCCTGGTAGATGTGGGCCACGGGCACCCCCAGGTACTCCGCCGCCTCCCGAACGGTCATCAGGCGTGCCATAGCTCCTCCTCCCCAACGCCCAGCTCCCCCTGCAAGGCCACCAGGGCCTCATCGGGCTCCGAGGTCCAAGGGCTCCGGGCCACCACCCGCCGGCCGGACCGGTAGACGCCCTCCCGGATCACGAAGGCCTCGGCGCGGTACCGGACCTCCCCGTCCCGGGGGCCGATCTCCCGGCGAAGGCTCACGATGTAGCCCCGCTTGGCCAGCTGGCGCATGCGCACCTTCCACTTGGGCATGACCATCACTCCCATGGCTCGCCCTCCTCTTGAGCCAGGCGTTGCGCGGAACCCAGGTCCCAAGGGGCCACCTTCCGCCTCCAGCCGCCCCGTCCCTCTCTGATCTCTAGGAAGACGTACACATTGGCATCGGGGAACTCCGAGACGAAGGCCTCTGCCGCCCTAACCGCCCTTTTAGCTGCGCTCAGGGCGAGCTTCTTCTGGTCCTGTCCCACGGGTATGGGGTTGCGATAGCCGCCTACGGTGATTGTGCCGACGAGGCTGTGATTAACTGGTACGCCCTCTGGAAAGGGACCGCTTAGGCGCCCGGAGACCTCCACCAGTAGATAGACGGGGAGCTCTTTTTCCCATTCCTTGATGGGGAAGCTGGCTTGGAAGCGGTAGCAGTAGGAGTAATATTTGAGCCCCAGCTTCCCCAACACATCCGCCTTATAGAGCCCGTGAAAAGACCGAGCAGTCCCAACCCCCAAGGCCCGATCAATGCGCTCCATGGGCAGGTAGGGGGCCAGGTCAGGGGACTTCTTTTCCAACAGGTAAGACTGGAGCGTTCCAGCTTCACTTGTCAAAGAGGCGCTCCACCACAACTCGTACCCGAGCTTCTTCAGCCGGTTGCGCACGTCCATGGCCATCCGCATCACCTCCCCACTTCTTGAAGCCTCCTCAGCGCCTCCCGAGCCCGGTGATAAGCAGGCGAACTGACGGCCAGGTGCTGGTGCAGATCCGCCATGTCCCGGGCTTCCCCGGCCTTGCGGGCCGCCACAACGGCGTCCGCCACGTCAGGGTCCTCCAGCAGAAGCTCCAGCAGTGGCTTCAACTCTTCCTTGCTCACCTTCCACCTCCCCTTCCACCTCCCCAAACCGCCAAGACGGCCAGGATGGCCCCGGCCCCCGGCCATGAAGCCGATGGCCGCCGCTACCACGGGACCGGGCCGGAGTCCCTTGGCCTGCAGGTAGGCCAGCAGGGCGGCCAGCATGAGGAAGGCCCCCAGCAGGTAGGCCGC
>QGLW01000353.1_pt1 | contig 11422 bp, 13 predicted proteins | sample 1725341 | NCBI WGS metagenome assembly QGLW01 (sample SAMN05439265, study PRJNA331180) | Hot springs metagenome, whole genome shotgun sequencing project. | isolation source: microbial mat of Apron and Channel Facies of Mammoth Hot Springs | place: USA: Wyoming, Yellowstone National Park | collected... | reverse complement strand
ATTTTCATTATTTCCTGTTGGGGTGATAATTTCCCCTTTGGAGTTTTAATTTCCACAAACCAAACCTTCCCATTTTTCATTACCAACAAATCTGGAATTCCCTTGCCTGATGTGTAAATGCTGGGTGGCATTCTTAAAACGCCAAACCCATACGCTTGAAATAGACTTTTTGTTGCACGCAATATATATGTCTCTGGATTTGTCTTTGCCATATTACTCTATCCTTTTAACAATTCCGTTAATAATGTTTGAGATTTGGGTATCTTGTTTTATTTTTTGTTTTGACATCTCTAAAGAAAGTTCTTTCATTTTTTCCTTTACCTTCCTTACAATGTCGTAAATCCCATTCTTAGGTGGATATTGGTTTTGATAAATCAATGCTTTGGTTAACAAGACAATCTCTCCGTTAGTATACCCTTTATTCATAGAGTAAAGTGCAAGTTTTGTCAAGTTCCATCCTCTCATATCAGGGATTTCGATTTCTAAGGTAAGGTCATCCCACCTTTCCCTTAACTTTCTCAAGTCTATCTTACCCCCATATTCCATTAGTCTGATGTCCTTTTGTTCAACAAGCAATCTGAGTTTTCTAAGGAATGTGGATATATCACCGTCGCATTTATTGATAATCTCTTCTATTTGTTCTTTATCATCCTTCGACCGTAGACTTTTCCGTTGGAATCCGATGTTTTGGAGAAGCAAGACCACCGTGTCCTCGACCCCCCGCAATCCCTCGTCCCCCGCAAAATTCTTATAGGCGTCATATACTCTCTCATTGGCGAAGCGATGGAATCTATGTTCTGATTCTGCCTCTTGCTCTATTTCTGATTCTTTTTTGTCGGACTGACTGACTTTTTCTTTTTCGTCGTGCGATATAGTTAGTTCTTCTTTTTCTTTCTTTCTTTCTTTTTCTTTTTCTATTTCTTTTTCTTTTTGTTTTACTTTTTCTTTTTCTTTTTCTTTTTCTTTCTTTCTTTCTTTTTCTTCTTTAAAGGATTCAGACTCAAAATCAGGGTCTAACTGTTCAATCCCTTGATAATCAAGACTTTCACCGGCGTGCAGATTTCCCGACGTCGGTAAAACCCGATGTCGGTAATTTCCGTCGTCGGTAAAATCCGTCGTCGGTAAATCCCGATATCGGTAATCATCATCGTCGGTAATGTCAATTACTGTGGGTGGAATTTGGAGTATATAAGCAAGACCAACAAATTTACCATTCTTATCCCTTAATTCTCTTCTTTCAAGATATCCTTTATCCATCAATTCATTGACCGCACTTCTAACTGTGGATTCGCTATCAACACCATCGTAGTTTTTAATAGAAAAGGTTGCTCCGTTAGGTAAGTGGTAGAGATAGATAAATAGACCCTTTGCTGATAAACTCAGGTTAGGGTCTAAAATTATTGGTGTAATGTCGTGGCTTTTAAAAACTCTATAGAACTCATTCATTGTTTGACCTCCTTAATTTTAAGAGTTGAATCTCCAATAAGTTCAATCAATCTAAAGGCAAGATGCCATACGCATTCACGTTGACATTCTTTCTCAAAAGATGAGATAAATGTGTTTTTAGAAGCGTCGTAGAATTTTAAGAATCCATTTTTATCTGTAACAAGATATAAAGATTTGTGAAAAGGTGCTGGGTCTTTCCATTCAGTTGGTTCAAGAATAAGTGAGTATGCAAGTTGAATTATCTCATTAGAAAACATCCTTGCTCTTAAAAGGGCAAGGTCAAGTTCCCTTGCATAGTTTTTTAAACTCATTATAACAAAATTCATTTTAACTCCTTTACCACTTGAGACCTGGGGATGGTTTTTCTCGTTTTGGTCGGTGTCCCCATTTTTAGTTGTTGTGTTTTTTAGAATAGTGAACTTCGTAAATCTTGGATAATCGTTGAAGGACTTCGTAAAGTATTTTTGCTCTCTCGTTGTCGTTTTCTATGTATGCTTGGCAATACATTGCATCCACTTCTACAAGAGCATCTTCAAAAGTTAATTCATCGTTAGAATTAGATTTAGGTTGGATGGAATTATCATTTTTTGTGTTGTCTACTATTTGTTTGTAAGTTCTCATAATTTACCTCCTTTCTTTATGTGAAATATTTGAAAGAATATGTAAAAAGAAAGCAAACAGGATAATAAAGATTAGTGAGACAACAATATCTTCAAGATAGTGTTTGTTGAAGAAGTAGATTAAACGAACAAAAAATCCAATCCCAAAAACAATGAAGAGGAACTTGAAAATGAAAATTTCTGTTTTACTCATTTTAAATTCCTTTACCACCCTGCACACCTGCGGGTGGTTTTTTCTCGTAAGGCTCGGTGTCGCCATTTTTTTATACATCCTTTTGCGTTAGAACATACAGCAATAAATCCTGGAATATATCCGCAAGAGCATCTTGCTTTATGATAAGCATCTGCCTTGTCTTTTCATCTGTCTCAGAAGCAATGGCATCTCCATACTGCTTTATTCTTTGGTGTATCATTTTGAGGATTTTGTCAGTTATATCAAGATGGTTTTGTTGATGACACATTTTGGATATACCAATGGCAATTATTGTTAGAAATACGCCTAATGAGAATGCAAGGATAATGAGTATCATTCTTCCTCCTTTGTTTGTGAGATTTTATCAAAACGATAATATGCTATGTCATAACTAATTAATCTTTCGATATCCTCATCATAATTCTTTCTCAGAAGGGATTTGATTGCATCACTATCTACCCTGAAGATTGACACAATCTTTGGTCTTTTCTTTCCGACATCAACAGAGAAGGGGTCATATCCTTTTCTTACAAGTGTCGCAAATAATTCCTGTGGATTGGTCTTAATTTCAAAGATGGGTTTGAATCCATACTTTTGGCCAGTAGAAGATAAGATTTCTCCAGTCTCTTTTGCTTTTTCTTTGGCAATTGCCTTGAGTTCTTTGAGTTCGATTTCTAATGTGATAATCCTGTCTACTATGTTTGTGTTTTCAAGTTTCGCCATCAGGGTGTTTTGGAATTCCTCACATTGTAATCTAAATGGACATACAGCACAATGACTTCCGATTTTGGCGGTTAGCTTTTCTATTGGTGTGTTTTCGATTTGATTAATGGAGTCATAGAATTTCGTCATATTTATTACGATTTCCTCGTTGGTAAACTCGCTCTCGTAGTAATTCTTTGGTGTGAGTGTGATACCTATTTTCTTTGGGTAATCAAGGTAGGGGAACAGGTATAGTAAGATTTGTTTGTGTTCGTGCATTTCCCTAAATCCATTCTTGAATTCGATTACATAGGCAGTATCATCACTTGTGGCAAGGACATCGATTTTGCCAGTGATGAAAGCATTGGACATATCCGCTTTCTCGAGATTCTTATCTAAATAGAATTGCTTTTCGATTTCGATGTGGAATCCGTTTAATCTGTCGATTAGTTGTCTTACCTTCTCTTCTATGTATGGGTCAAAGAAATCACTTGGAATTACCTTGTTAATGAACATATCCTGTATTATTTGGTGTGCTTCCATTCCTTCCTCGATGTATTCGGGCAAAAGATTGGATTCTGGTGCATTCTGGATATACCTGAATGCAAACATTTTACGACATTGCTTGAATGTATTTACCTTTGTTAGACTATACATTATTTATCCTCCTTTTTTCTTGATTCACAGAATTTTTTAAATTCTGTAAGTAATTCGCTTCTTTTTTCTGGTGGAACTTCAGTAGAATGCTCATATCCATACGATTTTAAGAATTCGTGATATTCATCATCGGATATTCCATAAAGTTTTTGCAGATTCTTAAGGGATTGTCTAAACATAGGAAATTGCTTATCAAGGTATTTGGGTTTTCCGTTTTGGGGTGTTGATGTTGGTTGAGGAGTATATTCCTCGTGAACGAATCCAATTTCATCTTCTTCCATTGCTTTTTCTTCTTCTGTCATCCAGTCTTTAGAAGATAATAATTTTGCTACTGCTCTTGCTTGTGCCTGTGTAATTGCAATCCTTGATGCAAAGAGGCGTGTCCGTAGTTCTAAGTCCTTGAGTATGAGATATCCTTCTATGTCTAATTCGTTATCTCTTATCGCTTTAACGACATATTCGTCAATGCTTTTGATTACTCCCTTTTTATAGAGTTCGTATGCTCTTTTTCTGAGTGCTCTCATCAGTTGCGCTTGGATTTTATCTTCCACGTAGAAGGATACAATTTCCGGTATCTGGATGGTTTCGCCGTTCTCGAGGGTTCTTTTTGCAACTACAACTACTGTAATTTTTGTTCCTCTTTCATCTTTCTCTTCGGTATATTTAACAAGTTCTATACTGATATTGGCCTTGGGTATGTTTGAGAGTATAGTGGATGCGGATGGTAGGGTTTTGTTGTCTACCTGATAGAAAGATGTATCCCTTTCTATCAGGTATTTTTCTATTTCTTTTTTGACATCCCCATTTTTAGGGATGTCGTTTGGTTTTGCTAATTCGTTTGCCATGTTTAACCTCCTTTAATCAAATAATATTACCAGGAACAAATCGAAAAGTAAACCCACGAATATACCAACCAGGAATGGAATTAATGGGAGACTATTTATGTATGCGTATGCGAGTGCGAGCAACACTACCATTGCTGGTAGTATTGCCACTGCTATCCTTTTTTCTCTTTCTATTTTTTGGAGTTCCCTTTCCATTTTTAACCCTCCTTTTGTCATAGTAAAATTATATAGCATGCGGGGTAGTTTGTCAAGTGGTTTGTTTTATATTGATGTGTGTAAGGTTTGAATAATGTTTAAAAAATGTGTCTATATAGTATATAAGGGGGTAATATGGCTGATGATAACCTTCAGAAGCTATCTCAGATTTTGAATCAGTTATATAGCATTGCTCAGGAAAGATTCCCTAACAAGCGTATAGAAGAGATAAGGCAACTTGTGAGAGAGTATGTTGATGCACTTCCGATTGAAAATCTTATCCAGTTACTTTCATTTGGTATTAAAAAGATTGATATTTACTGGTATATTTCTTTGAGGATATTCAGGAAATATTCTATAGCAATTATGACATCTTATGATCGCTTATTAAAGCGTGTTGGTTCTCCTATATATAAAGTGTTTGAAGAGTATTTCTTACCAAAAGAACCATTAATCAGAAAGCACGAGTATTTAATCTTTCCCACGATTGACCCTAAGGGATTGCTGTTGCACGCTTTAAAACCGCAAGTTCTTAAAGGAGACAAAGAAGCAATAAAGATGTATACCGAATTAATAAAGACCTTACCAAAAGAAGAGAGACCTTCATTAATCAAGCCCCGTAGGTTTAGAAAAAAGAAATTGGATAATGAGAATGTTGAAGACATTACCGATGAAGTTAAGCAATCTACTACAGATGCATTATCCGTAGATGAGAAAGATTTGCTTGATGGAGCAGAAATAATAGATGGCTGATTTATTTCAAATTATCGGGGACGAAATCCGATATACTTTACATCCTGCGCAGAGTGTTGTTTTGAATATTTTGTATGGCAATCAACCAAAGGTTTTTAAAAATCGCATAAAAGAGATACTGTTATCTGCTGGAACTGGTGGTGGTAAGACATCATTTGGTATTTTGCTTTTGTATTTACTTGCTCAAAGACTGCGTGGACAAAGGGATGGTATTATAGATTTTCTTGTGCTTGCGCCTGATTACAAAAGATTGCAAGGGATAATTATAGATAAGTTTGTTGATGTTTTTGCCAGCAAATTACAGATGGGTAAATATACTGGACAGCCTCAATATAGGTTTTCATTTGGTGGTGCATTAGAGGGTGTAAATATCTATTTTCGTAATGCTTCAGACCCACATTCCATTGAAGGTATCCACGCAGATTTTGTATGGGCGGATGAAATAGGATTTCATTCCACACAAGTAAAAGTCCCAAAGAAGACCTACCAGGTAATGAAAGACAGGATAAGGCAAAAGGATGGATACTTGTTTATGACCACGACTCCTTATATCCATAACTGGGTGTATAGGGATTTTGTTATTCCTTCTAACAAGATTATTTATACCGTTGATGATGAGGTTTTACAACAGGCGATAGAACTTAAAAATCCAGAATTATTGAGAAAATATTTAAAGAAACAAATCTTACTTGCCAACAGTGAAAAACTTACAATCATTTTTCCATCCTTTTTAAATCCTACTTATCCAGTAGAGAATTTCTTCACTGCGAAAGAAGACTGGGACATTGAAGGTTTTAAGATGAGGTTTTTCGGATTATGGACAGAGCAGAAACCTGCAATTTTGCACGGTTTTAAAGAAAAAGAAAATGTTATAGAACCTTTTATCATTCCAAAGGATGAGCAAGACAAGTGGCAAGCGTATTTAGGGATAGATTTTGGTATAGACCAGCCATTTGCTTGTGTATTTTTAGCGAAATCGCCAAGTGGGATTTTTTATGTGATGGGTGAGTATGTGCAATCAGGATACGATAATTCTGTGCATGCAAAACAAATAAAGATAATGCATCAGAAATTAGTTGAAAGATTTAATTATCCTACTGATATTGCTGGTGTGTATGCAGACCCGAGTGGTAGTGCAAGAAGTGTTGAAAACCAGCAAAATGTTGCCTCACTAATCAAAGAACTTGCAAAGTATTATGGTGGTGAATTGCCGTTTAAGGTTCCAATATCAAGGGTATTTTATGGAATATCTGTTTTGAATCAACTTTTAAGTTCGAGAAAACTTTTGATTTTCAATACCTGTGATGAGACTATTTCAGAGGTATATGAGTGGGAAACGATTGGTGGTTCTCACGAGAGAGACCATTGTTGGGATGCCATAAGATATATTTTGGCTACATTGAGTTATTTTGATAAATCAATTCTTAATCACGATATTTCAGATGATGTAGAGGGCTTTGTTGAAAAGAAGATAGATACTAAAGGTGATGCTTTTTATTACCAGACACTTAATGAGTGGTTTAAAAAGATTAGAGGAAATAATGGGGGTGTTTTAATTTCATAGGAGGCAATATGGTATTAGCACTTATTTTTATTGCAATTCCCCTATGGGGGATACTTGGGGTAATGCTTTTACCATACATCCTAAATAAAAAGAAAGTAAGAAAAATAAAAGCAATTGAAATTAAATAGGAGGGGGGTAAAGTGGCAAAGACTGAATTTGAAAGATTGCAAGATATAATAAATGCCCTGCATAATGATATATGGAGGTTTAAAGTTAATCAGGATTTTTACGATAACAAAAGATTTATTTCTTCAGATAATGCAGAAGCATTAGAGAGAGAATTCAAGCATCTTATCAGAGTTAACAAGATGCTATCAGATTTGCACATTGTCGCTAATTCTCTTAAAGACAATAAACCATCGATTTCTGTTATTCCCAAATCCAGTTCAAGAGAAGATATAGAAAAATCCGAGCAATTGCAAAGGTTTCTTTATGCGTTTTTCCATAAAAATAGATTCTACGATGAGAATCTATACAAACTCCATATTAAGAGGCTTCTGTTTGGAACAGCTGGTGTATATAGTGGATATGTTAATGATGGCAATAATCTTGATTATAAATTAAAGATTTTGTCTCCTTTTGAATTCTTCTTCGACCCCGATGTAGAGGACTATAATGAACAAAAGTATTGCTACTTACTAACATTTGTAAAGACAGACAAAATGGTAAATACGCCATTTGACAATTTGAAGATTGGATTTATAGAACCTGAATATATCGATGTTTATGTGGATTATTTTGAGAGGAATGGCAAACATAAGCGATTCGATTCAAAAGGCAATTTAATTTTAGAGGAAGAAAATCCATACGGTGAGAGACTTCCAGTTGTTTATGCATTCTATTATTACCGCCCCCATAAATATTTAGGATATGGACTTGCGGATGTTTGGAGGGTATATCAAAGTGTTTTAAACATCATAATGTCGAAATTTGTTAAAGATGGGCTCACTTCAGGGGTAGTAGCAATTGCACCAAGAGGTGCATTCGATGAAGATATAGAATTGGGTGATGGCAAGATATTGGCGTATGATTCAGCAGTTGCAGGCATTAACAACATTCCAAAGATTGACAAAATTGAGGCATTACCACAATCACTTGTTTATGTATACAATCTTGTTCAGCAATTGTATTCTTCTTCTGCTCCATTGTTCCCTGTAGAGACAGGTGAGATTTCTTCCTATGCATCAGGGACATCAAAGCGGGCAGAGATGATGTCAGTGCAAGTATCACGGTCGTTCGCTTTCCATTCGATGAATGCCATGTTCACTACACTTGCGAGGAATATTATTGAGGATATAAAGGATGATAAATTTGGATATTTCACGGAACAACAGGTTTTTGAGTATATTGGTGATGAAAACGAGTATTATAGATACACCTATAAGGATTTAAAAGATTTTGATGCTGATGTTTATATAACGGTTTCCGATATTTTACCAGTAGATACACAGACACTTGGCACACTTGCATTCACTCAGATGGTAGAACGTAGCAAAAACCCAATAGATTACGAGGCACAGAAGTTTATGAGCGAATTGTATAAGAGATACAATATTGCTTATGTGACAAACAGGTCAAGGGATGAGAATGTTGCAAGGTTTGAGAATAGCATTATAGAGAAAATTTTGGATATGAAGTTGTCAGATACTGATGTTCAATTGCTTTTAGGGATGTTATCACAAAATGATTTGGATTCAATAGAGAATATTATGGGTGGAGCAAAGTATGGAGCTTTTCACAATCTAATTGAGTATATTAGAAAGATTGAACCAAAGAATTACGATAATCATATTATCCATCTTGAGGTTCACTATGATGTGATAAAAACGCCAACATATAAAAATGCAGAGGAGTGGAAACAGAAGATTATTGACACAATGATTGATATACACAGGCAAATGGCGGGTGGTGGATGGAGTGAGAAAGGTTCACTTATTAATTCAGTTGTGCAAAAATTGATAAGCAAAAAAGCAAAAGAGCAGGTAGTTCCATCAGGTGTTCCCCTTATTCCTAGTCAAACACTAGATACTTCGCAAATTCCATTAGAGACACAACAGCAAGAAGCTCCTGGGTCAACGGAAGAGATTAAATCATTGGATGGTTTGTAATCACATTCACTGATTTTACAATTTTATATCCCTCACGTTCGGGTTTATAGGTTATGTGGTTTTCGTTCAGCCTATCAAGGTTGAGAAAGCACGGATTGTCTCTAAAACTTTGTCAAAAGATTCGCCGAGTTCCTGGAGGGTTTTCTCAACCGTTTCAAACAGTGGGTATATCGAAAACCATTTCTCTTTGAATTTGCCGGTGAAGAGAGTATAGGTTAGGTTAAGGAAATTGATGAATGTTTTCTCGAGATTTTCTGCACTTTTCGATATGTTATTCATGGGTGAATAATGTTCACTTCTTCTGTATTTAGAATAACTTCTACCGAAAGCTGATTTCAGCGTTCTGATATACCATTCGATGTCAGTAAGTTGGTTATTATGGCTGTGTATTGGGAGGTAGAAATCACTTCTACATATCCTTTTATCCTCAATGTCTCTATCAGAATCGCATTCATAACCTATTATCATCGTCCGCATATATGACATTCCTATCTTATTTTTGTCTTCTATTGTTGTTTCGAATTGATACTGAAATTCTAGTCCGCCTATGGGGTCACAAGATTCACTTGAAGGTTTAAATCTGAAAATATTGTAAGATGTGAAATATTCAGGCCTTATTTCGTCCGCGGGTTTAATATCCAAGAAGCCTTTTTCGATAAGTCTTCTTGTGCAACTAGAAAGATACGAAAAAGAGTATTGTGGAAGGAGAATGAATTCTGGAACTACAGTAACTAAACAGTCCAGGTTTGAGCACCATAAGGAGTTATTCTTTGAATATTTCTTGAATTCTTCCTTGTCCCATTGCAAAACACTCGTCATAAAATTAAATAGATGTATAGCGTCCTCGAGTTTCACACTTATTTCGCCAATTTTGACAAGAGCCATTTTAATCCTCCTTCTCAACAATCTGTTCGATTTTAAACCATTTTATCCAATCAGGAGAATTTTTAGGAATAATGCCGGTAGTAATCCCAACCCATTTTGCCTTAGGAAGTGGTTTTTTCTCTGGGAACTCATCAACATAACCATCGGTAAGAATAATGCAAGCTGTTATATCCCTTGCGGGTAGGAATTGCGATATTCTTTCAAGGTCTGTGAATGATGTTCCGCCTCTGCCTTTAAAATTGAATTCCTCTTCTATCTTTTCTATTTTTCTTATCCTTTGAATTTTGACATCTATCTCTACAATGTAGGTTTCAGCTTGCTTTGTGAGTCCATTGATTAAGTCAAGTGAATAACTAAGTTCCTCCTTCCCCATTGAACCAGAAGTATCAACTATAACCGCAATAGCGTGTCCCCCTAGAGGTCTGTAAGCAGGAAAAACGAGTCCATCACGGTTGGAATTTAGTGGGTTATAAGCCATGAAAGTCCTTTCCACTTCTTTGAAAAGCCCGAATATGTTGTCCTCACCAACAAGTCTGAATTTTACTCTTTTCTTCTTAAGCCATTTAATAGCCTCCTCAACCTCACCCGGAACGCTACCGATAGATTTGTTGGATCTCTTGAATTCCTCGGTAATCTTTTCCATTATCCCACCCATCACTTCCTTTAACCTTTCTATATCATGCTTTGAAATCTCTTTCGCTTCGTCATAATCTAGATCAGGGAAACCATTCTCACCGTTTCTAAAGCTTTCAACCGTATTGTCAGCATTAGCACCAGCATTAGCGTTAGTATTAGCGCTAGTATTAGCGTTACCGTCAGTATTATTATCATCACCATTACCACCAACATTACCGCCAGCGTTACTGTTGCTACTTCCTCCGTTTCCAGAACCATCATTCATCAGGGACCGATTTAACAAGTTTTCAAGCAATGTTTCCAGCTGAATTTCTTTTTCAAGCGGGGGAACAAGTCCACCTTTCTCAATCACTTTCCTATCAAGATAGATATTGCAAATACTATCGGCCGCAGCATTAGACAATAAAAACAGGGGCTCGGGAATCTGTTGGAAACCTTTTTTCTTAAAAAACTCAACAGTCCTTGGTAGGTGCAGGTTGATGTAATGTATAACCTCATGCTTCACGATTTCTTTGAAAACGAAGAGCCTCTTCAATAATTCCTTGTTTTCGCTGGAAATGGCTTGTCTTTTTTCTATCTTTTTTATAAATTCATCAGCAATGGCGGGATCCTTTTTAAGAATGCCTTCAATGAATGACACAAGTCCGGGGCCGTAAACAACTGTTGGAAGAGCAAAAGAGATTGTATCCCTGTAGCTCATAGCCATAACCGGAACCTTGGGATCAAAGTCCTCGGCTGAAGTGAAGTAAAAGAAGGTATAGAAGTCCATCTTCCCAAGAGCTACTATCAGCGCTTTCATCCTTGAGGCGAAAGCGAGG
>QGLW01000349.1_pt1 | contig 11525 bp, 14 predicted proteins | sample 1725341 | NCBI WGS metagenome assembly QGLW01 (sample SAMN05439265, study PRJNA331180) | Hot springs metagenome, whole genome shotgun sequencing project. | isolation source: microbial mat of Apron and Channel Facies of Mammoth Hot Springs | place: USA: Wyoming, Yellowstone National Park | collected... | reverse complement strand
CGGGAGCGGGAGGACCTCCTCCGCCACCTCCGCTATTTCCCCGGGAAGGAGGTGGTGAGCGTGGAGGAGCAGGTCTACGACCCCGAGCATCCCAAGCGGTTCCGGTACGTCCAGCGGGAGGACCTCGAGGGCCTCCTTCTTAGCTACAAGGGGGAGGACCTCGGGGAAGGCGTGTAGCTAAGAACGGAGGAATGGACCATGACGGAAGCCATGGAAGAAGCCGCCAGGCGCTTGCGCTTCCTGGGCACCCCCCTCTTCCGGGGCCTCTCCGACCGGCCCTGGCCCGTGGTGCCCTGGGAGGGGGGGATGGTGCGCCTAGAGGAGGAGCTCAGGCTGGAAGGAGCCAGCGTCTGGTACACCGTGGTGGGGCGGAGGGGCAAGGGGGTGGTGCTCTTTGCCCTGGAGCCCCGGCTGTGAGCGGGCGTGAGCCTATGGGGGGAGGATGAGGGCGTGGTGCCCAAAGAGGTGATCCGAATGGCAGAGAGGCTGGCCGGGAAGGGGGAGGTGGGAGGGCTCAGGCTCCTGGTACGTGTAGCCCTCCTTCCCCTCCAGGCCCAGGCGGCTTTCCTTTGGACAGAGCGGGGCAAGGGCCTTCCCCACCTTCTGGAGGAGGCTATCCCCGCGGAGGTGACGCGGGCCCTCGAGGAGCGGGGGGCCAGGCCCCTCTACCTGGAGCCCGTTCGGGACGGGGAGACTCCCTTCCTCCTGGACCTGGGGCGGCACCCCGCGGTCTCCTTTCCCTGGAACCCGGACCGGGTGGCCTGGACTCTGGCCCGAATCGGGGAACAGGAGTGGAGGTACGACCCCCTGAACCACAGGGCGCGCTTCTACCGCCCCCTGGGGGTGGGCTTCTTCCACAACGGCCTGCACTCGGGGATGGCGGGCATCCTGAAGGGAGAGGGCCGCCTTCCCGCCACGGAGGTGGACCTCGCCCCCCTCTACGCCGCGGGCCTAAGGGTGGAGTGGCGGTCGAAGGGGCTCTTCCGAAGAGAGGAAAAGCCCTTCGCGGTCGTGGGGGGGCTGTCCAGACCCATGGAGCACCCCCACCACGCCCTTCTCTTAGCCTTGGGGGAGGTCCTCCACCGGCGCGGCGTCAGCCTCTAGGAGGTGATGGGCATGAGAACGGCGCTTCTCCTTCTGGCCTTGGGGCTCGCCGCCTGCAACCAGGGCCTCCCTGGGAGCGGGGAGGAGGGGGGCTTCCAGCTCCTGAACGCGGACGAGCTACGCGTGACCATCCGGTACGGGGACGGCACCCCCTTTGAGGGGCGGCTTCGGGTCCTGGAGGCGGAGGCCCCCGTGGTGGGGGGGAGGGTCTACCTGCCCCTCAAGACCCAGACCCCCCGGGAGCCGGACCTCTACGACCTCCTCTGCCTGGGGGGCGGGGCCTTCTACGTGGACCTGAGCCCGACCGCCTCCTCTCCCCGGGGCGGGCTCTACCGGGCGGACGGGAGCCAGGCCCGGCTCCTCATGTACCCCAAGGCCCTCCCCTACCGGGCGCCCGACCACCTCTGGTACCTGGTCCACGTGGAGGGGGCCGTGGTCAAGGGGGGGCTCCAGGAGTGCGCCTACCTCCCCCGGGCCGCCCAGTACGACCTGGAGCTCTCCCCGGGGTGGAACCTGGTCTACTACGAGCCCGAGGACCCCGGGATCCACCGGGCCTGGGTGTACGGCAGGAAGGAGGCCTACTGGAAGGTCTGGGCCCGGTAGGGCCGGGGGGGCCCTAGGCCCCCGCTCTTAGCTACAAAGGGGGGCTACGATGGACGAGCTTGTAGCTAAGACGGAGCTGGAGCGGGAGGCGGCCCGCCTGGAGCGCGAACTCCAGGACCTCGAGGCCCTCCTCGCAAAGGAGCGGGAGCGCCTTGCCGCCCTCTCCCCCCTGCCCGTCTACTGGCGGCGGGTGCGGTGCGGCAAGGAGGCGTGCACGAAGTGCCCCCACGGCCCCTACCCCTACCTCAAGGTCAAGCGGGACGGGAAGTGGCGCTGGCAGTACCTGGGGAAAGGGTGGCAGCCCCCCGAGGGCTTCGCCCGGCCCCGGGCCTTCCGCGAGGCGCTGGCCCTCTACCACGCCCTCCTCAAGCGGAAGGAGAAGCTTCTGGAACGATTGGAAAAGGCAAAGGAGGTGCTTAGGGGATGGTAGGCGCGGCGGCCATAGAGGCTTTGGGACGGGAGATTCTGGAGGCGCTGAAGCGGCGGACGGGGGCGCGGGGGGAGGGGTACGTTCTATGGGGGCTCACCCCGGAGGAGCTCATCGCCTCCTTGGAGGGCCTCGCCAAAGAGGTCCCCGCCCTCGCCCCCAGGCTTCCCCTATACGCGGAGCGGATCCGCGATGGGGGCTTCACCCTCCTGGTCCTCCTGGTGGGCCAGGGGGAGGTCTACCTGGTGGGCACGGAAGCCCCCCTGGAGCTCCTGCCCCGGGGAGTGGCCTGAACCCGGGGCCCACCCCCACGACTCCTGTTGCTATACTGGCCCTTGATGGCCCGTATAGTGTTGCCAGTCATCCTCCTCCTTGGCCTTTCAGCCTTGGCCCAGACCTGCCAGGTGCGGTACACGCCCCCCGACTACCCGGAGCTTCCCGCGGGGCCTCCCCAGGTCCGCCTCACCCTCTCGCCTTCCGCGGTGACGGCGAACGGGGCGGTGGTCCAGGTCTCGGCCACCACCACCGCCCCAGGGGCCACGGCGTGGGCGCGGGTCCGGTGGCAGGGGGGGCAGCTGGCCACCCGGGACGCGCCCTACCCGGGGTACGCCCCCCTCCTCTCCCCTAACCCCGCGCAGGGGTGCCCCACGGTAACGGCCAGCACCCGGGCCATAGCGGGGCCCGGGGACAACGGGATGCACCCCTTTCTGGCGGGGGCCTACGCCTACGGGAGGGGGTGGGGGAGGGCCTGGTCCTGCCGGTACCGGGACTCTGAGGGCAACGAGTACACCACCACCGTCACCACGGGCGGGGAGGCGCCCGGGTCCCCCTACTACGCCTGCGCCTACCTCCGGGGCTACTGGCGGGTGAACTCGGGGGTGGTGAGCGCCACGGAGAGGCTTCCCGTCTACGTGTCCTGGGAGCGGGCGCTGGACTACGACGGGGTCTACCGGGAGTTCGCCACCCGCCTCCTGGAGGACCACAAGCGGGCCGGGGGGTCCATGCTGGCCTACGCCTTCGCCAAGGAGGTCCCCGAGCCGGTGCGCGGCGCCCTGAAGCGGGTGGCCCAGGGGTACTTCTACGACTGCGACTGGCTGGGCATCTGCCAGCGGGCCGACCCCGCCGGGGAGATCAAGTACCTGACGGACGTGCCCTCGGCCCTCACGGACCTGGTGGCCACGGGGAGGCTGTGCGGGGGGTTCATCACCTTCTGCTTTGGGGAGCGCAACGCCCGGGTCTCCGACATCGGCCCCAAGGTGGAGATCAAGACCTTCCTCATGGTCAAGGGGTGGCGGCACGACTACCTCCTCATGGACCGCCTCATCCCCCGCAAGTACTACGACCCCGCCGACCCCTACTACCCCGGCGTCCCCGAGGACGAGCGCCAGCGGGTCCTCCAGGGGTGCCAGGTCTACAAGGACACGGAGGAGGGCAGGCGGTGCGTGGCCCTGGTGGAGACCCCCACGGGCATCGTGCCCACCCTGAAAACCCTCCTCATGATTGACCCCATGTTCCAACGGGGGAGGCAGTACCCATGATGGTCTGGCGTTTTCCCGAGATCCTTGTGGGGGCAGGGCTTTTGCCCTTGGGGACCCCCTGGTTTGGGGTGGGACTGGTCCTTTTGGGATTTGGGTTTTCCCGCTTGCTCTTGACGGACGGAGGGAGGAGATGACGCGAGGCTTGGCGCTTCCCCTGTTCCTTGGCCTGGCCCTGGCCCAGGTGGGGCTCCTGGACGGCCCCAGGCCCCCCTCGGAGGTGCGGGGGTACCTGGAGGGGGACGCCCGGCAGGGATACAGCGTGGTGGTGGAGTTTTTGGTGGAGACGGGGGCAGACCCCATCCAGGGTTCCACCAACCAGACCCTCGGGTGGAACGGGAAGCTTTACCTCTGCATTTCCGGGTGCGACTACTTCACCCTCTCGGGGTACGCTCCGAACACTCCCTACAACGGGGCGGTCTTCAACCTCTACGACTCCCAGAACCGCCTCCGGGGACGGGCTTCGGTGAGCACGGTCTACGACTCCCAGAACAGGCCCTCCTACCAGGTGCAGTACGCCGTCTGGCCCCTCCAGGGGGCCAAGACCTGGATGCCCTCCCCGGACAACCCGGTGCCCCTGGAGGCGGGGGGGTGGCTTTCCGTGAGGCCTCCCGGGGGAAGCGCCAGGGAGCGGTACCGCTATCCCGGGATGGAGTCCTACCGGCCCCCTTCGGTCCAGGGGTCCATCCTCTCCGGCATCTCCCCGGCGGACCGGGACGTGGTGGCGAAGAGCGTCCTCTCTTCTCTAGCGGACCTGAGAAGCTTCTACGCCCGCCAGCCCCAGGGAAGCACCCTCTGGTTCTTCGTCCCCGAGGTCTCGGCCTGGACCCAGACCCTGGCCCAGGAGTTCCGGGCGCGAAACGGAGGGCGGGAGCGCTTCGTGGTCCCGGAGGGGACGGCGAGGAGCTACTGCTCCCTCTACCGGAACGACTCCCGCTTCCACGTGATGCCCCGGGAAAGCCTCGCCAAGGAGCAGTCCTTCGCCGTCATCTACCCGCCCTCCGGGGACACCCAGAAGGGGGCGGTGATGGCGGGGCGCTACCTGGTGGACCGCCCGGACTGGCAGGAGACGGACTACCTCTCCTTCACCACCCGTCTTTTGCCTACCCAGGACGGCCTTCCCGAAGCTGACGCGCTCGTGTGGGGGTACCTCTCCCGAGCCAACCTCAAGGCCCGGGTGCGGTTCAAGGATTGGACGCTCTCTTCCTGGGCGAACATCTACTTCAGCTTCTACAGAGACGCTTCTTGGAACGGAACCTTCTCCCGGGACGCGGGCCGGGGGGAGGAGTCCTTCTACCTGGACGGCTTCCCCGACGGGTCCAGTCCCTACACCGTGCGGGACACCGCCGGGCGAGATAGGGGGACGGCCCAGGTGGTGGCGAACAAGGAGCTCGTGGGGTACGAACTGGACCAGAACGCGGGAGCTTCCTTTGACACCGGGGTTTGGGCCAACGAGATCAACGGGCTCCGGTTTGGCGTGTGGGTGAAGGGTAAGTACGAATACTTCACCGCCTACGACTGCTCCTGGACGAAGCGGGTGGAGCTTACGAACATCTACGCCTGCAAATACAAGGACGACCAGGGGCGATACCGGGGAAGCGGGGCCATCGGCGCTTGGTGGCGCTACCGCCACGTGACGGGGACCGTCTACCCCCTGGTGCCCCAGTACGAGGTCAAGGGGTACAGCGTCTATGTGTCCCTCAAGGGGTGGCAGGAGACCTGGTACTACGCCAGCGACAACGACCGCCCCGTGGAGCCCGGGGGATACGTGACGGCGGAGGGGAAGCGGTACCGGATCCCCGGCCTCGAGGGCTACCTCCAGCCCACGGGGAAGGACCTTGAAGTGGCCGAGGGCGACCCCTACGTGAGCTACATCACCCGCTCCCTCTCGCCCCAGGGGAACCCCCTCGCCGGGACGGGGAGGGAGGAGGCCAAGGTGTGGTTCAAGCCCCTCAGGGACTGGTGCGCGGAAAGGGGGTTGTGAGATGCGGTGGGTTTGGGCGCTCTTCCTCTTCTCCCTGGCCCTGGCCCAGGGGCCTACCTACGAGGAATGGACCAAGTACCTGCTCTCCGCCCCGGACTACCGCCTGGAGCAGGTCCTGAAGGGGAAGTGGCCCTACCTGGAGGTCCTGAGGAAGGACCGCTACAGGGAGTACCAGAAGGGCCAGTGCGACCCGCAGAAGGACCCCAATGCCTGCCAGGGGCGCCTGCCCTGGAACGAGGCCCAGGCCCACGAGTTTCGCCTGCCCCTGTCCAGCCTCGAGGCCACCCGGGAGGTGGCCCGGGACCTGAGGCGGGCCTGGCAGCGGTTTGAGGAGCGGTACTACTGGCGGGTCATCACCGAGCTCAACAACCCCGCCTTCTGGTTCGCCTATTGTCTTGCCGGGGTGAAGGGGCCGGAGCTTTCCCCACCCCTTCCCGATTTTCAGTCGCAGATCCCTTCGGAGGGCGTAGACACCGCCTTCCTGGACGCCGCCACCCGCCAGGGGCCTTTGGACATGGGCCGGTGGGCTTCGGCGGGGCTCCACAGCCTGGACCGCTACCTCCCAATGCCCCAGGTAGATCCACAGGAGTTTTGCGACGGCCTGGGGATGCAGATCCTGCCCCTCATGTACATCCCCGGCTTCAAGGTGCTCCTCCAGGGGCACGAGGTCTTCCGCGCCCCCGGGTACCCTTCCAACCCCCTCTGGTTCAACTGGGACGAGGCCAACGCCCGGGTGAAGCGGGCCATGCAAAAGGCCCTCACGGAGTACTACCTGGACTACCAGAAGGAGGTGGCCCGGATTCTCCTCACCCCTAGGCCCAGCACCCCTCAGGAAGTCCTGAACCTCCTGGGGGGAGACTTCCGGAGCCTGGGAGCGCCCAAGGTCTACCTCCCCGTGCCCTGGCAGGGGCACCTCCTGGGGGGCGGGAGCGTGGTGGCCCCGGTCTACGCGGAGCTCGTCCCCACCGACCCCACGGCCCTATGGAATCAGATCCAGAGGCTCTGGAACGCCTACAAGGGCCTTATTGACCGGGCGGGGAGCGAGGTGGAGAAGGTCTACCTCTACGTCCACTTCTACCGGGCGGCCAGGACCCTCTTCCAGTCCAAGGCCCTCTACGGCCTCCCGGGGATGGACGCGGTCAAGGAGAACCTGGTGAAGCTGGTGGAGGCGCCCTTGCGGAGCCTCACCCAGAGCCTCCCGGTCCTCCGGGGGTGCGCGGGGAGCCTGGACCAGGTGGCCTCGTGCGCCGCCCTGGCCCTCAAGAAGGTGGACCTGGGAGGGGGTGGGCAGGCCGAGCCCATCAAGGCCGACCGGGAATCTCCGGGCCTCTGGAAGTTTGAGGAGGCCAAGCGGTGGCTTCCCCCCTCTTCCCTGCCCGTCTACGAGGCCTTCGGTTACACGGGCTTCTTCCAGGCCCAGAACATCCTGGAGGCCACCACGGTGCCCGACATCCGCGACGTGGACCTCTCCTCGGTGAACCTGGGCAACTGGATCAGCTTCGCCTGGAACCAGCTGTCCCGCCTGGTGGTGTACTGGCACGTGCCCATCACCATTGATGTGAGGGTGGAGTACTGCCCTCCATGCGTCATCGCCTACCCCTCCCTGCCCCTCGAGGGGCCCGTCCAGCCTCTAGGGGTGCCTCCTTACGTCCTCCCCTTCGCCCTGGAGCGGACGCATTGGCGCTGGATCTCCGTGCCCGAGGGGTACGAGGTGCCCGGGGTGCGGGGCACCCCCTACAAGCCCCTGGGGGACCTCTCCGCCCTGACGAGCCTGGTGGACCTTTCCGCCTTCTACCGGATTCTGCTTGGGAGGTGAGGCGTGAAGAAGACCTTCGTAGTCCTTTGGTTGGCCCTGGCCCCGGCCCTGGCCCAGATGGACTGGCTCGCGGGCCTGGACTGGGGCGGAATCAGCGACAACCTGCAGCGGGTGGGCCAGGTGATGGCGTGCGACCCTTCCGGCCTTAGCCGGCTAGACTTCAGCCAGCCCAGCCTGGTCCTCCGGGGGGTCTACAAGGTAACAAAGTGTGTTCTCTGCACCACCTTGAAGATGTGCGGCCTCCCCGACGACATGCTCTACCCCGCCGGCTGGGGGGAGGTGCTCCAGGGGTTCCGGGGAGGCGGGGACGTCCTCATCGTGGGTTCGGGGGCCGGGGTGAAGGCCCTCACCGACTACCTCATCGCCGCCCTTGGGGGCGGGGCGTGCCAGAACATCTCCTACGGGGGCGTGCCCATCTACACCTGCCCCGAGGGGGGCATCCAGGTCGCCAAGGCCTTCGTGGTCACGGACCCCGCCACCGCCCGGGAGATCAAGGCCAAGCTCCGAAGCCTCCAGGACCCCAACCTCTTCAAGGTGGTGGGGGTGGGCGGGGAGCGGGACGCCCCGGAGCTCTCCCGGGTCCTCCTGGGGCTTCCCATGGTCTACGCGGGGCGGCCCTTCATGTTCGCCCCCGGGTACAGCCCCCCGGACCGGTGGCTCTGGCTCACCTTTGACGGGCCCACCACGGACAAGGTGCTCCTGGTCCTGAGGCTGGCCACCCAGCGCGCGGCCAGCGCCGCCCAGAGGGAGGAGGAGACCAAATGAAGCGGGACGAGTTCTTTAGGCTTTTGGAAGGGGCCACCGAGGTGCGCTCGGATAGAGGATGGTACCTGGTCCGGCTTCCCGGGGAGGGCTGGCGGCTTTTCCACCTGGCCCCCCTCGAGGCCCGTCTCCTGGCGGAGGGCGAGGAGGCCCTGGATCGGGCCGGGGCTCTGGGCCTTTTGCGGGGGGCGGCGTGAAGGGGCTTGTGGCCCTCCTCTTCCTGGGCCTGGCCCTGGCCCAGGGGGTCCCCAGGGTCCAGGAAATGGGCGAGCGGGAGGCCTACTGGTTCCTGGTGAACCGGACCCAGGAGGTGCTGGTGGTGGGCCTGCCCCCCGCCGCCCTGGCCGAGGCCCTCAAGGACAAGCGCCTCACCCTCCTCCTGGGCAGGGAGGCCCCGCCTTCCTGGGCCAGGGGGGCCCGGGTGATCCGCCTCGGAGGAAGCCCCATGGCGGGGTGGTTCCTCCTGGCGGACGGGCGCCACTTCCTGGCCCCCAAAGAGGGGAGGTACGTGGTGGTGGAAAGCCGGGAGGTGGTGGCCACCCTCTACGGCTACTTCGCGGTAGCCTTGGGAGGTAAGCCGTGATCCTGAGACTGGACGGCGCCAAGAAGCGGAGCGTCTACCAGGGCCCGGGCTTGGGCGTGTGGTACGCCCTGGAGTACCCCACGGGCAGGACCCTGGCCTGGTGGGAGGGCGAGGAGGGGGAGCGGGAGGAGATCGGCGACTTCCCCACCCTGGAGGAGGCCTACGAGGCCATAGAGGCGCACTTCAGCCGGAAGGTGGACGAGATCGTGGCCAGCCTGGACGAGGACGAGGTCCTGGGGCCCCTTTTCGCCTGGGAGGCGTACCCAGAGGGCGAGGAGGGTGAGGAGCCGCCCTGGGACCTCTACACCCCAGATGAACCGCCGGAAGACTGGGACGACGACGCGGACATGGGCCCTATTCTTTAGCCTGGCCCTGGCCCTGGCGGGGTGCGGCCTGGAGGGGCCCAGGGTGCTGAGGCTCAGCCTGGCCACGGCCGAGCTCACCGCCGAGGCCGGCGCCCGGGTGGACCTCCCCGTGGAGGTGGAGGCCCGGCGGGTCCGGGCCACCCTCCGGGTGGAGGGCCTCCCCGAGGGCTTCGCCCCACCTCCCATGGCCCTGGAGGAGGGCCGGCGCACCCTCACCCTTCCCCTCTTGGCCAAGGAGGCCGGGACCCACAGCGCCCGGGTGGTGGCCGAGGGGGATGGCCTCCGGCGGGAAGTCCCCTTCCGCCTGGTGGTGGCGGAGCCCCGGGCGGAGCGGGCGGCCCTGGAGGGGACGGTCTACGTGGGGGTGCCCGAGGGGCTTTCCCCACAGGCCTGGGGCGGGAGGTGGTACCGGGCCCCAGGCGGGGGCCTCTTCCCCGACCGGCCCCTTCGGGCCCAGGGCCAGGGGGAGCCCCTCTTCCCCCGGCAGTGGGGCCTGACCCTCGCCGGCTTCCCCGAGGCCTGGGCCCGGGGCAGAGGGGAGGGCGTGGTGGTGGCCGTGCCCGACACCGGGGTCCTCAAGGACCACCCCGACCTCCAGGGGGCCCTGTTTCCGGGCCTGGACCTGGTGGACGGGGACGCCGACCCCGAGGAGCCCGTGGTGGGCGGCCGCCAGACCTTCCACGGCAGCCACGTGGCCTCCATCGTTGCCGCCCCCTGGAACGGCGTGGGCATGGCCGGGGCTTCCCAGGCCAGGGTCCTGCCCATCCGCCTCCTGGACCCCGGGGGCTCAGGCCGGGAGGGCGACCTCATCCTGGCCCTGAGGTGGGCGGTGGGCCTCGCCGAGGGCCCGCCCCCCAACCCCCACCCCGCCCGGGTGGTGAACCTCTCCCTGGCCGGGGCGGGGCCCTGCTCCGCCCCCCTGCGGGAGGCCATAGACGAGGCCCGGGCCAGAGGGGTCCTGGTGGTGGCGGCGGCGGGGAACCAGGGGGAGGACTACCGGGGCCACTTCCCCGCCAACTGCCGAGGGGTCCTCGCCGTGGGGGCGGTGGGGCCCGACGGCCGGCTCGCCCCCTACGCCAACCGGGGAGCCCCCCTCCTGGCCCCCGGGGGCAACACGGGGCTGGGCCCGGAGGCCGGGGTCCTGGGGGCCGGCTTCCTCCCCGGCCAGGGGATGGGGTGGCGCTACCTCCAGGGCACCAGCCAGGCGGCCCCCCACGTGGCGGGGGCGGCGGCCATCCTTCTGGGGATGGGGGCGGACCCGGACGCGGTCCAGGGAGCCCTCCTGGCAGGGGCCAGAAGGGGACCTGACGGCCTCCTCCTTGACCTGCCCGGGGCCCTCCTGGCCCTGGAGGGGGGCGGGGTGGCCCTGGAGGTGGAGGGCGGCTTGGACCTCCGGCCCGGGGAGGCGGGCGCCCTCCCCGTGAGGGTCCTCTCCCCTACCCCGGTGCCCGTGGGGGTGTATCCCGAAGGGGGGCTTTCCGCCTACCTCTTCCCCAACCCCGCCAAGGGGGAGGCGGTCCTCAGGGTCTACGCCCCGGAGGCCACGCCTCCCGGCCCCTACCGGGTGCGCTTGAGGACCGGGGAGCGGGAAGCCCTGGCGGAGGTGCGGGTGGCCCAGGCCCCGGCGGCCAGGGTGGTCCTGGAGGCCTGCCCCCTGGTGGGGGATTGCGCCGTCCTCACCCTGCCCCGGGAGGGCGGCCCCTTCCGCCTGGAGGCCTCCCCCGGCCCCCACCGCCTCCTGGCCTTCTTGGACCGGGACGGGGACGGGCTCTTGGACCGGGACGAGCCCTGGGGGGAGGCCCAGGTGAGCGCCCCGGCCCGGGGGGTGCGGCTCCTGGCGCGGTAGGCCGGCCCTTCCTCCACGAAAGCGGCCTTCTCCGGGGTGAACTTTCTGGGGGCTCCCGGCTTAAAGGCGCACCCCTCTGGGACGGGGACGCTACACGCCCTCTTACCCTTGGCGATAGGGCGGGCCTTTACTATACTTGTCAGCAAAATTACGATGCAACTGGCCCTTCTTGCGCTTTGAAAATCAAAGCCTTCTTGCCAGGCCGCCTTTTGGCCCATATTTTGACCTGGTCCAACGTTGCGGTGTGTGCTATACTCCCCCTAACCCGGACCTCCGGGTGGGGACCTTGAAAGCCAGTTCTTCCCTTGGGGATGGGCAATATGCGTTTTCCCCTTCTCATCGGCCCTCTCTCCTGCGTGCGTTCATCGGCACAAACCCCCGAAAACCCCCGTTATTCGCCCCATGCATATTCCAAGCTTCATCTTTCTCACAAACCCCCCTCTGGCAGCGCCGTCCAGAACGGCGTTCTTAGGGGGGTAGAGTTGCAAGCCACTTAGCCC
>QGLW01000344.1_pt1 | contig 11615 bp, 6 predicted proteins | sample 1725341 | NCBI WGS metagenome assembly QGLW01 (sample SAMN05439265, study PRJNA331180) | Hot springs metagenome, whole genome shotgun sequencing project. | isolation source: microbial mat of Apron and Channel Facies of Mammoth Hot Springs | place: USA: Wyoming, Yellowstone National Park | collected... | reverse complement strand
TGACAAGTGAGGACATTTTCGTGAAGTGTAGCTTTCTAAATTTAAAACAGTGATTACAACATAGCGTTTATGGAGTTATACTTACTCTTTTGCTCATTTTTTGGTAAAATGTAAAGTAAAAAAACTGCTTACCCTGTGCCGCTTACACAGGGTAGCATTAATAAAAATTCAATAGAACAAGGGGATAAAAATGAGTAGTATTATTTTATCACAAGTTTTATATGATGAAGATGCAGAAAGGGCAATTCTTGGAAGTTTAATCGTCTATCCAGAGATACAAAAAAGTATAACCGCAAGCCTAACAACTGACGATTTTTATCTTCAAAAGCACAAAATCATTTATCAAACAATTACAGAATTGGTTTATCAAGGGAAAATTCCTAATCTCCACATCCTAAAAGATGCATTAGAAAAACAAGAAAAATTAGACCCTATAGGTGGAACAGGTTATTTATTTCAGATTTCCGACGAATGCGTTCCGCCAGAAATAGCTTATCAAATTGTAGATATCTTAAAAGAAAAGACAAAAAGCAGAAAAGCCTTTGAAAAAACTAAAGAGATATTAGAAAAAATCAAGAGTAAAGCAAACCCTGACGAAATCATAGAAGAAGCTTTAAGAGACTTTAAAGAACTCTTAAAAGATAACAAAGCAAGTATTGAGACTTTTAAATCTGTTCTTAAAAATCATCTGAAAGAAATAAACGAAATACTGAAAAACCCTGATGTGATTAGAGGTCTTCCATCGGGCTTTTATGAATTAGACAGGTTGACATCTGGCTTTCATGGTGGAGAACTAACAGTTATCGGTGCAAGGCCTGGCATGGGAAAAACAGCATTTGCACTTAATATTGCATATAACGTAGCTTCTCAGGGGAAGAAAGTTCTATTTTTCAGTTTAGAGATGAGTAAAAAACAGCTATCTTTAAGAACATACTCAATGATTTCAGAAATTCCTTTAGGCAAAATCAGAAGCGGAATGTTAAACGATGAAGAAGTAGAAAGGATTACAGGTTCATACATAAAAAATGCTGATATTCTTGAAAAAATGGTTTTAGTAGATGATGTATCTTATCTATCTGACATTATGAAAATAGCTTATTCTATGGACAATATAGACTTAATTATCGTTGACTATCTACAGCTTATCAAAACAAAAAACAAATATCAAATGAGATATCAAGAACTTGCGGATATAGCCAATTCCTTAAAGTTCTTGTCAAAAGATTTAGATATTCCGATTATAGCATTAGCACAAGTGAACAGGGAGGTTGAAAAGAAAGCTGACAAAAGGCCTACACTTTCAGACCTGCGTGAGAGTGGAGACATAGAAGCGACAGCAGATGTAGTCATGTTTATACATAGAGAAGATTATTACAAAAAAGAGAATAGCATCGATGATAGCGTAGCTGAAATTATAGTAGCTAAGAATAGAAATGGAGAAAGTGGGATAGTTAGACTTAGTTTTGACAGAAGAATTCAAAAGTTTGACTGTTTTTATTTAAAATCAGGAATTGAAGGAATTGAAAGAATTGATGAAAATGATGATATCCATCTCTAAAGTTTAAAGGAGATTAAAAAATGGAGAAAAAACCAGGGTCTTTAAAAACGAAAGAAAAAAAACCAGAATTTGTTCAAAATTTCAAAAGCATGAGTTCTATATTTGTAATCAAAAACAATAACGACAAGAAGAGGCTTTTCAGAGAAATCAGACTAAACGAAATGAGTGTTTCGGGATACAAAGTACAGGTAAACTTTTTAGCTCCAGAACTTGACGCCCATGACTTAAGAGTGTTGGTATTTTTACTTGCAAATGTAAATATGAATAAAGAAGAGATAGAAGTTTTAGAAGCTTTGGAAGATAACAGTATTGAATTGGTCAAAAAATTAGATCTTAAAATAGAGCCAAGTAAGAAAAGTGATTTTAGCAAAATCATAAAATATGAAACTAACTGGAGAAACATATTATCACAGCTTGGATTAAGTTATCAAACAAAAAACATAAATAAAATAAAACAAACTTTAAAATTCTTGCAATCATCAGCAGTCAATTTAGTAATCAAAGATGAAAAAACGGGCAGAACAAGATTAGAGCTAATATCAAACTTGTTAATGTTCCAAGCAGATATTTTGCCTGAAGATAAGAGAAATAATAAAGTTGTTTTTGTTTTAAATCCATTATTTTATTTGGTTGCATTTGGAAAAACTATTCTTAAATCAACAACAAATATAGAAGTATTTCTAAAGTTATTCAAGATAGACGTAAATATGTCGGTTGTTTATTATGCTTTGTGTGATAAAGTTGATTTTGGAAAAGAAAGAGAATTTACTATAGAAGAGCTTGAATTTGCATGTTATGGCAATATAGCAGAAGATAGAAGAACAAAGTCAAAAAGAAAAAAATTCTTATTAAGAACTTTGGAAGAAATAGAAAAATTGAGCAATAAGTCGTTTGTTATCAAAGCAGATGAGAAAGAAAAAATTAAAGTTAAAAGAATTCCCGATAGAAAAAGTAATAAAGAAGTGAGAAGTGAGAAGTAAAAAAGTTATTAATAAGTTGTGTGCATAGAAGCTTTCGAGAGCTTTATAATTAATATCTTGGAGCTTTCGAGAGCTTTTTAGTTAATATTTTAAAGCTTTCGAAAGCTTTATATAACATGCATAGAAGCTTTCGATAGCTTTCATATTATCTCTTACCTCTCACCCCGTACTACCCCTTACTTTGCATTTTTCCTACCCGATGATGCTTGATACTGCTTGCTATTTTTTCCTTATTTTTTTAAGTGAGTAGGTAAGCAGAAGCTTTTTCAAATTAACCAATCGTGCCTACTCACCTACTCACCTAACACAATGTCGGTATGGGGAAGTTTTTATGTTACTGTGAGGCGACATTTTATGTTACTGTGAGGCGACATTTTATGTTACTGTGAGGCGACATTTATGTTACTGTGAGGCGACATTTATGTTACTGTGAGGCGACATAAAATGCAATTAATATTTATTTATCAATATCTTAACGCTATTTTATTTTTATGTTACTGTGAGGCGACATTTTCAAAATTTTTAAAGCTAAAAAACAATAAAATACCAATTACTTATGCAATTTTTTTCAAAAATTTTTGCCCCTATATAGATATATTAGATATCTATAGATAGGCGTGGCGGAGTTTACGCTTCGCTTAACGCTCGCTACTCCGCCACGCAGACTTAAAAAATAAAAAAAATAAAAATTTAAAAATGCGTCGGATTTCGGACTTTTTTATCTGAAATATTTACCACCTTAGAATGTGTTTTTTCGCCAACAAACCATTGTTATTTCCTGCTATTTTTGGATAGTTTTTGTAAGATAACAAGGCTTGGTTTAAGTAGATAATTCTTTCTTAATCTTGTCTAAAGCTTTCCAACCCTTTTATTTATATTTCATAGCTGTCGAAGGTTATTGATTGCATTTCTTACTCTATCCTGTGCTGTTTGGTTTCTTTCATACAATTTCTTTACAAACTCATTAAGCACACTACTATTTATTGTTAAAGGTTCAAGCGATTTTTCAACTACATTTGGTGTTATGTAGTCTATAGTCCTGTTGCATAATCTTTTTTTTAAAAAACTTCTGATAATGAAAGCTTTTTTCTCCTGAAAAAAGATAGACAAAGTCATAGTAAAAAATTAAAAAGACACAGATAAAAACAAATGATTTATCGATTTAGCAATTCTTTTCGGCAAAAATTTATATAAAGTTAAGCTTAAAAAGTTTTTTAGTTTAGCAAGAGCTTTAAAAAAGCTCTTAATTATCCGGTTTTTAACTACTTAAATATTTAATTGTTTAAATATTTAGCTATCTAACTATTTAAGTATCTAACTATTTAAGTATCTAAGTATTTAAATATCTAACATATATCCATTTTCTCTCAGCCATCTGTCTTTTTCTTCATAGTCTGGCATTAAAACTTTTACTTTACTCCAAAACTTCTTACTGTGATTTTTTTCTTCTAAGTGGACTAATTCATGAATTGCTACATAATCTATTACAGACAAGGGAGCCATTATCAGCCTCCAGGTAAAGTTTAGATTTCCAAGGCTACTACAAGAGCCCCATCTTCTTTTTGCGTTTGTTATGTTTATTTTATTGTAAGTATAGCCTTTTATTTTGGCGTAAAATTCTACTCTTTCAGATATTTTTTCAAAAGCTCTTTTTTTATACCAATCGATGAATACTTCTCTTGCTTTATGCAAATGGCTTTCTGAAAGATAGAAATATTTGTTTTTTAGTATTAAAGGTTCTTCTTGGTTTTTGGTTATTTGTAAACGGTAATGTTTTCCTAAGTATAAAAATCCTTCTCCGTTTACAAATTCTTTTTCTTTGAATTTTGGGTCTCTTGATTGTACTTTTTTTATTTTTTCTTCAATCCAAGATTGATTTTTTAAAATTACTTTGCTTATTATTTCATTACTTGCTTGCTTTGGTGCTTTTATTATGATCGTTCCCCTGTCTGTAATTTGTATAGCAATGCTTTTTCTGTCTGACCTTATTATCTTTTCTACTATCAGGTTAGTTTTTTTTGCCATGTATGTTCCATGCAAGCTCTAATAGTTTTTGAGTAATTTCATTTCTCTTGTCATAAATATTAGGAAATGTATTTTCTTTCTCAAGAAGAAGGTCTATTATGCGACCTTTCAAATTTTTTTGTTTAAATTCAGAATCCCAAAAATCTACTTTTTTTGTTTCTTCTCTTATCAATGATATTATATCCTTTGTTAGTTCTATTAAAGCGTCTATCTCTTTGTCTGAAAGATCTGCAATGTTTTTCTTGCCGTAAAGCTCTTTTTTTATTAATCCCAAAAATGGCATCTCTTTTTTTGGGTCTAATCCGAATGTTTCTTCAGAGGCTCTACCTATTTTTAGCTGTTCTCTCAAAGATTCAAGTTCGTTTGCTAAATTTTCCCAGCTTTCTTTGTACTGCTCTAAGATATTTTTTAATCTTTCTGAAAATCTTTCATAGAATTCCGGGTCTTCTTGAGAGTGGATTTCTATGTGTTCATAGATAGCATGTTCTAACTCTTTTGCTCTTTGTTTTGGTGTTTCTTCTTTTTTAAGCTTTTCTAAAAACTCATCGCTGAGTATAGGTGTTGGTGGGACTTTTGGGTCTATTCCCTTTGAGATTAAGTGTTCTTCTATAATGCTCCTAAGTTTGTTAGGAGCATCGCTTATGCTTAAATTGGGATCTCTGTATCTGTTTCTTGCTGATTCTTTTATAAAGCTTAGTAGTTTTAGGTCTGGTAGATACTTTAAAGCTTCTTTGTCTGGAAAGAGTTTGTCTAATGCTCTGTTAAAACTTCTGAATAAGTTTATAAACTCATTTCTTTTCTCTTTATCTTCAAGTAGGTCTATACAATCATCTACGTTGTCTCTCCAGTTTGATATTTGGTTTTTATTGAAAAATTCATCTATCTTGTTTTGATAGTGTTTAGCTTCATCTTTGATTTTAGCTTTGTTTATGATTGTCCTACTTATTTCTTCAATATCTTCATCGGCGTATATTGATAGAGAATCTTTTAGATTTTTCAATACTCCTACATAATCTACAACGTATCCGCCGTTTTTTCCTTCGTATGCTCTGTTTACTCTTGCGATTGCTTGCAAAAGATTATGGTCTTTTATTACGTTATCAAGATACATTGCTTGTTCTATTGGTGCATCAAATCCTGTTAGTAGCATTTGATTTACTACAATTATGCCAACGTCTCCTGATATTCCGCTTTCATCTTTTTTGTTAAACGGTGTTTTAAAGCTTTTGATGTTTTTTTGATGTTCGTTTGGGTTTGTGTATTCATCTTTAAAAATGCTTGGGTCTTCGTTGTTTGAGCCTCTTGAGATTACAACGGCCACTTTTAGCCTTTTTAGAGTTTCTATGTCTATCTTAGTTGGATTATCTTCTTCAAGCTGTTTTATTTTTTCCTTTAGTGCTTCTTCAAGGGCTTCTTTGTATCTTACTGCTGCAAGCCTTGAAACTGCTACCACCTGAGCTTTAAAACCGTTTGGAAATATGTTATTAACATAGTGCTCTATCATATCTTTTGCTTTTTCTTTTATTACCTCTTGGGCTTCTAAGTAGGACCTCCAAGTATACTTTCCAAGTATTTCTCGTTTTTCTTCGTTGTCTGCATCTTTAAAAACTTCTTCAAATTTTGCATTTGCTTTTTCTTCATCTGTTAGTTCTGCTGAGTGGGTTCTTCCTTCGTAAATTATACCTACCGTCACACCGTCTTCTATTGCTTGTCTTATTCCGTATTTGTCTATATACTGTCCGAATGTAAGCTCTGTTTTTTCTATCGGCGTTCCTGTAAATGCTATTTTTACCGAGTTTGGAAGTGCTTTTCTTAAATTTGCTCCAAGTAGTTTATACTGGGTTCTGTGAGCTTCGTCTATCATAACAAGAATGTTTTCTGATGTATTTAATACCGGAAATTCTTTTTTAAGGTCTGATTCTCTGAATTTATGTACCATTCCCATTATTAAGTCTGGTGTGTTTGTTTTTAGAAGTTCTTTAAAGTGTTCTATGTTTTTTGCTTGGTGGACTGTAAAGCCAACGCTTTTTGATGTATCAAGGAGCTGTTTTTCAAGCTGTTCTCTATCTGTAATAAACACTATTTTGAATTTACTAAGTTCTGGGTCGTGATAAAAAGCTCTGACTGTTTGCATCATTGTAAGGGATTTGCCTGAGCCTTGTGTATGCCATACTATACCACCTTTTTCTTCTGGGGTTTTTCCTTTTTTGATTTTTTCTATGATTTTGTTGACCGTTCTAAATTGTTGATATCTTGGGGCTATTTTTTTAATGCCACCTTTGTCATCTTCAACAAATAATATAAAATTTCTTATAATGCTTAGTAGATTATTTTTTGAAAGCATTCCTTGTACTAATATTTCTTGGCTTGCAGGGTTTTTGTTTGTAATGTTTGCTATATCTGATAATGAGTAGGGGTATGGGTCTTTCCATTCATAAAAATGCTCTGGGCTTGATGTAATCGTGCCGTATTTTGCTTTTTGCCTGAATGTGGCTATCATAAAAGCATTGTAATAAAATAGTCTTTCGTTTCCTTCTTTTTCTCCTCGCCTATTTGAATATCTCATTAGCTGTTTGATTGCTTCGCTCATTGGGTCTGAGATTGCAGAAGATTTACATTCTATTACAACAAGGGGTAATCCATTTACAAAAAGCACAATATCGGGGATTATATGTTTTTCTGTGCCGGGTATGTTTAGCTTGAATTGTGATATTGCTATAAATGTATTGTTTTCTGGGTTTTTGAAGTCTATAAATCTAACCGTTGGGCTTTTTTCTCCTGTTTGTCTGTTTTCTTGGACTGATGTGTTTTCTAAGAGTAGGTCATGTATTTCTTTGTTTGCTTCAAGTAGAGAGTTTGCTTGTGGTGTTGTGATTTTTTTGATTACTTCTTTTGTTTGGTCTTCTTCTATCCATGGGTTTATTCTTTTTATTGAATTTTTTAATTCTTCTTCAAGTATTACCTCTTTAAATGTTTCTCTGAATTTTACACTATTGCCGTAGATTGGGTTTAGTTTTTGGTCAAATTGAGCTATTTCTAATGTTTCTTCTGGATTTTTTGTGTTTTGTCTGTATATTTGCCAACCTAAGTGTTTTAGGTGGTTTAGTAGTGGGTTTTCTACGTAGTATTCTTCGTTAAGATTTTCGTAGTTCATTGTTTTCTACCTCTAAAAGTTTATTAACTCTGACTTTTCCTGTTAGGAGGTCTTGCATAAGTCCTTGTTTTATTTTTTGTAGTTTTTCTTTATACTGCTGTTCTTTTTCTATGGTTTGGTCTATTTGTGAAAGTATTTCGGCTATGCGTTGCTGTTCGGGGAGAGGGGGAAGGGGGATTAAAAAATTATTTAATTCTTTATATCCTATTGCTTCAAATGTGCTTCCTTGAGACATCTTAACTAATTTATTACGATAAAAATAAAGGTTATACCAAATAAAGTTTACTTTACTGTCATTAATTTTTATTGCTGATAATCCTCTACCTATGCTATATACATTATTAGCTATGTTTATATCTCCGACAGGAGCTCTTACACTAACAAGAATACTCCCTATAGGAGCTATTTTAAGAGGTTTTACTATCCAATTTTTAGGTAATGGATATTTAACTCCAAATTCTGCACTACCTTGTAAAAAGGGTATTCCATTTCCTTCTTGATTTACTAAAGCTGATGCTGGAGATTGCCCCATAATTATCTCTCCAACTTCTCCCAATCTTACCACTTCCCACTCTTCTGGTATTCTGCCAAGTGGGGAGTCTTTAAACTTATGAGTTTTTTCACTTCGGATATTGCCGTTTTCGTCTATGCCTTTGGTGAGTAAATCCTGCATCAAGCCCTGTTTTATGCGTTTGTATTTTTCTATAATTTTGTCTGTCTTTTCTATGGCATTGTCAATCGTTTCAAGAATTTCAGCTATTTTTTGCTGTTCGGGGAGAGGGGGGAGGGGAATGTATTCATTAAAATAATCTTTCAATATGAAATTGATAATTCCTGTTGTCCTTTGCTGATACTTTTCAATGAGATTATTTTTAAAGTTATATAACAACCTATAAAAGAGATAATAACTATTGTAAAAGTCATATTTGATTTTTAAAATTTGAATAAAGTTTGAACATGTTCCATTAAAATCTTGTTTTAAAATTGCTACTTTCCCCGCTGGAGTATCAGTACTACCTCCAGATTTTTCTATTAAAATCATACCTTTTTTTAGTTTCAATTTTTCTTTCTTTTTCTTGTTTAATTTTCTGGGAACTGCTTTTGTCAAGTCTATTCTACCATCATAATCAATAGCGAGAGTGCTAAATACAGGAAAAATATTTTTATTATCAGTTGGATTATCACCCCATTCACCTGGATAAGTATTCTCAATAACCTCTCCCAACCTTACCCACTTCCAACCCTCTGGCAACTCTTTAAACTCTTTATTATCATTCATAATTAAACCACCTCTAAAATTCTGTGTATAACAAACTTTACACAAAATAATTAGCGTAAAGCAGAATACATTTTTACTTTACACAAAACAGTTTGTATATATTTTGCTTTACACAAATTTAACATATCCCAACCTTTCTAAAAACTCTTCTAACTTTTTAACTTCTAAATCTCTTTCAAATTTCATTTCGTTCAATGAAACTTTATACTTATCCCAAAGATTTTCAAAAATCTTTATCAGTTCTCTTTTTTCAGCATTTAAATATTTTTCAAGATGTTGTTTAGCAGTTTGATAGAACTTATCTAAAATTAACTCCTTAGCCTCTTCCTCGGACATGGAATTTCTTTTTTCTTCAACTGCTTTAACTAAATCGTCATTTATCTGTTTTATTTTCTTGCTTATATCTTTCTGCTCTTTTTCTTTTTTCTCAATATCTTTAAGTAAAGCTTCCCATTTTTCAGCTTCTTTAATAGAGTCTTGATTGTTTGTTTTTAAATCTTTAATGAGATCTTTTAGGTATTTTTTTACTTTACTGACTGATTTTTCGCCTTGGTCTTCTTCGTCCCAGTCTTCAATCTCTTCTAAAAGCTCGCTTAGCTCTCCTTCAATTTCTGATTTTTTTGCTTCAATCTCTTCTAATCCTTCCAAATCTTCTTTAAAGAAAGCTTCTTTAATTTTTTGGTCATCTACGATTAAGCTACTCCATCCTGATGTTTGGATTGCTTTAAAGTCGTATCTTAAATCTTCCCACCAGTTAACAAAAATACCAGCCAATTTAAACTCATCTAAAACATTCAAAGGGATAAGTTTATTTTTTAAGCTGTTTAAAGCTCTAATTCTAAACGCCCAAAGGTTTTTACTGTTTGGAAAACTTTCAATCTCGCCTTTTACTTCTTCCCACCACTGGTCAAGGCTTTTATAATGCAGATAAAACACATAATTTACATTCTCATCAGAATCTATAATCTCTTTTATCTGGCTTTTATCTATCAAACCATGTTTAAAATCAAACGAGCTTTCATCTTTTTCTGTAAAGATTTTAAATATATCAAATTTTAGTTTGTCAATTTGAGATTTGTAAAGTTCTACTTCATTCTTAGGAACGCTTCCGAGTATATGATGATGGACGTTTTCAATTTCTGGCTCTGGAGAATTGTTAACGTATCTTCTGATGTTTAGATTAAAGTCATTTTCTTCGATCTCTTTAATATCTACCAATCTTGAATATTTTTCAATTTCTAATTTTTTCTCAAAGACTGTAACTATTTTTTCTATATCTTCGTATCTTAGATAATTTTGATTTCTTCCTTCGCCATATTCCTTATCTGCATTTATAAAAAAGATTTTGTTTTTAAGCTCTTTTGGTTTGTTTTTGTTAATAACTACAATGCAAGCTGGAATACCTGTGTTGTAAAATAGCTTTGGCGGTAGTCCGATGATTGCTTCAATCAAATCATCTTTAATGATGCCTTTTCTAATTGCCTTTTCTTGACTCCCTCTAAACAGCACTCCATGAGGCATAACGGTTGCCAATATTCCATCATCCTTTAAACTTGCTATCATATGCTGTAGGAACATTAAATCCGCTTTTTTACCTGTCTCTGGAGCAAAACCGTACTTAAATCTCTCTTCAAACTTCATGTTCGCTCTTGAGTAATTTTGAGAAAATGGAGGATTTGCGAGAATTCTATCAAATCTTTTTATGTATCCATTTTGTATATGTTTTGGTTCTGTCAAAACATCTTCATTCTCTATGTGGGCATCAGGTATGCCGTGAAGTATCATGTTCATTTTACAAATTGACCAAGTAACACCGTTTAATTCTTGTCCATAAAGTCCTAAATTAGTAGAGTCTTGCCCTATTTCTTCTACATAATTTCTTGCTTCAATAAGAAATCCACCAGAGCCAACCGTTGGGTCATAAATTGTCATTCCTTCTTGTGGCTTTACAAGTCTAACCATTAAAGTTCTTACACCTGCAGGAGTGTAAAACTCCCCGCCTTTTTTACCCGCTGAGTCTGCAAATTCTTTTAAAAGGTATTCATAAGCTGCGCCAAGTAAGTCAGGAAATTCAAAATCTTCATTTCTCAATCTATACTGGTTAAAATGATGGATAAGGTCAATAAGTTTCTGGTCTTTTAGCTTTGTTTTACCTTTTACAGCGTTAAAATCTATATGTCTAAGAACACCTTCAAGGCTTGGATTGTATTCTTCTAACGATGCCAGAGCTATATTTAACTGGTTCCCTACATCCTCTTTTAAGTTTAAGATATTTTGCCATCTTGCCCTTTCTGGAACAAAAAAAGTACCTCCATAAGAATTAGAATCTTCTATTAAACCTTGAATCTTTTCTTCTGAATAGCCTTTTTGTCTGTATTTTACTATAAGCTCTTCCCTCTTTGCTTCAAATTCATCAGAAACACGCTTTAAAAAAAGCATGCCAAATATATACTCTTTATAATCCGAAGCATCCATCTGACCTCTTAGTAAATCAGCAGCTTTAAATAAATGTTCTTCAAGCTGTCTTAATGTAATTTTGTTTTTATTCATCGATTGCGCTCCTAAATATTTAATTATTTAAATATTTAAACACCTTGAGCGAGAAATTAGCGGTTTTTA
>QGLW01000335.1_pt1 | contig 11849 bp, 15 predicted proteins | sample 1725341 | NCBI WGS metagenome assembly QGLW01 (sample SAMN05439265, study PRJNA331180) | Hot springs metagenome, whole genome shotgun sequencing project. | isolation source: microbial mat of Apron and Channel Facies of Mammoth Hot Springs | place: USA: Wyoming, Yellowstone National Park | collected... | reverse complement strand
GCCTACCTATGAGGAATGAGACTTCTTGAAAAAGTTTTTGATAATGGTATTTCTTGTTTGTCATTCTGCAGCATGTTTTCTTTTGAAGTCAGAAAACCAAAAAATGAATTCTTCGGACTAAATTCTCCAGATAACAGGAAAAGGTAAACTTACGAGAATTTTGGAATACTATTATCAAAAATGCTATAATAAATACTCTTAAATACTCAGCTTCAGGTGATTAAAATTGATTACAGACTCAGAAAAACAAAAACTTATTGACTATACAGTAAAGCTTGTTAACATTCCGTCTGTTATAGGCAATGAAAAAGAAATAGCAGACTTTGTAGAAGATTTTTTGAAAAATTACAATCTAAACATAATCAGACACAATAATTCTATAATAGCTTACGATAATTTAGAACCATCAAAAAAGACAATTGGATTTATCGGTCATCTTGATACAGTACCCGGGACAAATGATTTTAACGGTCAAATAATAGAAGATAGGATATACGGACTTGGTGCAAGTGATATGAAAGGTGGTCTTGCTGTGATGATGGCTTTGATAGACCACTTTTCTGATAAAGAAAAAACATATAACACTATCTATGTATTCTATGAGAAAGAAGAAGGTCCTTATGTAGATAATGGATTAGAGCCGTTATTATCCCAATATAATATCATTCAAAAATCAGATTTAGCCTTTGCCTTAGAGCCAACGAATAACGTCGTGCAGGTTGGATGTCTTGGAACGATGCATGCATCAGTAATTTTTGAAGGAAAAAGAGCCCATTCAGCAAGACCATGGCAGGGAGAAAATGCAATCCATAAATCTGTAAACTTTTTAAAAAGACTTTCTGAGTTTGGAATAAAAGAATACGATTTTCACGGAATTAAATACTATGAAGTTATGAACGCTACAATGGTTAGCTTTTCTGGTGGAAGAAATATAATTCCGGATAAATTTAAGATAAATGTAAATTACAGATTTGCACCGGGTAAGTCAATAGATCAGGCAAAAGAAGAGCTTTTAAATCTTGTAAACAACGAAGCAAAGGTTGAGTTTACAGACGTTGCACCTTCTGGCAATGTTTGTCTTGATAATCCAATTTTAAAAGATTTTATATTTAAATACAATTTGCCAATAGAAGCAAAGCAGGCTTGGACAGATGTTGCAAGACTATCTTTATACGGAATCGATGCTGTAAACTTTGGAGCCGGAGACCCGGCTCAGGCACATCAAAAAAATGAATACATTCCTATAAAAAACTTGTTTGATAGTTATGAAATTTTCAAAGATTTTCTAAGTTGTTAAGCTGTTTGATGCCGTCGTAAGTATAAGTCAGCAGGGATAAAATCATAACAATAAAAGTTATAATTAAAGCTGTTTCATAAAATAAGTGATTGTAAAGATTTGTAAAAACGTTTGAAATTAGAGTATAAATTACTGTAAATATCTGTAAGAAAGTTGTCATTTTTCCAAAAAAAGAAGGTCTGACTTTTAAGCTTCCTTTAATTAGATAAATCAAAAAGCTTCCTGCTAGGATATAAATATCTCTTGATATTGCAAATAGGATAAACCAAAAAGGAAACTTTATATATAAATCCGAGTTAAAAATGAATACAAAAGCTGAAACGAGTAGAGTTTTGTCTGCTATTGGGTCAAGAATTTTACCAAACTGTGATTCTTGATTATACTTTCTTGCAAGATAGCCATCTACTGCATCTGTTAAACCGGCAATAATAAAAGTTATTAAAGCAAAAAGAGGCATTTCGTACCAAAGAAATGTTATAAAAACAGGAACAAGGATTATTCTTAAAAGTGTAAGAAGGTTAGACAGATTCATTTTTTACTTTTTCTATTATCTTTGTTGTAGAGGTATCATAAACAAAGTCTATTGTATAAACCTTGCCACCATAAGACATGACAAAATCTGCACCAACAATATTTTCTATCTTCCAATCTCCACCTTTCACAAGCACATCCGGTTTAATTTCTTTTATTAGCCTTTCAGGGGTGTCCTCTTCAAAAACAATAACTAAATCTACCGGTTTTAAAGCTTGTAAAACTTTTTTTCTTTGGTCTACTGGATTTACCGGTCTGTTTGGTCCTTTTAATCTTTTTACAGATTCATCACTGTTTAATCCAACAACAAGAAAAGTTCCAAGAGATTTTGCTTTTTCTAAATAATCTACATGTCCGGCATGGATAATATCAAAACATCCATTTGTAAATACAATTTTCTTTCCTTTCTCTTTTTCTTTTTGGATAATACCTAAATAGTCCATATTATCTCCTTGGCACTATTACAATATAGTTCAGCAAAAAAATAGGAAAAGATATTAAAAAATATATGCTATTGTTAAAAATTATGGAGATAAAAAATCCTGCGGTCAGAGGAGCATATCCAATAATCAACTGATTTTTGAAAGATATCTTTTTTCTGCTAAAAAACAGATAGGCTGGTAAAACAGAAAAAATGGATAAAATATAAACCGGATAGCCAATATTAAATGGATTTAAAGGTATTTTTAGAAGTATCAATAAAGCAAAAAAGATAAAACTGCTAAATAAAAATGCAAAGTAAAGCTTTCTTTTTTCTAAAAGCTGGCCCAACCTTAACTTCCAACTCTCTTAATAAAGCCTTTTATATTATGCTTTCTTTGATAATCTCTTGCTTCTTTTTCAGTCTTAAACTTTCCAACCAACACTTTACGAAGTCCACCTTCTTCTATGATGTAAGCATTGGAGTATTTTGTTTTTTCTATTTTAGCCTTTTCTCTTGTTGAAAATGCCCCTACTTGAATAGAAAATCCACCGAATGATATTAATGAAGTTATTTTCTTACCATCAGCTTTCTTATTTTCTTTTGACCGATGATGTTTTACAAGCTTAGATTCTTCTTTATTTTTTTCTACTTTTGCAGCTGTTGCATATTGCTTAAACTTTTTTTCTTTTGGTTGTTCTTTAGAAATAGCTTTTTCTTGCTGTTTAGGTTTTTCGGTTTGTTTTTCTGCTGTTTGTTGTTTTTCTTCTGATTTTGTTTTTTCAGGTTGTTTTTCAGATGGTTTTGGTTTTTCTTCTTTCGACTGCTCTTTAACTAACTGTTCTTTGGATGGTTCTTTTTCTTGAGCCGGTTTTTTAACTTCTTCAGGTTTTACGTTGGACTGCCCTGCTGGTTGTTCTCCTTGCTTAGGTTGTGGTGGTTGAGATTCAGCGGTCGGTTGCTGTGGTAGCTGGGTAGGTTGTGGTGGCGTTGCCGGTTTTTCTAAGTTTGTTGCTACTTTTATATCCGGCTCTGAAATTGTTTTTTCTAACTTAGAGTAATAATTTAATCCAAGAGCTATGAAAACCAAAGTTATCAATAATCCTGAAAAGAATATAATCAACTTTTCCGTCATCTCTTTCCTTCTTTTTTTCTTTATCTGCTGAACAGCTTCTTTTAAGTCTCCGTCTTCCATCACATTCTCTCAACAGGTGTTATATCCATTATTTTAAATAAAGTTCTTAAAACATTTCTAACGGCTTTTAATAAATATAGTCTGGCTTTCATCAATTTTTCGTCATTTTCTATCAAAAATTTATGATAATAATAATATTTGTGTAATCTTGATGCAAGCTCATAAGTGATGTTGGTTATTTTGTGTGGCTGGTTTTTTATAGTTGCATCATAAATTTCATCCGGAATGGTTGAAATATACTTCATCAAACTTCTTTCTAAATCTTCTTTTAATAAAGACAAATCAGCCTCAAAATCTTCTTCTGGGTTAAAGTTAAATCGTTGCCGAGTTTCTCTAAAAACGCTACTTATTCTTGCATGGGCGTATTGGACATAAAACACCGGGTTTTCATTGCTTTTTTTTAGTGCAATGTCTATGTCAAAGTTTAAGTGTGTGTTTGGGTCTTTTGATGCGAAGAAATAGATAACTGCATCCTTTCTTACTTCTTCTACAAGCTCTCTAAGTGTTATAAAGTCACCAGACCTTTTTGACATTTTCACTTCTTCGCCGTTTTTAAAAAGTTTAACAAGTTGAATAAACAGTACATTTATCCAATCTTCTTTTACACCAAAAGCCATGATTGCAGCTTTTAACCTTGGGAAGTATCCGTGATGGTCTGCTCCCCATACGTTTATTATAAAATCATAGTTTCTCAAATACTTATCATAATGATATGCTGTATCTGCGGCAAAGTATGTATAGCTTCCGTCGGATTTTCTTATTACTCTGTCTTTTTCATCTCCATAGAGAGATGTTTTTAGCCATAAAGCTCCATCCTTTTCATAGATTAACCCTTTACTTTCTAAAAATTTTAAAGCCTGTTCTACCTTTCCGTGCTGGTATAAATGTCTTTCACTATACCAAATATCAAACTCAACGCCGATAAGCTTTAAATCTTTTTTTATCTCATCAAGTAAAAAGTTCTTGGCATACTCGGCACAAAATTCTATAGCCTCTTCTTCATCCAAGAAAGATAGTATTTTTTCTCTTTCATAATGATAAAGCTTTTTTGCTATATCTTTTATATAATCTCCATGATAGCCATCTTCCGGAAATGGATAACTTGGCTCTTCTATTTGTCTAAATCTTGCATAGACAGATTTTCCAAGCTTTTTAATCTGATTTCCTGCATCGTTTATATAAAACTCCCTTTCAACTTTATACCCGATGTAATCATAAAGATTTGAGAGTATGTTTCCTACTACTGCACCCCTACCATGTCCTAAATGGAGTGGTCCGGTTGGATTTGCGCTAACATATTCAATGTTTATCTTTCCTTTGTTTTTTTCTTTTGCTTTTCCAAACTCATCTTTTTCTTCAATTGCTTTGTTTAAGATTTGATGGTAAAAAGCATCAGAAATAAAAAGATTTATAAACCCACCGCCTGCCACTTCTACCTTTTCAAAGTAAGGGTCTTTTTCAAAGAGTGCTTTTAGCTGGTTTGCGACATCAAAAGGTTTTTTGTCTAGGTTTTTGCTAAGTATGAATGCTGTATTTGTTGATAAGTCGCCGAATTTTTCTTCTTTTGGAGACTCTATTTTTATTTTATCTTCAACGCCTTCAAATAAAAGATTGTTTTGTTTAAGAATGTTTAAAATTTTATCTCTAATCTCCTGCTTCACTTTTTCTCCTTCCTTTTATACAAATTATGTAGCTGATAAAGTTTAAATAGATAAAGATAACGGCTAAATTAATTATATCAAATTTCATGGCTACAAAAGGTGTAAAGACAAGAATTCCAATAGTGTAAATCCTTATAGGGCAATTTTTGGGCAGACTTTGATTTTTTATTAAAAATGGAATAAAGATTAATAGTCCAAGTAAGCCAATATAGATCAGGTCTAATTCTTGCTCATCAAGGAAATTTCTAAAAAATGAATATAAAAAGCTTATTAGCCAAGCTGTGATGATTATGAGTAGTATAAGAAGTTTTGGCATATAAAATTATAATCTATTAGGTAGTCTTATGTTTTAATTATTGACAACTTATTAAATACATTTCGCATTCTTCTTATCCTGCAATTGCTAATAAAGAGCATAAAGAAAGCAATAACATCAGCCTTTTTGTTACCATCCTCCTAATCCTTTAGACTTATTATTATACTTAAAAATATCATACGAATTATTATACTTATCTGCAGGTGTTTTTACTCTTGGATTTCTATCATTATAATCATAATATCCAATCGCACCGTCTCCGTCTTTATCTTTCCATAAATTATTATAGTATTTGTAGTGGTTTCCCCAATAGTCTGTATAAGGTCTTTTGTCCCCTGCAAAGCTGATGGTACTTGTTAAACAAATACCTAAGCATGAGAGTAAAAGTTTTTTCATTGTTTATTCCCCCATTAGTAATCGGCTATTTTATTTAAATAGTACTTGGCTTTTTCAGAATTTCCCATAAGTTGATGTAAGCTATATGCATCTATACATTCCAAAACATCCATTTTATCTTCACACCTTTGTTCGGATTGTTTTAAATTTTCAAGTGTTTCCTTTGCAACAGTCATCTTATCTCTAAACTTCCCATCGAAATTATATAAAATTTTATATTCACATGCCGCTGTAGTTCCTTTATTACATAAATAAACTACATCTTTTTTTATTTTATTCAAAAGAATGCCATAAAGCTTAATGCATGAATGCCCATATGATTGGTTTTTATAGTTATTACATCCATACTCTAAATAGCTGGTATCATTAGTACTAACATACTTCACCATGCAATCTAAATCATCTTTACATAATGGTTCTGCATAAGATAATCTTAAGAAACTTAACACTATAAAGCCTCCAAATAATAACCTTTTCATATTTTCCTTTAGGCTAACTTTTATTTATTTTCAACTTCTACTTCAAAAAAACCATTTCTAACCATACATTCTTTAAAGAAATTTTGATAATCTGCAACATACTTACCAACAATTGCACCTCTTGAAAACGAATCTGAAGGTTCATAACAATATCCTGCCGAATTACAGTATCTCATTTCATACATTTGTTTTGCTTTTACTTCAGCCTCACGTGCACATTGTGTTGTATGCATTTGTTTAATTTGTTCTGCTTGATAAGTTGGTAAATCTTTTAAAGAAGGGTTAATCCAATCTGTTTTCTTCATAGCACAACTATTTAATAGAAGCAACAACGCCAAAACTAATGAAAACAATTTTAAAGCATTAGAAGGTTTTTTCATAACTTCTCCTCCTTTATTAAATTTATTTAAATAAATTTTCTACTTGGCAACTTATTACTTTATTCTCTCAACATCAACTTCATCATCATCATCGCTATCAAGATTTGTAAGTGTATAAACTTTTACAACATATCCATTAACAGCCTATTGTATAACATACAAGCAAACGATCATATCTGCTCCATAATGCTGTATCAATAGTATAAAAGCTATCAACTTTATAAATGTGCCCGTCATCTACTTCAATAATTTTACCATTGTGATTTTCAATAATACTTGCCTTATAACAGTTATGCCCAAGAATTTTAACATTAGGTGCTTTTCGTTGTTGAGCAACGGCACTCAATGAGAAGAACAAGAGTAAAATAAATAAGACACTAGAGAATGAAAATACTTTATTAATCATAATAAAATACCTTCGTAAAGATTTTAACAATTATTTTATCACAACCTACCTACTCCCTAACCAACTCCCTTATCAACTTGCTTCGTAAACTCTCTAAAAACTCTACATTCTCTATCTCTATCTGTGATGCTTCCTTTATACTTTTTTCCATCAAACCTTTTAAAAAATCAAACTCTTTATTGTTTAAATCCAATCTCTTTAAATCAAGCTCGCCGTTTAGGTAGGTTATCTTTAAAATAAACAAAATTTCAAGAAGTTTTGGAAGTTTAGATATGGTTAAAAAATACAAACTCTTTTTTAAAAGAATAAAGATTCTCTCATCTTGATGTGGTGCAAGCTTGTATATAAAGTTAATGATGTTAAACCCTGCTTCAAATTTTTCTATATCTTGACTTATGTAGTAGCCGATTTGCTTATAAGAGTCTATCTCGGATATGATGAGCTTATCTTTTATTTTGATCAGTACTGCTTTAAACCAACAAAATGGAGAAAGTATTGAATAAGGCATATTTTTTAGATACTGACCGTTTTGAATGTATATGCTTTCTTTTCCAGATTTTTTTGTGTATACAGTAATAGTTAAATCTTTTTCGCCTACGAATTTTCTATTTAAAACAATAGCTTCATCTTTATAGACAGTTTCCATTACCCCTTATCCCAGCTGTCAGAAACAACCATTTCAAAAATAACAGGAACATCTTTTAAGATTAACTTTCCTGCTTTTTCCATAGATGAAGATAAAACCTCTTTTGCCTTTTCTATATCTTTTTCAGCAATTTCTACCAAGATTTCATCATGAACAAGATTAACAACCTTTGCATCTAAATCATTTCTTTCTTTAAAGAAAAACACAACAGCCATTTTTAATAAATCACTGCCAGATCCTTGGATAGGATAGTTAACTGCGTCTGTGAATTTGTATGCTATTAGCTTTCTGCCAAGCAACGTTTCAAGCTCAATAGACCTGTGTTTATCAAGATGTTCCTTAACTCTGTCGTGCCAATCTTTAAAAGATTTGTAAAATTTAAAATAATTTTCATGAAATTTTTTAGCTTCTTGAAAAGATATGCTGATGCCATAATTAGCCTTTGCATACTCTACAAGCGACTTTGGAGACATTCCATAAATTAAACCAAAGTTTATAGCCTTTGCAAGCTGTCTTTCTTCTTTTGTGATTTCATCATAACTTTTTCCGGTAATGATCGAAGCTGTAAGCTTGTGTAGGTCTTTACCTTCATTAAAAGCGGTAATCATGTTTTCATCTTTTGTATACTGGGCAGCAATTCTTAGCTCAATCTGAGAGTAGTCAGCCACTATAAACTTATATTCTTCCTTGGGTTTAAAAAGATATTTAAGATTTTTTGGTATGTTTTGAAGGTTTGGACGAAGTGATGACATTCTTCCTGTTGATGCTCCAATCTGTTTAAACTCTCCGTAAACTCTTTCGTTTCTTGTAAATTGTAGTATCTCTTTAATTTTATCGATTATTTTTTTGTCTGCTCTTAGTTTTAAAAGTAGCCTGACTTCTTCTATATCTTCATAGTCTTTTAAAAATACATCTTGAGATGAAAACGAACCTTTTTCTGTTTTTGGTAATTTAATTTTAAGCTTGTTTGTTAGATAGTTTACTACCTGCTGTGGAGAAAACGGGTCTGTTCCTGTTTTTATTTTAAACTTCATATAGTTAGCTTGAAATTCTGATTCTTTTTGTTTTAGCAGTTTTCTTGCCTCTTCTTCATCTATCGGAATGCCTGAGAGTTCAATCTCTACAAGTGCCGGAAGAAAAGCCATCTCAAGTGCTGCTACCGGATTAATCACGCCAAAAACTTTAAAAGTTTCTCCCGACGCCTTTTTATGTAAATTATCTTGATTTAATTGATTTTTCTCTTCTTTAAAAAGATGTCTTAATGTGTCTATATCTTTTGCTGCATATTCTATCTGCTCAGATGAAAGGTCTGTCGCCCACCAAGATGATTTTTGATATGTTTTATCTACGTCTAAGTTAACAAATCTTTTTGCAGATGCTGATAAAGAATGCCTTTGATTGCTGTCTCCTTTTGCCAATATCTGAGATGCTATCATAGTATCAAAAACGATTTTTGGAAGTATGTTTAGATTTGTTTTTAAAAATTTTAAGTCAAACTTTAAATTATGTCCGATAATTCCTTTGTTTTCTATCAGGTTTTGAATATGATTTTTAACCACTTCCGGATTTATCTTTAGTAAGTCAATGACAAAAGTATTCTCTTCATCACCAATTTGAATAAGCCTGATTTTATCATTGAAAAAATCTATGTTTTCAAAATCTTTTATCATTACTTCTGTATCTAAATACAGATAAGACTTATCTTGTAATACTTTTAGACTTTCAAGCTGATTTTCTTGTGTGATGTAGTTTATATCCATCATTCTAAATCTTGAAGCTCTATTGCTACAACCGTTTTTTCTAAAAGACTGTCTATCACTTCCTTCTCTTTATCTTCAAAAACTGGTTTAATCGCATCAGTTAGTAAAAATACTTGATATCCAAGATTTACACCACCGATAGCTGTGTTTTTTACACAAAAATCTGTTGCCACGCCACAAACAAATATTCTTTTTATTCCTCTCTCTTTTAATAAGCTATCTAAAACTGTATTTTGAAAACCTGAGTAAGCATCAAAATCTTGTAAAAAACCTTTTGAAATGATAAATTTGTTGTCTAAAGGAATTTTTAAGCCTGGATGAAATTTTGCACCTTCTGTATTTTGAACGCAGTGGGGAAGCCATATTCCGCCAAATCCTTTAAAAGATACATGATTCTCTGGATGCCAATCTCTTGTAAAGAAAACAGGAAGTCCTTTGTTTTCAAATTTTTCTATGTATTTGTTTATAGTTGGAACGATTTTGTCAGCATCTTTTACAGGTAAAACTCCATAGGGCATAAAATCATTTTGCATATCAACCACAACTAAAGCATCTTTATCTGTGGGCTTTACTTTCATTTTTCTTCTTCCTCTTCTTGTTTTTCTTTACATTTTATACATAAAGAAGCAATAGGTCTTACTTTTAATCTTTCGTATGGAATCTCGGTACCGCATGATTCACATATTCCATAAACGCCGTACTCTATTTTTTGTAAGGTTTGCTCTATTCTTTTTAAAAGCTTTCTTTCTCTGTCGAGATTTCGAAGTGTTAAGATTCTTGAAGTTTCAGCCTCTGCTCTTTCCATCTCATCGGCACCTTCAAATGAAAGAGCTTCTCCTGTGTTTCTTTTTGTATCTTCTATCAGCTGATTTCTCCATTCAAGCAAGATGTTTTTAAGCTCCTCTATTTGCTCAGGTGTAAGGTGTTGCATTTTTTAATCCCAAATAAAATATCAAATATATAATTTTATCACACTGAAAAATATTTCAAACTTGGCTTTTTTACAGGATAATAAAGAGTTTTTCACTTTATAATATGATTCTTCGGATTTAAGTTTTTAGGATAAAAATGACGGGTAATGTGTACGGGCGATTCATGAATCGCCTCTACTTATTTCTCACTCTTTACCTTCTCGCATTTTAACTTGAAAAGTCGTGCCTTTTAATGTAAACTTTTCTGTAAAGTTAGGTTAACGAGAGGAAATAATGGAAATTTTAAATAATCTTGCAGAAAGAGTAATATCCGGAGAAAAGCTTACAAAAGAAGAAGGGCTTCAAATTCTATCTATTCCTGATGAGTTAGTAATGGACCTTGTTGAAGAAGCTTCAAAAGTTAGGGAGTATTATTTTAGAAATCAGATGGAGTTTTGCAGTCTGATAAATGCTAAAAATGGAGCTTGTACAGAAGATTGCTCATTTTGTGCCCAATCATCACATTATAAAACGCCTATCAATGCTTATAGATTAGTTAGTAAAGATGAAATGCTTGCAGGTGCAGAAAAAGCTGTTGCTATAAATGCTAATAGATATTGTATAGTTGTTAGTGGAAGGAGGGCTTCCAAGGAAGAAGTGGATAAAATAGCAGATGCTGTAAAGGAGATTAAAGAAAGTTATCCAATAAAGGTTTGTTGTTCGCTTGGAACGATTGATGAAGAAGATTTAGCAAAGTTAAAAGTTGCTGGAGTAGATAGGATAAATCATAATTTAGAAACATCCGAAAAATATTTTTCGAAAATTGTTTCTACTCATACCTGGAAAGAAAGATATGAAACGATTAAAAAGATTCAAAAGGTTGGTTTATCTACATGTACCGGTGGAATTTTTGGCATGGGTGAGTCTGACGAAGATATTGTAGATTTGGCAATGACTTATAGAGATTTAAAAGTAGATTCAATACCATTAAACTTTTTAATTCCAATTCCCGGAACACCTCTTGGAGATAAGCATAATCTAACACCTTTAAAATGCTTAAAAATTATTGCGTTGTTTAGATTGTTTAATCCAAAATCTGAGATTAGGTTGTGTGGTGGCAGAGAGTTAAATTTAAAAGATTATCATGATGTTGCTTTTGAGGTTGCTAACTGTCTTATGGCAGGTGGTTATTTAACGAGGGCAGGAAGAGAACCGGGTAAAGATGAAGAAATGGCAAGAAGATTAGGAAGAGAGCTTATTAAAAATGGTGCAAGTTTTAGTGTGAGTAAATAATTTAAGTTGTTATCTGTTAGAAATCAGAAATTAAAAAAACATAAGACGTAAAGTGAAGCATGTGAAATGAAATTTAAACTATTACCATTTTTATGAAACATCTCACCTTACATAACCTATCACACGGTTCAGATGTAACGATTTTTTATAAGTGCCA
>QGLW01000334.1_pt1 | contig 11891 bp, 10 predicted proteins | sample 1725341 | NCBI WGS metagenome assembly QGLW01 (sample SAMN05439265, study PRJNA331180) | Hot springs metagenome, whole genome shotgun sequencing project. | isolation source: microbial mat of Apron and Channel Facies of Mammoth Hot Springs | place: USA: Wyoming, Yellowstone National Park | collected... | reverse complement strand
AGGGAGACAAAAGATGCAAGCAAAAACGGGAACTTAAAGTTAACGGAGTATAAGAAACCCGCCATCGCAGGTCCAATTATCCTACCAAAAGAAGTTGCGGACTGATAGGCTCCCATAACCTCACCCCTGTTTTCAACCCCCCTTGATAATAGGCTTAATATTGCGGGTTGGGAGAGCCCGGATAGGGAGACCAAAATAACAACAAGAAGGGAAAGGAAAGGGAAGTTAGGGGAAAAGGGGACGATAAGCGATATTAACGCGGAACCAAACAGGGAAATGGCTATAACCCTCCAATAACCCAGCAAATTTATAACCCTGCTTGCACTTGCCTGAAAAACCGCCCCCACCAACCCCGAGATCCCGAGCAGATATCCTACCTCCACGGAACCCAAGGCGAACCTATCCTTTATAAATAGAGCCAATATTGCCTCAAAATTCACCATGACGAGCATACCCAAGAACGAGAGAATTACAAGAATGGTTTTATCCTTGGGAAGATTTGCACGTATCGTACCTTCTTGGAACCTTCCTTTAACGTTTCTCACAAAGGATAGGGTAAACAGGAAAGCCAAAAACCCCAAAATCCCGGAAAATAAGAAGGGTAGAGATAGGGAAAATTTGGAAGCGATTCCTCCTATGAAAGGTCCGACTACAATACCTAAACCCAAGGATGCGCCGTATATGCCAAAGTTTTTTGCATAGGTTCTCTCCGAAGAGATGGCACCAATATAAGCACTTGAGGAAGGCAAAGCCGCTGAGGATATTAGACCACCCAGGAACCTTATGGCTATTATGTAAATTGGCGAAGGATAAAGGGGTATAAGGAGGGAGGTTATGGAAAATCCCAACGAGCCTATGGCGATCCCAACTTTATATCCGAACTTATCGGATAATCTACCCCAAAATCTAGATGATAAAAACTGAGCCAGGGGATAAGCGGAAAACATTAAACCTATTTCAAAGGGAGATGCACCCAAATTTGAAGCCCAAAATGGCAGGATAGGAAAAAGGATGCTGAATCCCGCCATTATGGTAAATACAACCACGGAAACGGAAAGTACCTCCATATCACTTCAAAAATGGATTTATAAACCCAAAAAGGATCAATACCGCATCACTTCAAAAATGGATTTATAAACCCAAAAAGGATCAATACCGCTCCTATCAAAAGGTCCTCGTAATGCTCGAGGATATGTAAAGTAGCCAATTTTAAACCCTTCAATGACAAAAGCACCATAGATGGGATAAGTATCACGGAGGTAAGGATGTATATCAAAGAGATTATCACAACCGCATACCAACCCGAGGACACCGCAATCAAATAAAAGGGCGTTATCTCTATACAAGGGGAAAAGAACATGGCTAAAAGCAAGGCGCTCACTGAAAGGACTCCAAAACCGTGATGGTGAGGATTCCCAGTTCTAAAATGCCTTGATAGGTAAAATAATCCGAGTATTATTAGAACAAACGAAGATAAAGTTTTACCAAGGAATTCGTGTTTTTCCGAGATGCTGAAACCCAAAAATGCAACGAATATTCCAAGTAATACCGTACTTAAGGAGTGAGCGAGGGATATCAAAAAAGAAAAGACTAAGACCCTCGCCCTATTCCAGCCTTCACCCCTTGCTATAAGTGCTAAAGGTAGCCAGTGATTTGGAAAAAGGGGATGTAAAATGCTTAAGGTTAAAACCCCCGATATTAAAACTACCACAGTTTCCCCCTATTTCTCTTCCTTCTTTTCCTTCTTCTTGGAATGCTTCTTTATCCACTCCTCAAGTAGCTGTTTTGCCTGCCAATCGGGAACCTGTTTGGGGGGTGTTTTCATAAAGTACATAGAAGGTTCAAGGATGGCTCCCTTCAAGCCGTTATCCTTGGCCAGCTTGGCGCATCTTATTGCGTCTATCATCACACCCGCCGAGTTAGGACTATCCCAAACCTCAAGCTTAGCCTCTATGTTTAGGGGTACATCCCCAAAGGTCCTACCCTCCAACCTTATATAGGCCCACTTTCTATCCAAGAGCCAAGGGATATAATCCGATGGTCCTATGTGTATGTTCTCATCCCCAATGTCGTAAGGTAGAAGGGATTTTACTGCTCCAGTTTTTGAGATCTTCTTTGATTGCAACCTTTCCCTCTCCAGCATATTTAGAAAGTCCGTATTCCCGCCGAAGTTTATCTGATAAGTTCTTTCGAGCTTGACACCCCTGTCTATGAAGAGCTGAGCTAAGGTCCTATGGAGTATGGTTGCCCCCACCTGGGACTTTATATCGTCGCCTATGACGGGAAGTCCTGCCTCCTCAAACCTCTTGCTCCAATACTCCGAAGATGCTATGAAGACCGGTATCCCGTTTACAAAAGCCGCCCCGGCATCCAGGACCTGTTCAACATACCATTTCGTTGCATCCTCGCTACCCACAGGCAAAAAGTTCACAACAACATCAACCCCGAGATCCTTAAAGATCTTTGCTATGTTATCAGTGGGCCCAGGAGCTTTTATGATAACATCCGAAAGATACTTCCCTATGCTATCAAGAGTCATTCCCCTATAAACCTTTGCGTTCAGTTTGGGAACGTCGGTGAATTTATATGTATTGTTTGGGGGCATAAATATAGCTTCCGATAGATCCTTACCTACTTTTCTGGCATCTATATCCACCCCAGCAACAAACTCTATGTCGCTTATATGGTACCCCCCAAGCTCAACGTGCATAATTCCGGGTATGAATTCGTCGGGTTTTGCGTCGCGGTAGTAATAAACCCCTTGCACCAATGACGATGCACAGTTTCCTACACCTATTATAGCGACCCTGATCTTATCCTTTGCCATAAACGGGTATTATATTGGGGAAACCTCCTCAATAGTTTTATTCACTCCTCATAGTTTTGAACCCATGAATATATACTTTTGCCTCTTCAATTGTATCTTTTATCAACTCCTCATGATCCGGGCGAAGGTTCAGTTCTCCAATTTTCTTATCCATCTCAGCAACAATCAACCTTGCCTCATCAATATTCTTATACCTCAAATCAAAACTTCTCAAGGCTTCCTCAAAGCTTTGTATGGACTTTTTATAATCTTCCATACGTAGATAAACATATCCCAAAAGGCCCATAGCATCCGCATATTCGTTTCTGTTTATATCCTTGGTGATCTTTACCATCTCGTTAATCTGCTTTATTGCATCATGGTAATTCCCAGTATTTGCCAATATCACCGCAAAGTTGTACCTAAGCCCGAATTCCCCGTTTTTATCTTTCACTTCCCTGAAGATTTTGATCCCTTTGTTAAAATATTCCACAACTTCGTTTAGATCAAGTTTTGCACCGAACTTTGAAGGATCACCATAAAGTGCCAAAATATTTCTGAGTGCAACAAATAAAACCCTCCTATCCGTAGACTTTTCTATCAAGCCCTTATAAATCTCGTATTCCGCTTTTAGGTTCCCTTTCCTTCCCTCTAAGAAGCCAAGATTCGCAAGAGCCATATCTTTAATTACGCCTTCACCCCTATTTACAATTTCCCTTAAATAATACTCCGCCTGATTAAGGTTGCCCGCATAAAGGTTCAAAAGCCCTAAAGTGTTAATAATTTTAAGCTCCGTCTCCAAATCCAATTTCCCCCTAAACTTCTCCAAAATATACTCCCCATCCATAATTCCCAACTTTGAATTATCATCAAACCTCGAGAATGTTATCCTGTAATACATTAAAACTTCGTAAGGTTCCCAAACTTCGTCCTTTTCCTTTGCTAAATTTACCGCCCAACTTATTGCAATTTCCAGAGCCTCCCTTATATCATCGTTCATAACAAAAAAATACCTTACCCTATCGTGCAAGTTTTGGGCAAGGAGACAAAAGGGTTTATAGTTGTCAGAAAGTCTCTCCATAACCCCTAATATCCTACTCTTGCTCCAATCTTCGTTAAAGATGGCGTACAGTTTTTCAACGTTGGGTAATATCTTTTCTCCTTCCACCTTCGCAAAATCACCAAAATTTAGATCCTCTTTTACCCATTCCCTCCTTATCTCATAGTTCCCCTCATATATCCCGTATGTTATCATATAAAACAAAAGTTTGATGTTAGCCCTTACTTTCCTGTCAAGAGATAGGAACTCTTTCTCGGTCTTTTCTATCAAAGACCTATACTCAAACTTGGGATTTACATACTGTATCTCCTTAAAAACGTCAGGTACCTTTAATCCAACCTTATCAAGTTCATTCATCAAAAACCTTAAATCCCTGTCTTGATCCATTATTCCAATTAAAACCGCATTCTCATATTTGAGGGCATTTAGAAAACTTTGAAGGTTGAAGTTTAAGGGTGTTATCACAACATAAACCCTTCCTTTTGAACCTTTAAAGGCATCCAAGAGGACCATCTCCTTCAAGTGTTGCTCCAAAAACTTTAAAACCTCAACGTGGGTTATGTATGGCGGGTATAGATATAGTGTATTAATCCCCCTTAAAAGTGGGGATACATCAAGCATCCTTGAAATTTTGACGGGGAAAAAATTTCCACCTTAAAATACACAACACGCCCGCGTAGCTCAGGCGGTTAGAGCGCGTCCTTGGTAAGGACGAGGTCGGCGGTTCGAGTCCGCCCGCGGGCTCTTAATGAAGGTGGGGATATTGGGTTTTCAGGGAGATTTTAAGGAACATGCACAAATTCTCATGCAAATAGGGGTGGAGTACCTATACGTAAAATATCCCGATCAGTTGGAAAGGATAGATGCCCTCATATTGCCCGGAGGTGAGAGTACGCATTTTGCAAGGATTTTAACAAAATACGAGCTTGGGGAAGCATTAAAGGATTTTAAAAAGCCGATTTTGGGAACCTGCGCGGGTATAATACTTTTGGCAAAGGAAATTGAGGGTGGATTTCCGGGGTTTTCCTTAGAAAGGCTCGACATAACGGTCTCAAGGAACGCTTACGGTAGGCAGAGGGAAAGCTTTGAAGATGATGTATTTGTTGAGTTTGATGGGGAGAAAGCGTTGATAAGGGGGGCATTCATTAGGGCGCCAAGAATAACGAGGATAGGAAAGGTGGATGTGGTTGCAAAGTTGAGGGATGGGGAAGTGGTGGGGGTAAAAAGCGGGAACGTTATAGGTTTGACCTTCCATCCGGAAATTACGGGGGAAACCTTCTTCCACGAAAAGCTCCTTAAGTTAATCTAAGCATACCCTTAGGTTGTTATCAAAAAGCAAGATCTCCCCTTTCCCATTTAAACCCATCTTCACCGCAAAGATCCTATCTTTTAATCTTCTTAAAATTTTGGGGATTTCCGGGTCATCGTATGAGGGTTTGAATTTTTCCGCCATAGGGTGCCCAACGACAAAAACAACCCACCCTCCCAGCTTTACGAGTTTTTCCATCTGCCTCCTTCCCCTTAAGGTTAAAGTATCCGGATATCTACCGCTTTTATCTTCGGGGAAATAATATACCGCGCTCTTCAGCTCCACAAATATTTCCATTCTCTCCTTCCAAAATAGGAAATCTATAACCTCATTATCAACTCTTGGGTTCCTCCTCAAAAGTCTAAAACCCTCCAAGAAGGGTATTAAACCCATCCTTTGTGCCTCAAGAAATGCTCTTTCTTGAAGTCCCGTATCAATTAATGTGAAGTATTCCGATCCCGTCTCTGTACCTACGACCCTAAATTTCAGCTTCTCTCCGTTTATAGGGGTTAATAAAACTACCCTACCCTCAACCAAAAGATCCAAAAGCTTCCCCGTATTGTTTAAATGCGCCCTTAAAACTTCACCTCCACATTCAACTTCACATACAAATCTGTTAATCCTTTTTAGGAATTTCCCCTTAAGGATCCTTACCTTACCAAATACGGAAAGCCCCACGCTTCGTAAAGGTATTCGGCGTTTGATGTATCAAAAGAAGGCCTCGTTATCACATCCGCTATAAGGTTTTTCCTCGTTGTAGTTGATGGCATTGAGAATTCCCTAACCATATATACCGTATCCACCACCATGGCATCCCTATGGTAGGAGTTGTTCCAGTAGTGTATGTATCCGTAGGCGGAGCTTGTAGGCCTCAGATAAACCTTTACATCCACCATCTCTCCAGCCTGATAGAATATCTGCGAGGTATCAAGGAAGGTGTTTAGGGGATCCGTAAAGGTTTTCTTTCCCGAGGATGAGCCGTTTATAACGACGGAATCTATGGTGAAGGAAACGGTACCGCTTACCGGAGAAAACTTTACACCCGTTATCTTTACGAGCCTCCACCTCCTTCTTATCTTCTTAAATATCGCGTTCCTTTCCGCTTTATCGTAAAGGGGTTTTGCAACGTAGGTAAAGGTATCCCCGGAGATACCAGTTATTATTCTAAACTGACCTTTAAAGGTCCAAAGGGCGCGTACGAATGCGGAATCACCGACGACGGTTATATTGTGAGTTTTTACAACAGAGTCGGGAAAGATGTACCTGTACCAGTTCTGGGGACCCATGGTGGATCTGAAAGATCCCGTGGTAGGTTTTCCAGAAAACGTCGAAGTTACCTGAAATAGAGGATCGCTCTCAAGGAGATCCCTTATCTCATCCTCATCCGAGATTCCCCTCCTACATCCCGCTACCGCTAAGACAATAAGCAAAAAATATAGCCTTTTCATAGATACGTATACTCTATATCCGTTTATAAATAAAAAAACCGCCCCCTTTTTGGGGGCGGTGGATTTTAGGGTTATTTTTTTCTTAGAACTCGTCTATGTCGTGGGAAGGACCGGGAGCGCCGTTCTTCTTGGGTTCCTTGACCTCAACAACCACAGCCTCAGTGGTGAGGAGCAAGCTTGCGACGGATGCGGCGTTTTGTATGGCCGTCCTTACTACCTTTGTCGGGTCAATTATCCCAGCCTCAAACATATCCACGAACTGACCCCTTAGGGCATCAAACCCGATGTTTCCTCCCCTCTTCTTTATCTCCTCAACTATCAGGTTGCCCTCATATCCGGCGTTTTCCGCTATGAGTCTTGCGGGTTCATGCGAAGCCCTCTTTACGATCCTAATTCCAAGCTTCCTGTCGGGGTTCGCCTCCTGATTCTCAAGCTCCTCAAGCTTGGGAATGACTTTAAGGTAAGCGACTCCTCCACCGAGAACGATCCCTTCCTCAACCGCCGCCTTGGTAGCGTGTACCGCATCCTCTATCCTCATCTTCCTCTCCTTCATCTCGGCCTCCGTCGCCGCCCCCACGTATATTACCGCAACGCCTCCGGAGAGTTTTGCCAACCTCTCCTGGAGCTTCTCCCTGTCGTAATCGCTCTTGGTTTCTTTGATCTGCTCCTTAATTTGCTTTATCCTTCCTTCTATCTCATCCTTCCTTCCCGCCCCCTCGATTATTGTGGTATTCTCCTTATCTACTATCACCTTCTTTGCCCTACCGATGTCCTCAAGCCTTGCGTTCTCGAGCTTCATTCCGGTTTCCTCGGAGATCACAACACCACCCGTGAGGATGGCGATATCCCTCAGCATCTCCTTCCTTCTCTCACCGTAGCCGGGCGCCTTAACCGCCGCAACCTGTAGGACACCTCTGAGCTTGTTCACAACCAACGTGGCAAGCGCCTCTCCCTCAACGTCCTCCGCTATTATGAGCAAGGGCCTACCGGTTTGGAGGACCCTTTCAAGGACGTGCAAAAGTTCCCTTATTGAGGAGAGTTTCTTGTCGGTTATAAGGATGTAAGGCTCTTCAAGAACCGCCTCCATCTTGTCGGGGTTCGTAACAAAGTAGGGGGAGAGATAACCCCTATCAAACTGATAACCGTTTACAACATCCACATATGTTTCCGTGGATTTACCCTCCTCTATGGTGATGACCCCATCCTTGCCCACCTTCTCCATAGCCTCCGCTATCTTCTTACCGATCTCGGGGTCATTGTTTGCGGATATGGTTGCCACCTGTTCTATCTCTCTCGTGTCGCTCACCTGTTTGGAGAGCTTCTTTAGCTCCTCAACCACGACCTCCACCGCCTTATCTATCCCCCTCTTCACCTCAACGGGATTGGCTCCGGTGGCGATCATCTTAAGGCCCTCACGGAAGATAGCTTCCGCGAGGACGGTTGCGGTCGTGGTTCCATCTCCCGCTACGTCCGAGGTCTTGGAAGCTACCTCCCTAACGAGCTGGGCACCGACGTTCTCGTAAGGATCCTTGAGATCTATCTCCTTCGCCACGGTAACTCCATCCTTCGTGATGACGGGGATTCCGAACTTCTTCTCAAGTATTACGTTCCTTCCCGCAGGTCCCAGCGTTACCTTAACCGCCTTGGCAAGCTTTTCAACTCCAGCTAAAATGCTCCTTCTAGCTTCATCGGTATATTTAATATCCTTTGCCGCCATGTTTCACCTCCTTTTTACTCCTCAACCACCGCGAGTATATCGTCCTCGCGCATTATCAGGTACTCTTCTCCCCCGATCTTAACTTCACTTCCTGCGTACTTGACAAATATTACCTTATCTCCCACCTTCACCTCCATGGGGATCCTATTTCCCTTCTCGTCAAGCCTACCCGGACCAACCGCCACAACGATCCCCTTTTGGGGTTTCTCCTTGGCGGTGTCCGGGATTATGATGCCAGCAGGGGTCTTAGCCTCTTCCTCCTCAAGCCTCTTCACCACTACCCTATCCGCAAGGGGTTTGATCTTAACATCAAGCTTGATCTCCGCCATGGTTTTACCTCCTTTTTAACTTATGTTAACCGAACCACTCAATAATGCCAAAATTCCCCCCCGTTGTCAAGTTATACCCACCCCTCCAAGCTTATATCCCCCAAAGACCTTACGTATTCCATGGTTTCCCTCACGCCCTCCTCAAAGGACCACTTGGGTTCCCAACCCAAAACCCTTTTGGCCTTTGAATTATCCGCTATTAGGTTAAAAACCTCCGCCTTTTTTGGACGTTTGAATTTTTCTTCCACCTCAACCTTCAAATTCTTCCCCAAAACCTTTGATACCACTTCCACCACCTCCATCACAGAAAAACTTCTCCCAGTTCCAAGGTTTATCTCATCCCCTCCCTCCGTCTCCTTTTCAAGCGCCAAAAGGATCCCTTCCACCGTATCCTTAACGTAGGTAAAGTCCCTTTTAGGCTCCAAGTTTCCAAGCTTAACCTTTTCCGACCTTAGTCCTTGATATATTATCCAAGGTATTAGTGCCCTAATGGATTGTCTGGGTCCGAAAGTGTTAAAGGGTCTTAATATTAAGGTGTTTAGATCGTATGTGTAAAAGAAGCTTTTTACCATGGCATCCGCGCCAACCTTTGATGCGGAGTACGGGGATTTTGGGATCCTTAAGGAATCCTCATTTAGTGGTTCATCGCTTCCCCCAAAGATTTCGCTCGTTGAAGTATAAACGAACTTTGATATTCCGCATTCAACGCTCGCCTTCAATATGTTCGTAGTTCCAACCACATTGTTCATGGCAAAATCTATGGGGTTTTGGAAGGAATATGGGACGGAGATCTGAGCAGCAAGGTGTATTACATAATCCACCCCCTTAACCTCCCTCAAAACCGATGTATAGTCCCTAATATCTCCCCAAAATATCTCAATCTCCTTCAGTTTTTTACCCAAAAACCTCAAGTTCCCAACATAACCCGTAGAGTTATACCTCAGGAACACCCTAACGGAATATCCCCTATCAAGGGCAGATTCTACGGTATGGGAACCTATGAAACCGCTCGCACCAGTTATCAAAACCTTCTTCATTCCCTTTTAAGGGCAGATATTTGCGCCTGTAAATTTGTAAGGAAGGCGTGTAAGGGTTGCCTGAGCTCGTGTTTTTTATAAATTTCCTCAAGGACAACCTCCTTTATCCTCTCCCAATCATCTCCAAATTTATCAATAAGTCCCCTCAGAAATTCCGCATACCAAAGGGTAGTTTCGTAAGAGTTTCTCAAATACTCCCTCACATTTTCCCTACCAAATATCAACATTTCATGGGGAATGCCAAGGGCATCTATCTCTAAACCTGAGATAAATAGGAGGCTTTTAATGTAATCGGAATAGCTTGATAGGAATTGGGGAAGTATGAAGGTGTTTTTGTGATTCGGAACCCCCGTGGATTCTCCGACTATTGCGATCCTTTCGGGTTCTATTAAGAAAGTGACAGAATCCCTTGTGTGCCCAGGGGTGTAATAAACCGTTATTGTGTGATGTTTTAGATCTATCATCTGACCATCTTCAAGGGGTAAAAATTCAAAGGGTTCAAATTTGTAGCTTTCATCGGAAAAATTTAAAAGTTCCATCTCTTTCTTGTTTAGCTCATTTATCAAAGTTAGAGCCTTTTCGCTTGAAAGTACCCTTTCAAGGTATGGATGGGCGAAGATCTGTGGGCTTTGGGACTTTAAAATGTAGGGAAGCCCACCAAGATGGTCGTAATGCGAATGCGTTAATAGAAGCATCCTAAGATTTATCCCCTTCTCCTTTAGGTATTCGCTTATCTTCTTTCCCCAAAATCCCGTCCCGGTGTCTATAAGAACATCCTCAACGAGATAAACGAAGGCGTATGGACCCCCAATGATAAATATTCCCCCAAACTCCCTTTCGGAAAAATCCAAGTCCCTCATTTCAGAAGTTCAAATCTATGTCGTATTCTAACCTGTAAAGAACCTTAACTCCTTCAAAATCAACCCGAGTAGATCTAAACAGATCCTTCAGAGATTCCAAAACTCCTCTCTCCTTCGGATATACCACGATCTCGTAATCCTCAAGTTTTGCAATGTTCTTAACGAAGTCTATGGCATCAAGGAGACCGCCGAATCCGTCCGCGAGCCCAATTTTAACCGCATCAACACCACTCCAAACCCTACCCTGTGCCAAAGAATGCACGGAATCTTCCGACATTTTCCTACCCTTTGCCACGTGCCTTACGAACCTCCAATAGAAGTAATCCACCATTTCTTGAGCCTTTTTAAGCTCCAAGGAATCCATCTCCCTCCAAAGTGAGAAAGCGTCGGAATGTGGATAAAGCTTCACCACTTCCCTCTTCATACCCAGTTTTGAATAGAAACCACCCAGGACGAACTTCAACCCAAATACGCCTATGGAACCGGTTATTGTCCTCTCATCAACGAATATCTTCCTTGCGGGGGCGGAAATATAATAACCTCCAGACGCCGCAACCCCTCCCGTTGATACCACAACGGGTTTTTCTTTATCGGTTAATGCTATTTCCCTAGCCATTATGTCGGATGCAAGGCCACTTCCACCTGGCGAATTCACCCTTATTACAACCCCCTTAATATCCTTATCCTTCCTTATCTCCTCAAAGATCTCCCTTACGGTTTTGCTTCCTATGGTTTTCCCGCCTATTATCGGCAGAGGGTTATAGGAACTTTCCCCATCCACTATGCTACCCTCAAGGAGAACCAAGGCAATTTTCGCCTTCCCTTCCCTCCAAGCCCTTCCATCTACCTCATCCTTCTTGTAATTTCTACCCTTAACTATCTTCTTAAATTCGTCGTAATAAACTACGCTATCAACGAGCCCAAACCTTAAAGCCTCCTCCGCCGAAAGATAACCGAAGTTCTTTATTATATTTTCAAGGGAATCCCTGCTTAAATTTTTCCCCTTTGAAACCTTCTCAAGCCAAACCTCCCAAGTGCTTTCCAAAAGCCTCTTTATCTGTTCCCTGTTTGCAGAGGATAGGGTATCCTGTATTAAAGGTTCAACCGCCGACTTGTACTTCCCCACCCTAAATACCTGAACCTTTATACCAAGTTTATCCAATGTACCCTTCAAAAACTCAATTTCCGCATAGGGACCCAAAAGCTCTATTTCCCCCTCCGGAGGAATATAAACTTTCCCGACGGATGCGACGTAATAAGCCCTTAAAGAATAACCTTCCGCAAAGGATATTACCTCTTTTCCTTTCTCCTTAGCGTATTCCAAA
>QGLW01000332.1_pt1 | contig 11931 bp, 11 predicted proteins | sample 1725341 | NCBI WGS metagenome assembly QGLW01 (sample SAMN05439265, study PRJNA331180) | Hot springs metagenome, whole genome shotgun sequencing project. | isolation source: microbial mat of Apron and Channel Facies of Mammoth Hot Springs | place: USA: Wyoming, Yellowstone National Park | collected... | reverse complement strand
ATTTCTTTCACAACAGCAGATTCAGGTCCTTTTTTGCATAATTCTATCATTTTTTCAACATTTTCATCTTTGCCTTCAAATACACACTCAACAGCATCTCCTTTTTCGTTGTGTATGTTTCTTACAAACCCATTAACATTAAATTTTTTTGCATTTTCTTTAATAAAATATCTAAACCCAACACCGTGCACAATTCCATAAACAAATACATGAACCCTTTTCATTTTTGAATTTTTGGCATCATTGTTAATTATATTCTTAAATCAAAATTTGAAAAATTTTAAAAATTTAAGGAATGGATGATGAAATTTTAAGTGAATTTTATGATAATAGATATCCTGTTCAGGGAATGGTTGTATATAGAAAGCCGGCATTGACAGTTATAAAAGAAATGCAAAAAATTTTAGAGGATATGTTAGAAGCAACAGGACATGAAGAAGTGCTTTTTCCTGTTTTAATCCCTGAGGACATATTAAAAAAAGAAGGGGAACATATAAAAGGGTTTGAAGAGGAGGTTTTCTGGGTTACTTATGCAGGAAAACATCAACTTAACAAAAGATTAGCCTTGCGCCCTACATCAGAAACACCTATATATACAATGTTTTCGTTATGGATAAGAACACACAAGGATCTACCAATGAAAGTTCATCAAACCTGTACTGTTTATAGATATGAAACAAAACAGACAAGACCCTTAATAAGGGGTAGAGAATTTTTGTGGAATGAAGGACACGCTGCATTTAAAAATTTAGAAGATGCAGAAAAAAACATTGAAGAAATTAAAAAAATCTACTCTACATTACTAAATATGTTGTGCATTCCTTATCAAATTCATAAAAGACCTGAATGGGACAAATTTCCAGGGGCAGATTATACGCTTGCTTTTGATACAATTATTGATGGAAAAATTTTACAGGTTGCGACAATTCATAATTTAAGCGAGAAATTTTCAAAGGCATTTAATATAACCTATGAAGATGAAAAAGGAGATCATAAATTTGTGCGTTTAACATGTTATGGCCCGAGTTTTGGAAGATTATTAGCATCTGTTATCAACATTCATAAAGATGATTCAGGACTTAAATTTCCATCTAAATTTGCCCCTGTTCAAATAGTTATAATTCCTATATTTACAACAGAAAAAAAGGAAAAAGTAATGGAATATTGCAAAATTGTAAAAGAAAAAATTAAAAAATTTAGGGCGATTTTAGACAACAGCGATAAAACACCAGGTGAAAAATTTTATTATTGGGAAAAAAGGGGTTGTATGCTTAGAATTGAAATAGGCCCAAAAGAAATAGAGAATAATGAAGTTGTAGTGGTTAGGAGGGATACAAAATAAAAGAAAAAGATGAAGATTGATGAAATAACAGAAGAAAAAATTTTAAACATATTTAAGGATATTGATGAAAATTTAATGAAAATTGCAGAAGAAAAATTTAATAAATCAAATTTTAATGCATCAAATATTAATGAATTGAAAAATTTCGCGGGAAAGGGAATTATAAAGATAGGATTATGCAAAAATGAAAGGTGTATAAATGAGGTTGAAAATTATGTGAGTGTTCTTGGAATAGAAGAAGAAAGGAAAGAATGTATTGTGTGCGGAAATGAAGGAAAAATCACATATGTGGGAAAGACATATTAATGCATTGATGTTCTCAGAAGCTACCCTTTTCATCATATTTCAGACTGGGACGGTTTCATCATAGAACATTAATTAATTAAAATTTTTAATTATTGATAAATTTAAAATGGAGCTTCCATGGACAGAAAAATATCGGCCAAGATTTTTAAAAGACATCATTGGACAGGAAAAGGTTGTTGAAAGGATGATGGCTTATGTTAAAGAAAGAAAATTACCTCATTTGCTTTTTGCAGGTCCAGCAGGAACAGGAAAAACCACAACAGCTTTGTGTTTAGCACGTGAATTTTTTGGAGAAAATTTAAAAGAAGGATTTTTTGAATTGAATGCAAGTGATGAGCGTGGAATTGATGTTGTGAGGGGAAAAATTAAGGAATTTGCACGGACAATGCCAATAACGATGGATTTCAAAATTATATTTCTGGATGAAGCAGATGCGTTAACACCTGATGCCCAACATGCATTGAGAAGAACAATGGAACAATATACAGAAACATGCAGATTTATATTATCATGCAATTATTCATCAAAAATTATAGAGCCAATCCAGAGTAGATGTGCTATATTTAGATTTAAAAAGATTCAGAAGAATGCGTTAAAGGAACATCTTAAAAAGATTCTAAAAAATGAAAAGGTTAAATGGACAGAAGATGGAATTGTTGCTATTGTTGAAATAAGTGAAGGAGATGTGCGAAAGGCAATAAACATTTTACAATCTGCATCTGTTATGGGAGAGGTTAATGAAGAAAATGTATTTAATACGGCATCTTATGCGAAACCTGAACAGATAAGAACAATTTTAAAATTGGCGATTGATGGAAAATTTTTGGATGCAAGAAATATGCTTGATAATGTTATGTTAAATTATGGAATTGCTGGAGAGGATATATTAATTCAAATGAATAGGGAAATTTTTTATGTCGAGGGAATAGATGATAAAACAAAAATGAATGTTATTGATGCAATTGGAGAATGTAATTTCAGATTGGTTGAAGGTGCAAATGAAAGGATTCAACTTGCAGCATTACTTGCAAAAATTGCTACATTAAAATAAAAATTTTGTATTACTATGAGATATATTGACAAGACAGACTTTAAAATAGTGTTAAATTTTCTTGGAGAAGCATTTTCAGTTATAGGAATAAGTATTTTTATCTTAGGGTTTTTTGCTTTGATATCTGATTATAGTCATTATGAAAATGTTTCATATATTTTACCAGGAGGCTTAATAAGTGTTTCAAGTATATTTCTTTCAAAACACGGTGTGAATGGAAGAATAGAAACAAGGCATGCATTAATGGTTTCTGCAATAGCTTGGTTAGTTATTCCGTTGTTTTGTTCAATTCCGTTTTATCTTGCGTCAACATCAACGGATCCTTTAATAAAATTTATTGATGCATATTTTGAGGCAATGTCTGCTTTTACAGGTACAGGTTTGACAATGATTCAAAATCTGGACAATCACTCCCCAACATTTTTGTTTTTTAGAAGCGGGCTTGCATGGATTGGGGGTGTTGGAATTATTATGCTATTTCTTTTGATATTAAAAACACCTACTGCTATATTAAAATTATATGCTGCTGAGGCAAGAACAGGAAGAATAAAACCAACAATGCGTGGAACAGTAAGAGAAATATGGAAAATTTATATTTTATTTACAGTTATTGGAATTGTTGCCTTATTGTTGTTAAGGGTAAATTTTATTGATGCTGTCTGTCATATTATGACTGCAATCGCAACACAGGGATTTTCAACACATGATAATAGCATAGGATTTTATTACAATAATATTTATGTCCAAATAGTTTTAATGATTTTTATGATTATTGGAGGAACATCATTTTATGTAATTTTCAACATTCTGGACAGAAATTTTTCTGTTGTTTTGAAAAATTTAGAATTAAAAATTTATATACTATTGATAGTTGTTGGATCTCTAATAATTTTTTTAAATTTAGTATATATACAACATTATGCAATAGATGATGCTGTAAAACAATCAACATTTAATGTTGTTTCTGCTGTGACAACAACAGGATTTACAAACACTGATATCAGAAATTTTGACGATACAAGCAAATTTATTCTTATTGGATTAATGATAATTGGTGGGTGCAGTATATCAACAGCAGGTGGGTTGAAAATTATAAAATTTTTAATTCTTGCAGCAAACACATGGGCAAGGATAAAAAAGGCGTTGCTTCCTGAAAGTGCAATTGTTATGGTAAAATTTTCAGGGATTGTATTCACAGAAGAAGAAGTTTCTTACATCACATTTCTTGCCTTTCTCTTTTTTATAATTTACGGAATAGGGGTTTTAACATTTCTTTATTTAGGTTATGATACAATGGATGCATTATTTGTTTGTGCAACAGCAATAAGTGATAATGGGATGAACACATTGAGTGGAGATGCGTGGTTTGATATGAATCCTGCTGGAAAAATTACACTTATTTTTCTAATGTTTGCAGGAAGATTGGAAATTTTACCCATTCTTGCAATAATTTTTGGAATATTTAAAAGGATATAAGCTTATCAAATTTTTTTCCAGCCTTCTTTTGAAGTTACAACATAAACCTCTGTAATGCTATTGTTAATATATTTCTTTGCCAATTTTCCTAAATTTAGCATTTTTTCATAGGGATATGGCATTATGCTTTGAAATTTTGGATCAAGTGTTCTTTCAGCCCTGAATTCATTTAAAGTATATACAGAAAATTTATACTTATTAACTATTTTTGCAATTTCAATAATTTCATTTTCATCAATCAAGGTAGGCACAACTGTTGTTCTTGCCTCCTTTTTTTTGTTCCAATTACTTAGAATTTCACATGTTCTTTTAACCCTTTCAACAACATTTTTCCAATCATTTCTTCCTGTGTTAATTCCATATTTTTCATCAAAAGGTGCTTTAATATCAATAGCTACATAATCAATTATATCTAAAAATTTTTCCAATATTTCAGGATAAAATCCATTATGATCAATCTTTAACAATAAATTTGTTTCTTCCTTTATTTTTTTGCATAATTCATATGTCTCTTTTTGGATTAATGGTTCTCCACCTGTAATTGTAACTGCATCAATGATAAAATTTTCCTTTAAATTTTTTATTATGTCAGAAATTTCTGTCTCTTTGCAAACTTCTGGGTTCGCAAGTGCAACATCTCCGTTCTGGCACCAGGGACACCTAAAAGGACATCCACAAAGATATATTACTGCTGAAATATTGCCTGGAAAATCAACTGATGAATAATCAATAATTCCTGCTAAATTTATCTTTGACATTTTTTAAATACATCATAAATTTAATTTATTGTTTATAATTTAAAATTGAGCAAAATATGACCGAATTCAAAAAATGCGATTTGGATTTAAAGAAACTTCCTGTTGATGTTGGTCCTTCGTATGAAGGAGAAAGAATTAGAGGTAATGATATGTTTTTGGAATTGGGTGGGCCGAAGGTAAAATTTAAATTTGAACTTGTAAAGGTTGTTGGAAAAGATCGTATTAAAGACGATGGAAATTTTAAATTAATAGGCAAAGATATTCATGAATATAACGGTGGAGAGAGTATTCCATTTGGAATATTTATAGAGGTATATGGTGAAAAAGTTGAGGAAGAACTGGAAGGAATTCTGGAGAGAAAAATTCATGATTTTATAAACAACATCCAGGGGATGATGCATCTGAATCAAAGATATGATATATGGTGCAGAATAAGTAAGGCGGATAAGGAAAAAGGTCTTAAATTTGAACATGTTGGGATTGTACTTATGAGCCTAATGAAAAAGCACTTTCCGTTTATAGAAAAGATTCAATGCACATTAATTACTGATGAAAAAACTGTCATTGAACTTCACAAAATAGCGATTGAAACATATAAAAAAAGAGATGAAAAAACAAGAGGGATGAAGGATGAAGAGGTTGATACTTTTTACGGATGTACATTATGCCAGTCATTTGCACCAGGGCATATTTGTGTTATTACTCCAGAAAGAATTTCGCTGTGTGGGGCAATTTCATGGCTTGATGCAAGAGCAGCTGCAAAGATTAATCCTGACGGCTCAAATTTTCCGATTCCAAAAGGAGAATGTATTGATCCTGTAAAAGGAATATTTACTGGTGTTAATGCAGCAGTTCAAAAGTATTCAAATGGAAAAATAAAACAGGTTGCTTTATATACTATGTTTCAGGATGTTCATACAAGTTGCGGATGTTTTGAGTCAATTGGTTTTTATATTCCTGAGGTTGATGGAATAGGTATAATAGATAGAAATTTTAATGGCGTTTCTCCAAATGGGATGAGATTTTCACAGTTGGCAGCACAGGCAGGTGGTGGAAATCAGATAGAAGGATTTTTAGGGATTGGAATTCAGTGGTTTTATTCAAGAAAATTTTTATTTGCAGATGGAGGATGGAACAGGATTGTTTGGCTTCCTTCAACACTTAAAGAAAGGGTGAAAGATGCCTGCCCGCCAGAGTTATTTGACAAAATTCCAACTGAAAAGGATGTAAAGAACATTGATGAACTGAAAAAATTTTTAAAGGAAAAAAATCACCCAATTGTAGAGAGATGGGAAGAAGAAAAAGAAGAGGAGTTGGAGATTCCAGAGATATTTCAAAACATCCCTTTTGTTTCAGTACCTTCAACAAAAATTTTATTGAAAGATATAAAAATTTATGCAGAAAGTGTTGTTGTAAAGAAGATGAATTTTTAAATTTTTCAAATTCCTCTATTTTGTAATACCTCTACAATTTTTGATGCCTCTATCCCTTTCATGCCCTCTTTTAAATTTTTCGCCACCTCCTTTAAAATTTCTGGTTCATCGAAATGAGAGGTTGCCTCAACAATCGCTCGTGCCCTGTTTTCAGGATCAGATGACTTAAAAATCCCAGAACCAACAAAAACACCATCGCATCCCATATTCATCATTAATGCAGCATCTGCAGGTGTTGCAATCCCACCTGCAGCAAAATTTACAACTGGCAATCTTTGCAGATCCTTTATTTCTTTCAAAATTTTTAAAATTTCTGCTTTTATGTATCCATAACTATAATTGCTAAAAACAATCTCATCATCCTTACAATCCATTTTTATTCCAAATTTTTCGTAAACTTCATCCCTTAGTTTACAGTATTTGTCTGCATAATTTTTTGCTATATTTGTTAAAATTTCATCATCAAAATTTTTCAGTTGTGCAATTGCATTATTCATCAGATGCATATGTCTCACTGCCTCGATTACATCTCCTGTTCCAGCCTCCCCCTTTGTTCGTATCATTGCTGCTCCTTCAAAAATCCTTCTTACAGCTTCTCCAAGTTCTCTTGCACCACAAACAAAAGGGATTGTAAATTTTCTTTTGTCAATGTGAAAAAAAGGATCGGCCATTGTTAATACTTCGCTTTCATCAATCATATCAACACCTAATGCCTCAAGTGTTCTTGCTTCTGAATAATGCCCAATCCTGCATTTTGCCATAACAGGAATTGTGACAGCATCCATAATCTCCTTTATTTTTTCAATACTTGCCATTCTTGCAACCCCTCCTTCTGCCCGTATATCAGCAGGAACTCTCACAAGAGCCATAACAGCAACTGCCCCTGCCCTTTCAGCAATTTTTGCCTGTTCGGCATTTGTTACATCCATAATTACGCCACCTTTTACCATACTTGCAAAACCTTTTTTTAAAATTTCACTACCAAAAATTTTCATTTTATTTTTAAATTTAAATTAAATTTCCAATTACTTATTTATCAAATTTAAAAAATATTTATAAATTCTTGTATCATCTGTTAATTCAGGGTGAAATGTTAATCCAATAACATTTTTATCTTTAACTGCAATGGGTTTTTTATCAAGATAACCCAAAATTTCACCTTTGTTAACCTTTGTGATAATAGGTGCCCTCATAAATATTCCATGAAATTTTTCAATTTTCCCTAAATTTATTTCAACATCAGCTTCAAAACTTTCTTTTTGTCTTCCATATCCATTCCTTTTTACTTCAATATCGAGCACACTATCATAAAATTCATTATCAACATTTCTTGCAAGTAAAATTAAGCCAGCACATGTTCCCATTACTGGAATTCTATCTGAAATTTCCTTCAAAAAATTTAAAAATTTTTCATTTTTTCCCAATCTTCTCATTGCTGTGCTTTCGCCACCAGGAATAACTAATGCATCACAATCAAAATTTTCAAAATTTCTCATTTCAATCGCTGAAATGTTCATCTTTAATTGATCTCCTGCTTTTTTGATCATCCTCACATGCTCGCTAACATCGCCCTGTAATGCAAATATTCCAATCCTCATCTCATAAAAATTTAAAGAATTATTATATCAAAAATTATTATATCAAAAAAGTAATTGTTATAAAACATTAAAATTTAAACAAAAAATTAAAATTTAAAACAAGATGGGAAGTATAAGACCGGCACATTGCTATAGATGGGATAGTCCAAGCTATACAAGGGTAAGTAAAACGCCAAGTAATTCGTACATTACAGGAATTCCAGGAAATAAAATTTTGCACTTTATTTATGGTAAGCCAGAATTATATGAAAAGGAAATTTCAATTGTATATAAAAGAAGGATAATGGTAAGGCATAATGCATTAGAAGCGGCAAGAGTTGCTGCCCAGAACTTCCTTTTAAAAAATTTAAAGGAAAATTTTTCATTACTTATACGGACATATCCACATCATGTAATGCGGGAAAATACGCAGGCAACTGGTGCAGGAGCAGACAGGGTGCAACAAGGAATGAGATTATCGTTTGGAAGACCAATTGGAAGGACTGCAAAGGTGTATAAAGGACAAAAACTTGCAAGTATTTTTGTTCATACAGAAGATGTAGAAATTGCAAAAAAAGCAGCAGAACGTATGCTTTCAAAACTTCCTGGTGAAAAAACAATTATAGTTGAGGACAACCCGAAAAAGGAAAAACAATAAAACAAAAAGCATGTTTTCTGTAAAAACAAAAATAATCTTTGGAAATGCAGAAGAGAATATCAAAAATTTAAATTTAAAGGGTAATGGACTGTTATGTACAAGAAGAAATTTTGAATTTAAAAATAAAGATTTAAATAAAGATTTATATCATTTAAAAATCTCCCCTGAGCCAAATGTTGATGATATTTATGTATATTTTGATAAAATTAAAGACATAAATTTTGATTATGTTATTGCAATAGGGGGTGGAAGTGTTCTTGATGTTGCAAAGATTTTGAGTGTTATGGACAAAGAAACAAATGTTGAAGATCTTATTGGGGTTGATAAGGTTAAAAAACGAACAAAAAAATTTATTGCTATTCCAACAACACATGGAAGTGGGAGTGAAGTAACAAAATATGCAGTTTTAAAATTTAAAAATTTAAAACAAACGGTTGTTTCTGAAAATATCGTTCCTGATTATGCAATTATTGATGAAAATTTGGCAATGAATCTTCCAAATGATCTTTCTTTTTACACATCAATTGACGCATTCTGTCATAATATTGAAGCATATTTTTCAAGGGATTCAAATCCTTTAACTGACATAACATGTGAAAATGGGATGAAATTTTTCTTTGATGGAATTGATGATGTAATGGAAAATAAAATTTATGGAAGAAAGAAGATGCTAATTGCTTCTGTTTTAGGAGGGATTTCAATAACAAATTTACGAACAAATTTGATTCATGCATTAAGCCATGTTATTGGAGGAAAGTACGAAATTTCACACGGACTTGCAAACGCTTTATTTTTGCAAGCATACATAAGGTTTTATAAAAACGATGAAAAATTTAAAAATTTATGCAAAATTTTAAATAAAGATGTTAAGGAAGAAATTGATAAAATTTACGAAAAATATAATAAGAAAAGATTAAGTGACTTTATTGATAAAAGCGAAATTGATGATATTGGAAAAACAACATATCAAAATAAAAGATTATTAGAATCAATGAGAAAAGAAATAAGTATTGATGAAATAAAAAGAATTATTGAGAAATCAATGTAATGTGATCTAAAAATTTTAAACTTTTTATCTTAATTAAATGAGAAACTTTGACAGAGTGCCTGAGGCACATAGCCAGATACATTTTGTTATATGACAAGCCGAAGGCAAGAATATAGAATGTTTCTGTAATAGTCGGTATAAATACACGAAAACTGTCTCTTTAACTCTTTTGTTTTTCAAAGTTGAATCTACTCTTTAACGCTTCTAAAAGTTAGTTAGTAGTTTCACACACAATTTTATTCTTTTATCCTTATATTCAACATCCATGTCTTTTCTACTCTCTCTTGGAAGCTTAATTTATATTTTTCTATACAATATTTTTTACTATGAATAAAAAATGGCAAACATGCGCCTATTTTTAGTTCCATGAGTATTTGGCCTGTACAATGCACAATAATACTTTTTAGTCCTGATGAAGTGGGATTCCATTTTCTTCTAATTACCTCTACTCCATTCACTATATCTATAGCAACATACCATTTCTAAGATTTTATTTTCTAACGGCAAGAGAAAGGAGTTATCGATTTCAACTTTGCTAATTGAAATTCTTTTATAGAGCAATTTTGCGTATCAAACTCGCAAACTTAATTAAATCTATCTCAAGCCAGCAACAAAATAACTTTGACGTTTATTGAATTCTAAATAATTGCAACATAATAAGTTTTATTAATGAAAAATGCGATAAAACATAAAGCAACACTGCAAGTAATAAAAAGAACAATAAATATTTATTGACTTGCACTTAGTTCTTTAACCCTTTCAATTGTATCACATTCTTCTGGTGATCTATCATCTCTAAATCTAACCAATCTTGGAAATCTTAACGCATATCCACTTGTGTATGATGGTGATTTCTGTATTTCTTCATAAGCAACTTCAATAACAACTGTCGGTTTTATTTCAACCTCTTTTCCTTCCTCCCTTATAATATATCCTTTTAAATTTTCAGTTATTTCTTCAAATTGTTCATCAGTTAAGCCAGTTCCCAGTCTTCCTATCGTTAAAAATTTTCCTGTTTCAGGATCCCTCACAGCAAGTAAGAATGATGCAAGCCATTTTGCCCTTCTTCCTTCTCCCCATGTTCCTCCAACAATAACAACATCCAATGTTTCCATGATCGGCTTTATTTTATACATATATCCAACCCTTAATCCAGGTTGATAAACTGCATCAAGTCGTTTTGCCATAACCCCTTCATGACCTTCTTTTAATGCGTGATTGTAAAATTCTTCAGCAATCTTTTCATTATCTGTTATTATCTGTTCTGCAAGACGAAATCTTTCAGTAGTTTTTATAATTTTTTCTAAAATTTTTCTTCTGTCTTCAAATTTTTCATTCATTAATAATCTTCCATCCAAATAAACAATATCAAACAAATTTATCTCAACAGGAATTTTTTCAACCATTTCATCAATATCATATTTTCTTTTTATCCTTTTTGACAGATCCTGAAAAAGTCGCGGCTTCCTTTTTTCCTCTCCTATTCCCTGTATTGCAACTGTTTCGCCTTCCATAATAACCCTATCAGCTTTAACATTTTCCTTAACCATATTCACTATTTCAGGAAATTGTGCAGTAACATTTTCCAATCTCCTCGTAAATAAATAAACTTTATTCTTGTCTTTATGAATCTGTGTTCTCATACCATCATATTTCACCTCAAATGCACATCTTCCAAATTTATCAATCGCCTCTTTAACATTTTTTACCTTTTCTGCAAGCATAACCTGTAAAGGAACGCCAATTACAGGAACAATATTTTTAAGTCCATCATTTCCTTTTGTTTTTGCAACAACAGCAACCTTTCCAATATCTGAAATTAGATAATATCCATTTTCAACAAGTTTTGGGTCAACATTATATGCAATTCCAATAGCATCTCTAATAATCCCTTCTCCAATACCAGCTTGCATTTTTCCTAACATCAATCTAATAAAAAATTTTGCCTCTTTTTTTGTAGCCTTTGATAAAATTTTACCTATTAATTGCATTTTTTTGTCCTGTGAGCCACTGCCTGAACACATAGAAATTTCCTCAAATGTTCGTTTTATTTCATCCAATGTTAGTGATTCTGTTTCAGAAAAAAATAATGACTGCTGAATTCTACTACCTAAAATTTTTTCAGCAACATTCCCTAAATCCCCTTCTTCTTTCAACATATCTTCAATCTTTTCCTCTTTCCATCCTGTTGCCTTTGACATAGCCTTCACAACTAAATTTTCTGCAATCCCTATCTCTTTATCGCTCCACATAGGAAATATCTTTCCCTGAAGAAATAACAG
>QGLW01000331.1_pt1 | contig 11940 bp, 8 predicted proteins | sample 1725341 | NCBI WGS metagenome assembly QGLW01 (sample SAMN05439265, study PRJNA331180) | Hot springs metagenome, whole genome shotgun sequencing project. | isolation source: microbial mat of Apron and Channel Facies of Mammoth Hot Springs | place: USA: Wyoming, Yellowstone National Park | collected... | reverse complement strand
GACGCCGTCCCGAACGAAGCGAGGGATGCACGGCTTGCGCTCGGCAGGACAAAGTAGAGGGGAGACTTTTTTGAGCAGCCTCTACCTATGTGGAAACGATTTTACAAACTGCCGTTATACTTAAAATTTTTAGTCCTCCTACTTCCCATCTTAGTAGTTTCAACCTCCGCTTTAAGCTTGTTCTTTTACCTGCATTTAAAGGATAGGGTTTATTATTCATGCTGGCAGAGGCTTGAACTTTTTTCCTTGGAGCTTGAGTCGGTAGGACAGTTTGTAAAACATCATCTTAGACCTGCCTTCTTTGAGCTTATTCATGATAAATCAGTCCTTTCAGAAGAAACGCTTCAAATTCTTTCTACAACGAGGGCAAGGAAGGCTTTGGTTTCCGAGGTGCAAAAAAAGTATTCAGACCTAATCTTTGAGCGCATGTCACCCTATCCTTTAAACCCCGAGAATCAATTGAAGGAGTATGCGAAAGATGTGTATAGGCAATTCTTAGAAAATAAAAGCTTGAAAGAGTGGCGGGGTGAAATGAATATCGGAGGCAGAAAATATCTTGTGCTTACAAAGCCAGTGAATGCAGAACAGGGCTGCATGAGCTGTCATCATCAAGCAGGCTCGGAATTCAAAAAAATCAAAGAATTTTATAGCAATTCCCAAGGTTATGCTTGGAAACCCAACGATTTAATGGGAATTGAGGTTTATCGCTTAGACCTAAAAAACGCTTTAGAAGAGCTTAATTCAGCCGTAGTGACCTTTTTCCTTGTTGGGTTAGTCTTTCTTACCATTCTTCTTTTCCTTTTGGAAATCCTCTTCTTTACCTTGGTGGCAAAGCCACTTCAAAGGCTTAGCAATCATTTTAAGGAAATAAGACAAGGGGAAAAACCTCTTAGACCTTTTGAAACTGAAGAAAGGGATGATGAAATCGGGAGCCTTGTTAAAGAGTTTAATGCCTTAGCCATCCACTTAGAGGAGGTTCAAAGAGAGCTTGAAAAGAGCTTAGCAATTCTGCAAACCGTGGTGGATAGCATTACCGACCCCTTGGCTTTAATTAGCAGAGATTGTGAAATCATCTTAGAAAATAATGCTTTTAAAAACTGGAAAGAAAGGAAATGCGCAAAGGAGTTGATCGAAGAGGTTCTTGAAGAAAAAAAGGCAAAAACTCGTTACTACGAAGGGAAAAGGGGGAAAATTTACAATATTCATGTCTATCCTGTGTTTGAAAAGGGAAATGAGGTAGAAAAGGCTATAATTCTTGTGGAAGATATTACTGAGAGGAAAAAAATGGAAGAACGAATGTTCCTCTTAGAAAAGTATGCTTCCTTAGGGCAGATTGCCGCAGGGATTGCTCATGAGCTAAACAACCCTCTTTCAGGAATGCTCCTCATCGTTAAGGAATTGCAAAAGGATAATCTATCTACCGAAGAAAAACTTCAATACCTTAGTCTGCTTTATGAGGGCATGCTAAGAATTCAGAGCATCCTAAAAGACTTACTTCAATTTTCCAGAGCTGAAGAATTAAAGACAGAAACCATTAATTTGGTTGATGTTTTGGAAAAAAGCCTGGGTTTGATCTCCCATCTAATATCTAAAAACGAAATAGAGTTGAAAAAGGATTACGAAAGCGATAGAATTTTGGTAAAGGGAGATGCAAAGAAGCTCGGACAAGTTTTTCTGAACCTCATCCTAAATGCCATTCAAGCCATGGAAGCGGAAGCCCAAAAGAGTTTATCCATCAAAGTTGAGGTCAAAAGGGAGCATGCGGTTTCCGCTATCTCAGACACTGGACCTGGTATACCAGAAGAGCTAAAACTTAAGGTCTTTGAACCCTTCTTTACCACCAAGCCTCCCGGCCAAGGAACTGGGCTTGGGCTTACCGTGGCCTTGGCTATAATTCAAAAGCATCAAGGCGACCTCTGGTTTGCAACCTCATCCTCCGGAACTACATTTTATGTAAAACTTCCGCTTGCAAAGAAGCACAAAGATGAAGCCTAAAATCCTTATCGTAGATGATGAAAAGATATTGACTACAGTGCTAAAAAATTTTTTATCTAAGGAGGGCTATGAGGTTGCGGTAGCAGAAAAGGGCGAAACAGCTTTAAAAATGCTTAAAAACGAGCCCTTTGATGTTGTCCTCCTTGACCTTAGGCTCCCAGATGTAAACGGGTTAACTCTTATTCCTAAGATAAAAGAGTTAGCACCCGATGCAGGAATTATCATCATAACCGCCTATGCTGAAGTAAGGTCCGCAGTTTCAGCCATAAAAGAAGGAGCCTTTGATTATCTTGCTAAACCCTTTGAGGAGGAAGAATTACTCGTAACCATTGAACGCTTCCTTCAGTTTAAAAGCCTAAGAAAAGAGGTTGACACCTTAAAAAGAAGGCTTGGACAACAGGAAGCTCTTACCAAATTTGTAGGTGAAAGCAAGGCTGTCCAAGAGCTTCTCTCAAACATTGAGGTTGTCGCCGAGACTGACCTTCCGGTTCTTATACTTGGGGAATCAGGATGCGGGAAAGAGTTGGTTGCTCAAATTATCCATGAGCTTAGCCCAAGATGTAAAGCCCCTTTTATTAAGATAAATTGTACAGCTATACCTGAGACCCTTTTTGAGGCTGAACTTTTTGGCTATGAAAAAGGAGCCTTCACCGGAGCCTACACCTCAAAGGTTGGTAAATTAGAGCTTGCTCCCTGAAGTAACATTCTGGGCTAATAATAAATTAGGTAAAATCAAGAACAAGAATAAAACTAATACTAATAGCATTCTTTTCATATTATTCTCCTTTTTCCATCATAAATTCCCATTTATAAATCTGATCTTTTGCTGCCCTAATATCAGGAGCATCCGGGTAAAGTTCAAGGTAAATATTCATGTTCTTAATTGCCTTTTTGTAGTCTTTAATCTGTCCATAATTTAATGCCAACGCCTTATAAAGATTAGGATAGAAAGGTGATAATTCTAAAGCTTTTTGATATTCTTCAATCGCCTTCTCAAATTTCCCTTCTTCTGTATATGTTTCTGCTCTTATCACAGATTTTCTTGCCTCTTCTGGTAGAGCAAAGAGATGTGGATATCTAATCATAAGTTCTGCAATATGGGCTCTTATTCCTTTTGCTTCTTTCTCATCGGCAATCTTTAAAAGGTTTGCATACTCTCTAATTGCCTCTTTATATTGACCTTTTGCTTCAAGAGCCTTAACACTCTGCATCAGGCTATTTTTGTAAGGCTTTAATGCAGTATAAAGAGTGTTAATCGCATTATTTCTTAAAACTGATTTGGTTATTAAATAATCCTCAGGAATATTCTTATAAACACCTACTGCTTCATTAAACTTACCACCTTTGGCATAGGCTGTTGCAAGCAATAATTTTGAAAAATTATTATCTTTATTTGCTGAGGAAAGGATATTTATAGCTTCATCATACTTTCCTTTATCAATATAAACAGCACCAAGAGCCTCTTTTGTATCATCTAAATTTGGATTAAGTGAGTATGCCTTTTCTGCGTCTTTCATAGCCTGCTCAAGATTACCCTTCTCTCTATAGCAAAGACCCCTTTGGGCAAAAAACACAGATGCCTTCTTGTCAATCATTGTTTTTCTTGTGATCGTTTTTTCAAATTCTTTATCACCTCTTTTTATCGTCAATGTAACCTGGGTTTCTTCTTCACCACGCGATAGATTAATTATATCTTCAAGTTTTAATTTCTCTGTTGATTGATTATTAACTTTAATGATTTTATCTCCTATCTCTATACCAGCCATCTTTGCTGGACCTTCTTCTAATACCGTCTCAACAACAGGGTAATCTCCTTCTGCTTTTTTTATCCTTATACCGACTCCAGTTATTGTATTATGTTTAATTGCCTTATTTGCACCTTCTATTGCCTTATCAAATTGCCCCATAGCCATATAGGTATTTATTAGTAAATGGTTAGCTTCTATGTGTGAAGGGTCAATTTCTAATGCCTTTGTAAGGGTATTTACTGCTTCATTATATGCTTCTTTTTCATAATAGAGCTTTGCCAGTTTAAGATAAGGAATAACGGATTTTGAATCTAATGCTATCGCCTTTTTAAGATTTTCTTCTGCATCTTTATATTTCTTCTGTTCTTGGTATATAAGTCCTAAAACAGCATAAGCTGCTGATTCATTTGGATTAATCTCTATTGCTCTCTTTGCTGCAACAATTGCTTCATCATAATGTTTTGTGAATCTCGAAAGATTTGCAAAAGCGATAAAATCATAAGGTGATTGTGGATTTATTCTTTGCTTTAGTTTTAATCTGGCCTCTTCTGGGTTTGATAAAACCCATGCCACCTCATTAGGAATTTTTTTGACTGCATCAATTATGGCGTTTTGTGCAGCCTTCCACCAGAAGGGGTCGGTCCATCCAACTTCAACAATAGAAGAACCTTGAGTGTAAATATCATAAAGCACAATGTTTTTGTTGTAAATTTTTGTTAGTAATGTAATATCCACTTCAACATTATCTTTAAGAAAATTTGGTATGATTTTAGCTATTGCTTTTGTGGTACTAATATATAGATCAATATTACTATTTGAATTGGAATCAAAATGAGGATATATGTAGTAATTAATAGCGTCTTTCAAATATTTACCGGTATGAAAATGAAAGGTCCAATCATGATCACCGTATACATAGTCACGATAAGTTGTAATCTCATTTTCGTCAATATTAATCTTCACAGAATAAGGAATTTTCATGGATTGAATATCTTTCGGCTGTTCTAACGGAGATCGTGGTTCAATATTAACAGTGTATGGAATTGTACAAGATGCTAAAACTAATAAAATTAGTGGTATTAATAAGTAAACACATCTTTTAATCAGCATAATTTATAACCTCCTTTGTTATTCTTTTCTTTTTTATTCTTCTTTCAATTTTTTACATTCTTCAATAATCCTCTCAACATCTAATTTACCTGCACCAAGTTTTGCCTTTATGCACATTCTATACAATCTATCTCTATCAGGAGCTTCTAATTTTAAGATTTCCAGTCTTAGCTCTTCCTGCCTGCTTTTTTTTTCTCTTTCAATATTAACAAGCTGGCTCATCTCAGCAGTTCTCCTGACAATATCGTGAATGATTACAGGATACACATTTCTGAATTCTGCAGGAGAGTTAACGCTCATTTCACACAGACGAAAAAGTGCGTATTGTAGAAATACTGTCCGTTCTGTTTCTTCAAATAGTTTAACCAGGTGTGATGCAAAATCTGCCGATACTGTGGGCTCTACAGCCTGTCCTTCTATCTTGAGACCTTTTAATGTAGCTAATATGTTAGCAGTGCTTTCAAATACAGCAGAATCAGGAGGGGGTAAACAGCCAAGCTCAACATGCCGCTCTACAGGAAGAAGTGGCGGAAGTGACGGTTCGGTTAGCAAATCCCTCATCTGGGCAACGATACACCTTTTCATCTTTTCTCCTCCACTAATAACCGTCCTTTTAACTCGTTTAACTTATTCTCAAGATCCTGCTTTTCCTTCAAAAGCTTTTCTTCATTCTTTAGTGCCTCTTGATACTCATTCTCTGCCTGTTGTTTCAAAGCAAGGGCTTGAGCAAGAAGGTCTTCTGTAGGAGAGGGCGTTTTCTTCTCTGTAGATTCTTCTACTTGTTTTTTAGCTTCTAATTCTTTAATCTGTTTTTCTAATTCTTCTATCTTCTTTTTTGATTCTTCCTTTTTAGTTTTTACCTCTTCAAGCTCTGTATAAATTTTTTGGAGTGCTTCAAAATTTGGCATAGCCAATTTGTAAAATTTAGCCATTTTTGTAAGCTTATTATTTAGCTCCGTTGCTTTTTTACTATCCATTGCATCAAGCAACTCTTTAGGAGGATTATAATTGATCTGCCTTGGAGAAACAGCATCCTCTTCAAAGGCAAGTCCTGCATAAAAGCGAGCTGCCTCAAGGTCTCCTGATTGTAAAAATGTCTCTGCCATCTTTGAAAAATAAGCGGCTTTTAATAACTGTTCTTTTGCTGTTTCTGTTGTTTTTATAGCTGAGGTTGACTGTGGTCTCGGATTATCCCAATCAATTCGTGATAAAGTTTCTCTTTCTGATACTCTTGGACCAATTATAGTATAACTTCCAAACGGTCCACTTCCTATCCTGATTTGAGAAAGGATATCTTGTCCTGCCTTCTGTCTGCTTTCTGCTTCCCTGCGAGCCTGCTCCTGTGCATCTTTTAGATGCTTATTCCATGCTTCAAGGGCTTTTTTCTTAGCTTCTTCCTGCTGTTTTCTTAATGCTTCTTCCTGCTGTTTTCTTAATGCTTCTTCCTGCTGACGTTGTTGATAAGAAGTATCGGGTTCTGGCATCATAAGGTTCATCATACTATCGTGTATCATTTGTCCTAAGGCTCCAAACAATGGAGCCATAATTCCTTGAAACATTTGAAGTTGCATCTGCTGGGAGGGACTAAGACTGGGAGAGGGTGCATAGCTAGATGTGCCTCCCCTAGAATTACTACTTATTGGAGTACATTCACCACAGCCAACACATCTATATCTTACTCCATTTATAGTAACTTCTCTTACTTCGCCCTTAGATAAATATGTTCCATCTACCAGTTGGGTTCCATCACATGCTAGTCCAGTAGGCTCTGGAATACTTTGTGAAAACGCAGAATCAGGGGAAAAGCCTTCCAGACAAAACAGACAAAAAACTAAAAACATTAGTTTTTTAATCATATGCCTTTTTTTATTCATTACTCTCCTCCTGCAATTTTTATGTTAAGTTTTGCTTAATACCTTTTGGGTTATGTTATAAGATTGTAGCTTGCAAAATAGAGAGGGACAGGGACTCCATTTCTCGTAGGCCTTTGAGCCTCCAAAGGAGTATGTCCCTCTGTCCCTCAACACCCAATAAGTTGGTTGGGCTAAAAAAGCCCCAGCTACTCGGGAGGATGGTGTGAGGGACTTCAAAAATCTCAAATCGGAGGTAGCAAAATGCAGCACTACGTAGGTATCGACATCTCTAAAGATTATTTTCACTTCTGCATTCTCAATAACTCTGCTCAAACCATCGCTTCCGGCAACCTCCCTATGTCCCTTGAAGGCTTTAAATCCCTCCTTAACACCCTTAACTCTCTCCAACACCCAGTTGTCGTCATGGAATCCTCCGGTAGATTTCATATCCCGCTTTATCTTTTCCTCACCGAAAATAACATCCAAACCTTCATCCTTAACCCTAAGGTCGTACACAGATTCTTTGAGTTTATCTCTGCCAACAACCCCTCTAAACACGACCAAAAAGATGCCAAAATCCTTGCTCTCTTTGCTCTTAGCAACCCCCAATTCCTTAAATCCTATCCTAAAAACTCTGAACTTCGTAACCTTTCCCGTCTTATCCAAAAACTTAAACATGATCGCTCCCGCAAAAACCCAAATCAAATACGCCCTTTCCGTTCTCTTCCCAGAAGCTGAAAAACACTTTAATATCTACTCCCATTCCTTCCTTAACATCCTCCTTACATACCCTTCTGCAAAAGCTATCAAAAAAGCTAAACCTTCCGAAATCTACGAAATCATTAAATCCTCTGCCCCAAAAGGTAAGTCCCCATCTTTTACCCCTGAACAACTTATCTCCCTTGCTGAAAACTCCATCGGTGTCAATGACCCCTATCTTTCTCAAACCCTTATATTCTACATCGAAAAACTTTTCTTCCTTGAACCAAGAATTAAAAAGCTTGAAAACATGCTTATACAAAAATTGGATGAAAACCAACAAGAACAAATTAAATTCATTTCCTCTATAAAAGGTATTTCTCCAAAACTTGCAAGCCTCTTTTTGGTTGAAATTGGAGATATAAAAAGATTTTCCAATGCAAAAAAGCTTATAAAATACGCTGGCACAGACCCAGTAAAAAAACAATCTGGTAAGTATAAAGTCAGGATGGGTATATCTAAGCAAGGTTCGAGTTTCCTCAGAAATGTTCTTTTCCAAATGGCTGTAGGTGTAGTGAAATGGAATTTTTACTTCAGGGCTTACTTTTTGCGTAAGAAGAAAAATTTTGGCAGTTACAAGAAAGCAATGATAGCAGTTGTAAACAAACTCGTAAGAGTCATTTATGCAATTTGCACAAAAGGAGTCCTCTTTAATCCTTCTTTTTCTAAATCCCCTTCTCAGGAGGTCTCTCATGTTTAATTCCTATTTCCTGATAGTTGACTCCTTTTCTGAGAGTTTTTTAGAATAATTTTCACACTCTTTGAGTTTTTTCATGTCTTTATCTAACTGGTCTTTTAATCTTTCATATGATTTAAGTAAATCATCCGTAAGTTTATAGTCTCTGTTTACTTCACTGTCAAGATAATCTATTTTAACCCAAAGATATCCAATATTAATTCCCATATGAAAAGCATTTGCCAAAGGTGCCAATTTGGTTACTGTTTTCTTAAATTCATTACTTAATTCTTCTAATTCAGAAAGTGTTTCAGAAAGTACTAAGTCTCCAAGCAGTTCTTTGGTTTCTTGAGAATTAGCTAACTCATATAGGTCTTTCTTCAGATCTTCCAAGTAGTTTTTTATATACTCATTATCTTCAAACATAAGTTTCAAATAAGCAGCAATCTTAGGATACATATCAGAGCTCCATGAACCAGTTTTAATACCTTGTGATATTAATTCAACATCTTCTGAAATTGAAATATGTTTATCTATATGTTTATTTAGATAAATATTAAATCGCCTTATTTTCTCTCCAATCTTCCAAAGTTTTACTTTAGTTTTATGCTCTTTTATTTTTGGAGAATTAATTAAATTCTGAATTCTTTTTCCCAACCTGCCAATAAATCCATAACTTCTCCATAGTTCTTTAATACTTTTAATATTTTTAATACTAGTACTAAATACATCCGGTAAAATACTTAAAATTAAATCTTTTTGTGTTTCTAATTTTTCTTTTAAAAGTTCTTTTTCTCTTTCCTCCTGTCTTTTACTTAATGTTTCCGCCTCTTTTAAAAACCTTTTCAAAGCTTCCTTATCACGGGCAATCTGCTCTCTAAACTTATTACACACTTCTGACATACACTGAAAATTATTCTGCCCAGCAATATCAATAAAACGTTTAATAACCTCAATTTCTTCTTCTGCTTTTTGTTTGATCTTCAAATGTTTATTCTTTGTTTCTTCTGCCTTTCTTGCTGCTTCTTCAGCTATTTGGCCAGCTTTTACATCTCCTTTTGCTCTTGCAAGCAATATAATTTCCTGCGCCTTCATAAGAAGCTTGTCATTTTCTATTATTCCTCTTTCTGAATCGTCACGAATTTTTTGTAAATTAATGAGTTCTTTTTTTAATTCATCTATACTTACATCATTATTACAAACTTCTTGAGCTAAAACTTTTGAAGAAAAAGTTAAAAAAATGATAAACATAAACTGAAAAGTAATCAAATTTTTAAAATCACATCTCAACCATTTCATCAATTATTCCCTCCACTCGTTTTTGTTAGTTGTTTTTTTAAATTTTCTAAAGTGTTTTGAATTTCTTTTCTTTCTATTGCTAATCTTTCCTCGTTTTTCACAGCATATAGATAATTTGCTTCTGCTCGTTGTAGCAACATTTTAGCTTCCTCTTCAAGAAGTTTGTAATCTCCTTTTTTCTTTGGATTCTTAGTCGTTTTAATTTTCTTTTGCAAATCTTTTAATTCATTTTCCAGGCGGTCTATTTCCTTTTGAAATCTTTGCTTCTTGTCTTGGATTATTTTTGATTCTTCATTATTTGCTTGTATTTCAAGAATTAAATTTGATACGGATTGGATTATTTCTTGATAATTTTTATAAACAGGATCTTCGTCAATAGACATTTTTGGTTCTGGGATATTGAATTCTAACTTTTCAGGACAAGAAATTGTGGTTTTATTATCAAAACCTTCTCCTTCTTTTTCTCTTGTCTTCTCTAAATCAGTTAGTATATTTTTAGATATTTCAAAATTTCCTTTTAATGCCAATTCTGCAGCTTGAATTGAGTTATAAGCCATGCAGGTTGCTTGCTTTAAAATCTTTTTATAATCTTCTTTTTGCGATTGTGATATAGGCGGAGATGATGATTTCATTTGATGTGATAGTAATTCATATCTTCGGATTTCTTCTGCTCGTTTTTGTTCTAATTCTCTTATGTATCTTTCTTTTTCTCGTTGAGCTTCTTGTTGTTGTAATATTACTCGCTGCCTAAATTCTTCAAGCTGTTGAACTTGATAGGGGGTAAGACCTGGAGATGAGGTTGATGGTTCATCGTAACCTACACATCTTGTTTTATTCTGCCAGTGTATATCATTTGGTAATGCACTTCTTCGAGCATTTTCACATTCTTGATAAGTTGCATATCTACCAACTCTTGATGGTGCATTACAAGCTCTTGGTTCATATCTACATAAAAAGCTATTAAATTCAGATTTATCTATTTCCCAGTAAGCATAGGATGTAATAGGTGAGAAGTATAAGAACCCTAAGAACATCAAAAAATTATGTAAATATTTATTTTTTAACATAGTTGTCCTCCTATTCAATTCTATAGATAACCACTGGTGAAATCCATATTTCATATTCCTCGTTAAGCCCCAAAACAACTCCCTGCGTTCTTGTATCGTTAATTTCATCAAAATTAAAAGAAGATATTTTATTGCTTACTTCCTTAATCGCTTCTTCAATGCTATTGTATTGTCCATATATAGTGTGCTTTAGATTTATTGTTTTAATTCTTAAAGAATTCAAGTCTAATTCACCTTTCATTAAATTTAATAGAACGTTAATACCACCTACCTGTATAAAGGTAAAATATCTTACTTCAAAATATTTACCGTCAAATTTTACAGGGAAAAAAGGTAATTTACTTGAGTTCACATCGGGTATCTCCCAAGGAAACCCTTCTCCTTTCAGACCTGATTTTCTGAGCCTATTCTTATAGTCAGTGTAAGGATTTAACATTACTACTTTATTTGATTTATCTAACTTAAATATTGGTGGAACGAAATAAGGAGGTAGGCCGGTTTCAATTACCCCACCTTTTACCATTCTTTTCCTTTCAACTACTAATTCACCTTCTACCATTCTTTTCTTTATATACTCCAATTTCTCATATTTCTTTCTATTCTCCTCAATTCTAAAAGTCACATTTTTAGCTTCTACAGAATTCTTATCTTTTATAAAATCTACATATTTAGAAAAATTCTCTGCAGCTTTGTCATAGTATGTTAATTCTTCATAAACTAATCCTAAATTATAATAGACATCAGCCCATTCTGGAGATAACGCTTTGGCTATTTCAAGCAATTGTGCAACATTTTTTAAGTCTTCCCTTGATTTTACATTTTTTAAAGCTTCCAAGGCTTTATTAAAATAAAATTGAGAGTTATTCTCTATAGTTTGAAAAATAATTCCCATCCTTGGAGTAGATGATGTTTTTGGAAGATTTATAGTCGTAGTAATTTTTCTTCCTTCTCTTATGAGAGTCATTTCATAAGAACCTGCTGGTAAGCTTTTTATATATTCAATAAATTCTTTTGCCAAATCTTTATTAGTTGATTCATAAAAAGTCTTATCATTTAGAGAATAAATAATATCCCAAATTTTAATACCTGCTTTTTCAAAAGGAAAATCAGACAAAACTTTTCTTATAATTATATTGTATTTTGTTTCATTTTTAATATCGGGTAATTTTACATTTGGGAACTTCAATTCTGATATAGATTTTTCTTCAAGAGCTGCTTCAACAATTTCTGGACGGTAGAAAACTTTTTCATAATCTTCCATTTTATATACTTTATCGCCAATTCTAACATTCAGATATTTTCCTGCTAAATCGCTTGCATTGTAATAACCTGCTGGTGTAAGAATTATCCACTCTCTGTTTTCAAAAATAAAAAGTTTTGCAAGTTCTTTATTGTCCGATGTTCTTACTAAGCTTATAATTTGCTTTCCTTGG
>QGLW01000267.1_pt1 | contig 11942 bp, 13 predicted proteins | sample 1725341 | NCBI WGS metagenome assembly QGLW01 (sample SAMN05439265, study PRJNA331180) | Hot springs metagenome, whole genome shotgun sequencing project. | isolation source: microbial mat of Apron and Channel Facies of Mammoth Hot Springs | place: USA: Wyoming, Yellowstone National Park | collected... | reverse complement strand
ATATCAAAAGAAAAAGAACACGAAGAAAGAATCCTGCCTCTATATACGATGGCTTATTCTTATTTTCAAAAACAATTACATTATCCATGTTTTTACCTCCCAAAAAATCATAAAGTTATAATACCACCTTCTAAAGAATTTTCAAGATGGTAAGCCATATTTATGAATTTAACATTTGTGTTATTTTTATCAGATAAAATTAGCGATAATCCAGTATTATTATGTCTAAATTTCCAAAGATGCTCCATGGAAAGATTCATAGCCATACAAAGTAAGCCCTGTATTGAACCGCCATGCCCAACTACTAAGATGTTGTCTTCATTGTGATTTCTTATATCTTCAAAAAATAGCCTTAGCCTTTTTTCAAAAGATTCTATGCTTTCTTGCTTTGGTAAAGGATGTTTTACAGGATTTGCCAACCAGTTATCAAAATGTTCTTTTGCGTTTTGATAAATCCAGTCGTAGCTTAAACCTTCCCATGTTCCAAAATGCATCTCTCTAATTCTTGGGTCAACTTCATGATTTACTTCTAAAATTTCTGCTACAATCTGTGCTGTTTTAAATGCTCTTTTTAAATCAGAAGATATTACTTTTTTTATTCCTTTATCTTTCAAGAAATGACCAAGTTTTTTAGCTTGTAAAATACCGTTTTCTGTTAAATCTGTGTCTATATGTCCTTGAACTATCTTTTTTGCGTTGTATTCACTTTCGCCATGTCTGCAAAGATATATATGCTTCATTTTATTCCAAGCTTATAGATACAGGAATTTCATGACAATCATTAAATTTTACACAATGGATACATTCAGTCCAGACTTTTTGCGGGAAGTTAGATTTATCTGTAATCTCAAATCCATTTTTTTTAAAAAATTCTGGAACGTAAGTTAAGGCAAAAACTCTTTTTATACCAAGCTCTTTGGCTTCATTTAAACACTCTTGGACTATATTTCTACCTATCCCAAGATGCTGATACTCTTCTTTTACAGCCAAAGATTTTATCTCCGCCAAATCTTCCCAGTATACATGCAAAGACCCAACGCCAACAATCTTACCATCTACTTCACACACAAAAAAATCTCGTATATTTTCATAAATACTGTTTAAACTTCTTGGTAGTAAAACTTCTTTTAATGCAAAATGCTGTAAAATTTTAAAAATTTCGATTACATCTTTAACTTTTGCTTTCCTGATTTTCAACTTCTTTTTTTTCCTCTCTTAATGCGATTTTGAAAACTTCATCAATATGGTCTACAAAAATTAAATTCATTGATTTTCTTACATACGGTGGAAGGTCAGACATGACTTCTTCTTTGTTATCTTTTGGCAAAATTACTGTTTTTATTTCAGCTCTTTTTGCTGCTAAAATCTTCTCTTTTAGTCCACCAACAGGTAAAACTTTTCCTCTTAATGTGATTTCTCCTGTCATTGCAACATCTGATCTTACAGGTCTATTTGTAAATACAGACGCAGTACCTGTTGTAATTGCTATACCTGCCGACGGTCCATCTTTTGGAATTGCCCCCGCCGGCACGTGAATATGTAAATCGTATTTACCAAATTCTTCCGGGTCAATTCCAAGCTCTTTAGCTTTAGATTTTACATAAGAGAATGCAATTCTTGCAGATTCTTTCATCACATCGCCAAGCGAACCTGTAAGAACTAAATTACCTTTTCCATCCATCTTTGTTACTTCTATTTTAAGAATTTCTCCGCCAACCTCAGTCCAAGCCAATCCTGTAACAACACCGATTTCATCTTTTTCTTCTTTCTCTGTTGAGTAGATTGGTGCTCCTAAGAATTTTTTAATCAAGCTTGGAGTAATCTTATATTTCTTTTTCTTCCCGGTTTCTATTATTTTTTTAGCTATTTTCCTAATGATAGAACCTATCTGTCTTTCAAGGTTTCTAACGCCTGCTTCTCTTGTATAGCCTCTAATTAAGAATGTGATTGCCTTATCTGAAAATTCTACTGTTTTATCATCTAAGCCATTTTCTTTTAACTGCTTAGGAATTAGATATTTTTTAGCAATATGTGATTTTTCTTCTTCTGAATAACCTGAGAGTCTTATAACCTCCATTCTGTCTAATAAAGGTCTTGGAATGGTGTCTAATCTGTTTGCCGTGCAAATAAACATTACTTCTGACAAATCAAAAGGAACGCCAAGGTAATGATCTACAAACTCTTTATTCTGCTCCGAGTCTAAGACTTCTAAGAGTGCAGCCGTTGGGTCTCCTCTAAAATCTAAACCGATTTTATCTACTTCGTCTAACATTATTACTGGGTTTTTTGTTCCAGCTTGTTTTATTGCCTGAATGATTTTTCCGGGCATTGCTCCAACGTACGTTCTTCTATGACCTCTTATTTCTGCTTCGTCTCTTACTCCACCAAGGGAAATCCTAACAAATTTTCTATTTAATGCTTTTGCAATAGATCTTCCAAGTGAAGTTTTACCTACACCTGGCGGTCCAACAAAGCATAAGATAGGTCCTTTTATAGATTTATCTTTTGAGTTTTCTTTTTTAAGTTTTAATACAGCTAAATACTCTAAAATTCTTTCTTTTATTTTCTCTAAGTCATAGTGGTCTTCATCAAGGATTTTCTTGGCAATTTTAAGGTCAAGTCTGTCTTTTGTTCTCTTATTCCATGGAAGTTCTACAAGCCAATCAAGATAAGTTCTAATAACACCTGCTTCTGCTGAATCCGGATGCATTTTTTCAAGTCTTTTAAGCTGCTTTAGAGCTTCTTCCTTTATTTCGTCTGGCATTCCAGACTCTTCTATTTTCTTTTTGTAGTTTTCTATCTCTTCCTGCTTTTCATCTCTTTCGCCAAGCTCTTCTTGAATTGCTTTTATTTGCTGTCTTAAAAAGTACTCTCTTTGGTCTTTTTCAATGGCTTCTTTTGCAGATATTCTGATTTTTTGCTGAAGCTCCAATATTCCTACTTCTTTTAAAAATCTATCATGAACAACTCTTAATCTTTCAACAGAGTCTAAGATTTCTAAAATCTGCTGTGCTTCTTCTGCTTTTATATCAAGTATAGATGCAACCAAATCGGCAAGTCTTCCTGGCTCTTCTACAGATTTTATTATCTCAACTAAATCTGGTACTATCTGCTTACCAAGTGAAATAGCCTTGTCTAATAAATCTTTTAGTGAATGTTTAAGTGCTTGAACTTCTAATGTTTCCTCTACTTCTGGGTCTTCTATAATTTTAACTTTCACTTGATAGTAATCATCTACTTTTTTTAATTCTTTTATTCTTCCCCTTGAAACACCTTGAACAAGGATTTTAATACGATTATCTTCAAGCTTCATCATTCTGATAATTGTGGCAACGACACCTATCTCATGAATGTCTTTTTTTGTCGGGATTTCTTTTTCTTTGTCTTTCTGAAGAGAGAGAAAGATATATCTTTGATTATTATCAAGTGCTTCTTCTACTGCTCTAATAGAAAATGATCTTCCTATAAATAGTGGAAATACCATATAAGGAAAAACTAAAACATCTCTTGTTGGGATAAGTGGGTATGTTGATGGTAATTCAAGCAAATCTAATTTATCTTCAAATTGACCCATTCAGACCTCCTGCAGTTTTTTAAAAAATTGAAATTTTACAAATAGCATCTATTATAAACTGATTTTTTGCTTTTGGTATATAGATAACCAAGCAGCCGTTTTCATAAACTGCCTTGCCTTTTGATATGTCTATGTATTTCGGAAATCTGATACTCCTTTTGACAATTCCTGTGAAACGTTCCATTAAAATATACTTTCCGGGCAGATTTATGCTTTTAAGAGCTCTGATTTTTAAAGTTTTCTCATCACCTGTTATTTCTATATCTTCTCTTTTACATCCGGGCAAATCTATTATTGCTATATACTTTTCATCATCTTCAAGAATATCTATTGGTGGTTTTTCAAAACTAAGCAATTTTTCCCTCTTTAATCAGATCTTCAAATTCTTTACCTTCTATAATATACTTTAATAACTGTTTATCTTCAACAAATAATTTTGCTTTTTCTAATAAATCTGGTCTATTTTTGTAAGTTCTTTTTAGTTTTTGGAATCTCCTCCATTTTTCTATCAATTTATGATTACCGGATAGTAAAACTTCTGGAACTTTCATACCTCTAAATTCAGCCGGTCTTGTGTAGTTAGGGTATCCAAGCAGTCCATCACTGAAAGAATCTACTTCTTTACTTTCGTCATCAGATAAAACACCCGGAAGCAATCTAATAACACTGTCCATAATAACCAATGCAGCCGGCTCTCCACCCGATAAAATATAATCACCAATAGATATTTCCTCATCTACCAACGTTTTAACTCTTTCATCAATCCCCTCATACCTTCCACAAATTATTACAATCTCTTCTTTTTCTGCCAATTTTCTTGCTATCTCTTGATTAAAAGTTTTTCCCCATGGCTCGGTTATTATAGTATAAGGATTTTTGGATATATTTTTTATATAGTCAAATGCTTTAAATATAGGCTCTGGTTTTAAAAGCATACCAGGGCCACCACCATAAACAACATCATCAACTGTTTTATGCTTATCTGTTGTAAAATCTCTAAGATTTATGGCGTTTATCTCAACAAGTCCGCTTTTTATAGCCTTATTCACAACTCCATAATTTTTAAAACATTCAAAATAATCTGGAAATATAGTAATTATGTATATCTTCATTCTGTCTCCAAAGTTTTTTAATAATTTTACATCAACAGGATTCAAGAGTTAAAAAAAGAAGATCCTTTGGATAAAATTCTTGGATTTTAAAGCGATGAAAAAATATTAATATCTCCTCACTTACTCACTTCTCACTTTCTCACTTTTAAACCCCACAGCCTTGGAGTAAGCCGGATTCTGTTTTAGTGGTCATTTATCTAAGCTCCCAACCCGAAGGCATCGGCCGGGCAAGCCTGATAAGCGCCTTCCTACTTGGGATTGCTCCGGGAGAGGGTTGCCAACCTGCAATGTCGCCACTGCAGGTAGTGGGCTCTTACCCCACTTTTTCACCCTTTCCTCCATGACCGCACCTAAAAAGGTGTGCGGATTGGCGGTTTGTTTTCTGTGGCCCTATCTGTAAGGTTACCCCTGCCTGCCTTTCGACAGCTCCCTGCCCTGTGGAGTCCGGACTTTCCTCAGTAGCTTGAAAGCTACCGCAAACCACCTCAAGGCTGTGGGATAAATAATATATTTCACATACTAAAATTTTACAAGGTAAAATTTCATGTATAAATTTATGCTATAATTACATTCATATTGGAGGAAAGCTATGGAATTTTTAAAAAGAAATGAAGCACCTTTATCAGAAGCTGATTGGGAAAGGATTGATAAAGTAGTAGTTGAAACAGCAAAAAGAGTTTTAGTAGGAAGAAGATTTATAGAAATCTCAGGACCATATGATCCGTCTGTTCAATTCGTTCCATATGATTATATAGAAGATGGAAATTCCGGAGCTTGTGGTTTTTTTGGTGAATCGGATTGCGGTGTCGTAAAAGTTAAAGAAAGAAAAATACTTCCTCTGCCAATTATTTACAAAGATTTTAAAATTCATTGGAGAGACATAGGATCATCTAGAAAATTTAATATTCCTATTGATTTTAGCGTTGCTGCTGCAGCTGCTTCTCAGGTAGCTATTGCGGAAGATAGGTTAATCTTTCATGGAGATATTGAAACAGGTTTTCCGGGATTATTAAACGTTGAAGGTAAAAATTCAATATCAATCTCTGACTGGAATCAAACAGGAGAAGCTTTTAAAGATATACTAAACGCTATCGTTAAATTAAATGAAAATGGATTTTATAATAACTTTGCTTTGGTTCTAAATCCTCAAGATTACGCAATGCTACATAGATTATATGGAAATAGCGGTATTCTTGAAATAGACCAGATTAAAAAACTATTTGATGTTGGAGTATTTACAACGCCGGTTATACCACAATTCACAGCAGTTGTTGTATCAACCGGAATTGAAAATTTAGACCTATTTATATCTCAGGACATGATTACATCATATTTAAACTATGATAACATGGATCATTATTTCCGTGTTTTTGAAATTTTAGCACTTAGAATTAAAAGACCACAGTGTATATGTACGATCGAATAATTTTTAATATAGGAGGAATTCATGAAGAAGCTTTTATCATTGGCTGTAGCGGGGTTTTTAATGCTAACTTTTACGTTAGCAAAAGCAGCAGATATTGTGTTTATCAATACACCAACAATCGTTAATAATTCAAAAGCCGGTAAAGATGCACAAAAGCTTTTAGAAGAGACCGGAAAGAAAGCACAGGCTGAAATTGAAGCCAAACAAAAAACATTAAAACAAGACCAAAAATCTCAAGAAGAATTCCAGTCTTTTGCTATACAAAAACAACAAGAAGTTTTAAAAAGAAGAGACGAGCTTTTAGGTCAGTTTATGAGCCTTGTTCAAAAGAATTTAGATGCCTTCGCAAAAGCTAAAAATTATTCATTAATCTTAGACAAACAAGCTGTACTCTATGGAAAGCCAGAGTTAGATAAAACAGATGAATTTTTGAAATTCTTTGATTCAAACTATGAAAAATCTCCAGAAAAAATAAAATAATTTATTCCGAAATTTGTATGGGTAGACTATCGTGTCTGCCCTTATTTCATTAATCTTACACAATTTTGCCTCATATCTTGAATTAGAAATTGGAAATTTTCATTAAAACTAATTTAACATCCTGCGTAACATTTTGAATTTTTCATCCAAGGCGTCCTGAATATAACAACAATCAAAAACAATACTCTTAAACCGGCTCAAGAACAGATGGCATAACACAGCGTCTTAATTTACATAACTTTAACCAAACCTTCATATTCCCTTAACACCTTCTGTGTATATTAATAGTAAAACTATAGGAGGTGTCAAAGATGAAAACTTCAGAAAAATTAGAAGTTGATTTTAAAGAAGTAAGTTTCTTATGCAAATGCGGTGAAGAAAACAAGAAAGTGATTTTAGTAATCAATGGTTATGGTTTTGATAATGTTAAATGTAAAAATTGCGGAAGAAGAGCTATGATTGAGTATGATAATAAAGTTATATCTGTTAAATCTTGATCAAAGAAAAAACCACCATAGCTAAAATATTTACAATAAAGCCAAAGAAAATACCAAGCTCTTCTTCTTTAAGAAAAAAATAAAAGATAAACCATACCAAAAACCCTAAAACCATTGATGCTAAGGTTCCTTTTGAATTTGCCTTTTTCCAATACAATCCAAATATAAACGGAGCAAACAACGACACGAGAGTTAAAACAGACGATAACCCTACCAAGTTGTAGATCGTTTCACCGGAGTATGCTAACAAAAGAGATATTAACGCAACCAGAAAGACCAACAATCTTGTTATATTTAACAAAGCTAAGTCTGATAAATGATTAGAAAATTTTTTTATAATGTTTTCGCTTAACAACGCCGATGGTGCTAAAATTGCAGCTGTTGCCGTACTTAATACAGCAGATAAAAGACCTGCAAAAAATAGATACTTTGTAATTGGAGAAGTATTTAAATATACATAATCAAGCAAAGTTTTATCTGTTTTAAATCCAAAATTAAAGTATATGACTAAAACGGTAATTAGCGGAATAAGTGCAACTGTAAGATACATAAATCCGGCTATTATTGAAGACTTATAAGCTACATCCTCAGATTTAGATGACATAAAACGCTGAAAAAGGTCTTGTCCCGGCAGAGATCCAAGCCCAATAGTAATCCATGCAACTATGTATAGAATTATACTTTTTATGTCTAACTCCGGTAAGATTTTAAAGTAGCTTGTTGGTATTTTTTCTAACGCTTGTACACCTGCTTTGATTAAAATTTCTCCAAAAATAAAAAAGATGCTTATAAGAATTACAATTGTTTGAATAAAGTCTGTTAAAGCAACAGACCACATACCACCAAAAAATGTCATAAAAAGTGAAATCAAAAAAGCTATAAATGTTGTTATTTCTAAATTTAAACCTGTGATAGTTTTTAAGACTAATCCAAAAGCTACGTACTGAGCAGCTATCCATCCAAAGTAAGATATTATTAGAAAAAACGATGCTAAAACTTCTACCCTCTCACCATACTTTACTTTAAAAAAATCTCCAAAAGTTAGAAGATTCATTTTATACAATGGCTTAACAATAAACAATCCTGCCAAAATTAAACATAGGGCAGCGCCAAAAGGTTCTTCTATTACTTTTATAAATCCACCTTCTAAAACTTCCTGAGTTGCTCCAAGAATGGTTTCTGAGCCAAACCATGTTGCAAATAATGCAAAAACAGACAAAGAAAGAGGTAGCGACCTACCTGCAAGAAGATAATCTTTTTCAGAAGATATAAGCCTCTTTGATACTAAAGCTATGATTACAAGAGATAGTAAATATAATCCAATAAAAATAATCATTTGTTTAATATTTTATCCCAATATTCTATTTGAGATAAAATCTGTTCTTTAGCCGTTCCACCAAAAGATTTTCTTCTGTCTGCAACTACAAAAGGAGATAAAAGTTTCAAAGCATCTTCTTCAAAGAGAGGGTCGAACTGTTTCAACTCTTCCAAGGTTATACTTTCAAGCTCTCTTCCTTGATTTACTAAATATCCAACTATACTTCCTACAATATGATGAGCTTGTCTAAATGGTACACCTTTTTCAGCCAAGTAGTTAGCTAAGTCTGTTGCAAGTGCAAAACCACCTGCTGCAAGCTGTGTTTTTTCTCTATTTAATTTTAAACCTTCAACTATCTTTGTAATTCCTATTATTGAACCTTTTATCGTTTTTACACTATCAAAAACTGGCTCCTTGTCCTCTTGTAAGTCTCTGTTGTAGGCAAGAGGTAAACCTTTTACTACTGTTAAAAGAGAAATCAAATTTCCATAAACTCGTCCAGTTTTTCCTCTGATTAGCTCCAGTACATCTGGATTTTTTTTCTGGGGCATTATTGATGAACCTGTTGTTAATTTATCAGGAAGCTCTACAAAAGAAAATTCAGAAGATGAGTATATTATCATATCTTCACTAAATCTTGACATATTAGCCATACAGATTGCACAGTTAGATAAAAACTCTAAAGCAAAATCTCTGCTGCTTGTTGCATCAATAGAGTTTCTCATAATCTGACTAAATCCAAGCTCTTTTGCTACATACTCTCTATCAATTGGAAAATCTACGCCGGCAACAGCTCCACTGCCAAGCGGTAGCATATCAATTCTTTTTAGATTATCAATGAATCTTTCTTTATCTCTTTGAAACATCTCTAAGTATGCCAAAAAGTAATGAGCTGCTCTTATCGGTTGAGCTCTTTGAAGATGGGTATAAGCTGGCATTATTACATCAATATATTCCTTTGCCTTTTCTAACAGCTTTCTTTGCAAGTCTTCTAAAAGATTTATTATATCCTGCGTATTTTCTTTTAAATAAAGCCTAAAAGCTGTAATAACTTGATCATTTCTTGACCTTCCAGTATGAAGCTTTCCGCCTGCTTCCCCAATCTTATCTGTTAAAGCTTTTTCTATATTCATATGAACATCTTCAAGCTCTTTCTTCCAAACAAATTTGTTTTCTTTTATTTCTTGTTCTATCTCTTGTAAGCCTTTTATTATCTTTTCAGCATCTTCTTGTGGAATAATACCTTGCTTTCCAAGCATCTTTGCATGGGCTATGCTTCCTTTTATATCATATAAAGCAAGCTCTTTATCAAAAGATATACTTTCTGTAAACTCTTCTACAAAAGCATCTGTGCTTTCAGAAAATCTTCCACCCCAGAGCTTTTTTTCTTGCATTTTTAAAACCTCAATTGTTAATTAAATAAAGTCGAATTAAATTTAATGCAAACTGAGAAATGTATAACCTAACATCATTTCTACTTCCTTGATAAATCTCTTTATAAACCTTTGTTTCTTTACCATCTGTAAAACCTATATAATGAAGACCAAGAGGCTTGCCGGGAGATTCGCCGGTTGGACCTGCTATCCCTGTATCGCTTACAGCCAAATCAGAATTTATTAAATTTCTAACTCCTTCAACCATCTGTTTTGCAACAGGCTCACTAACAACACCAAAATTTTTAATATCTTCCTTATTTACTTTTAACAAATTGATTTTAACTTCATTAGCATAAGCAACAACTCCGCCTAAAACATACCCAGAAGAACCCGGTACGTTAACAAGACGGGAAACTATCAATCCACCTGTAGAAGACTCAGCCGTTGCAACAGTTTTTTTATTTTCTCTAAGTAGTTTACCGACTACTTCTTCCATCTCTAAATTATCTTCTGCATATACGAAAGTACCAAGCCTGTCTTTTATTTTTTTCTCTTTTTCTTTAAAACTTTCTAAAGTTGTATCATATAAAAATACATCAATACCTTTTGGAGAAAAGTTATAGCTTAAATCTTTCATATCATTTAAAAGATAGTTTAAATCGAGCTCTTTTATTCCAAAAACTCTAAAAAGTTTTGTATATCTTTTTTTCTCCTTTATATTAAGCATCTCAAGTGCTTTATAAAACATTGGCTCCATTTCTGATGGAACGCCGGGCAGAGCTACAACTGCTTTTTTCACATCATCTAAAACTTTTATAAATCCTGCTGCTCTACCAACTGGATTTTCAATAATGGCAGAACCATACGGAATCTTTGCCATACTTTTTCTTTCTTCTGTTATCTCTACATTGTTTGATTTGTAATATGTTTTTAACTTATTTAACCATTCTTCGCTGTATATTAATGGAATTCCTATTGCTTCTGAAACAGCCATTCTTGTATTATCATCTGTTGTTGGTCCAAGTCCACCAGAAATAAAAACTAAATTAGCCCTATCTAAAGCAAACTTTATATAATTTACTAATTCATAGCGAGAGTCTGGAGAGATGATTATACCTTGAACGTCAACGCCTCTTTCAAAAAGATTTTTTGCTATAAATAAGCCGTTTTTATCTTGCTTTCTTCCTTGAACAAATTCAGAACCTGTAATGATTATAACGGCTTTCATTTTTTATTCCAAGTATCTATTTATTTTAGTAACTACTTCTTTACTTCCGGATTTTACTACTATTGGTTCACTTTCACAGCTGTTGAAGCTTTCCATAGGATTTCCAGACTTTGAAACCTTTGCATAAACAATAAGCTCTTCGATAAATTCTTTATACAAACCTTCTATTACAACATCAGCAGGTGTAAGCCTGAATTTGTATTCTTTATCGTTAAATTTAATCTTCTTTACAGCTAAAGGCTGCGGAGAAACACCTTTTCTAACTATCAAAAACAGTGTCCCTTTACATTTATCTTTTAAACTATCATCAACTATAACTTTTCCTTCAATTTTATTTTGATCTACAAAGTATGCCTCTGGCGGAAGTTTTTGACAGGAAGCTAAAAAAAGTCCTGTTAATATAACAGTTAAAAATTTAATCAAATTTAAAACTCCTTTTAACTCTATGCCTAATGATATTTTATCATATAGTTTGTATTATCGGAGACTCATTAAAAAGACATGAATAGTAAAAATTATTCATAATGATAGAGCAAACGAACTATTACTAAACTTTGGAAATGAGAAATTGAGAATTTTTACAAAATTTAGAATGAGATCTTTCGAGCTAAAGTCCCCACGATAAAGCACAGGCTGACTATAAGCATCAGAAATAAGCTTATTTTAGAAAGCAACGTAAAATAAAATTAGGAAACGACTTTAAAATTGAATTGACACTACTTGAAATTTTAAGATATGCTTCTTTTAGATAAAGGATTTAAAATAAAAGGGGGCTTTTGCCCCCCTTGAAAGGACTATTGTTTGTTTTCCACTTTGGTTACCACTTTTTTAGCAGCTTTTTTAGCAGGAGGTTTTTTCTCTTCTTTAGCTGGAGCTGCTGCTTTTTCTTTAGTAATTGATGCGAATTCTATTCCGAACACTGCTACTTAGA
>QGLW01000324.1_pt1 | contig 12034 bp, 13 predicted proteins | sample 1725341 | NCBI WGS metagenome assembly QGLW01 (sample SAMN05439265, study PRJNA331180) | Hot springs metagenome, whole genome shotgun sequencing project. | isolation source: microbial mat of Apron and Channel Facies of Mammoth Hot Springs | place: USA: Wyoming, Yellowstone National Park | collected... | reverse complement strand
TGAGTTTCTACCAATGCCGACGGAGACTCATCGCGGGTAAGCTGAGCCTGGATTTGAGCCCTCTGTTACCGGTGCAGGTGGAGGCCGCGTAAGTCCAGTCCTTTACAGAAGCTTCTGCGCCATCTGCCACGGGCTGAACGGGGAGGGGGACGGCCGGGTGATCCCCCTGGGGATGCCCAAGCCCCGCTCCTTCCAGGCGGTGCGGGACCAGCCCGAGGGGTACTTCTACTTCGCCGCCACCAACGGCTTTGGCCGCATGCTCTCCTACAAGAGCCGCATCCCCGAAAGGGAGCGCTGGCTCATCGCCCGCTACATCAAGCAGTGCCTCCTCCTGGAGGCCTGCCCCTTGGAGGTGGTCAATGCAGAGGTCTATTGAGCTGACCCCGTCCTGGCCCCTTCTCCTCGGCCTCGGCCTCTACGCCCTCGCCTTCCTCTTCGGCCCCACGGCGGCCTACTTCCCCTTCGCCTTCTTCCTCCTCCTCTCCTTGGGGGCCCTTCTCGTCCTCCTTCTGCACAACGCCCTCACCAGCTGCTGGGGCCTGCCCCTGGAGCCCTACCTCTACCCCCTGGCCCGCCTCCTCCCCCTGATGGGCCTTCTGGGCCTGCCCTTCTTTTTCTTCCTGCCGGAGCTTTTCCCCTGGGCCCGCCCCGGGGCCACGGCCGACCCCATCCTGGCCCACCGGGCCCCTTACCTGAACGCCCCCTTCATGCTGTTGCGCTATGTCCTCTTCTTCACCCTGTTCGCCTGGGTCCTCCTCAAGCTCAAGCCCGGGGAGCACCGGGCGGAGGTGGGGGCCTGGGGCCTGCCCCTAGCCTTCGCCGCAGGTACCTTTTTGGTCTACGACCTCTTTAAGAGCCTCGAGGGCCACTTCTACTCCGCCTCCTTCGGGGCCATCTTCCTCCTCTCCGCCGCTTTGCTGGCCCTGGCCGTGGCCGTGGCCCTGGCCGCCCGCCGGGGCACCCCCGCCCTCATGGGCCAGGCCCAGAGCCACACCAACCTCCTCCTGGCCCTCTCCATCATCTGGATCTACGTGGAGGCCACCACCCTCATCATCGTCTGGGGGGCGGACCTGCCCCACGAGGTGGAGTTCTACCTCAGGCGCCTGAGGCCTCCCTGGGACGGGTTGGCCGTCTTCTGGGTGGTGGGGGGCTTCTTCCTCCCCTTCCTCTACCTCCTCACCGACCTGCCCAAGCGGGAGGCCCGCTACCTCCTGCCCGCGGCGCTCTGGGTCGCCTTCTTCCGCCTCTTCCACCTGGCCTGGTACCTCCTCCCCGCCCTGGGCCGGGGGGTGGGCCTGGGGGAGGTCCTGGGCTTTTTGGGCCTCGGCCTCCTCTTCATGAGCCGCCTCCGCCAGCCCTAGGGCCGGGGCATTTGCACCTACCCCCAGGAGGAGGGTGGGCGCATCCTGGGCTTAGGGGTACGAGGTACTCGTACTCAGGAGGTGGCAGATGGCGATGAACGTGCTGGTTCTAGGTGGCGGCTCCGGCGGTCTGGTGGCGGCCAACAAGGTGAAGAAGCTCCTGGGGGACCGGGTGGAGGTGACCCTGGTGGACAAAAACGGCCACCACGAGTTCATGCCCGCCTATCCCTGGGTGGCCTTCGGCATGCGGGAGCCCGAGCAGATCCGCCGTCCCCTGGCCAACCTGGAGCGGCGGGGCATCCGGTTCCTCCAGGCCACGGTGGAGGGCCTGGACCCGGCCAACAACCAGGTGAAGACCAGCGCCGGGACCCTGGCCTACGATTACCTCATCGTCTCCCTGGGGGCGGAGGCCATGCCCGCTCCGGCCCCGGACAGCTACGCCCCTTGGAGCATGGCGGGGGCCCTCGAGCTCCGGGAGGCCCTCAAGGGCTTCAAGGGCGGCCGGGTGGTGGTGGGGGTCTCCTCTCCCTACTATCCCTGCCCCCCCGCCCCTTACGAGGTGGCGGGCCAGGTGGAGTTCGCCCTCAAGGTGAAGGGGGTGCGGGAGAAGAGCACGGTGGAGGTATTCCACGTGAATCCCGCGCCTCTTGCGGGCATGGGCCCGGTGATCTCCGGCAAGGTCCTGGAGATCCTGCGCTCTAAGGGCATCGCTTTCCACGGGGAGTTTGAGCCCATGGCCTTTGAAAACGGGAAGGTGAAGGCCAAGGACGGCCGGGAGCTTCCCTACGACCTCCTGATCCTGGTGCCCCCCTTCGCCCCCAACCGGGTGGTGCGGGAAAGCCCCTTGGCCGGGCCCCAGGGCTTCCCCCAGGTGGACAAGGCCACCTTCCGCTCCACAAAATTCGCCAACGTCTTCGTCATCGGCGACACGGTGAACCCCGCCCTGATGCTGCCCCCCGCTGGGGTGGTGGCCCACTTCCAGGGGGAGTACGTGGCCGGGGTCATCGCCTCGGACCTCAAGGGGGCCTACATCGGCGAGCCCTTCAACCCCGTGGCCATGTGCATCATGGACTTCGGCGACAACGCCCTTCTGCCCCAGTGCTCCTTTGACCAGGTGCTTTCGGGCACGGGCATGCCCTCCTGCGGCGTGATGGCCGTGGGCAAGTGGGTGCGGGTGACCAAGATCCTCTTTGAGGGCTTCTGGTTCGCCACCCTCATTGAGTAGGAGGTGGCCATGGAGACCTTGACCTTGGAAGAGCGGCTTGAGCGCCTCGAGGCCATCCTGGAGAAAAGCGGGCTGGGCCCCCTGGCCCAGATGGGGGTGGGGGAGACCTTGGCCGAGAACCTGGGCCTCCTCATGGAGCCCAAGAACCTAAAGCTCCTTTCCCTCCTGGCCCGCTACGTGGAGCAGGTGGAGGCCCTGGAGAAGCTGGCGGAGACCCTGGAGAAGCTGGACAAGTCCGGGGCCCTGGCCTTCATGGGCCACCTCTCGGAGAACTTCGGCGAGGGCCTGGGAATGCTGATGGAGCCCCAGCTCCTCCGCCTCATCTCCCAGGGGGCCAACGTCCTAGACATCCTCTCCCGGATAGAGCCCGCCGCCATCGGCATGATGGCCTCCGCTCTGCAAAGGGGGCTTTCCGAGACCTTCACCCCCGAGACCATGCGGGACCCGCCCAAAGTGGGCCTAACGGGGATCCTGAAGATGCTGGCGGACCCCGAGGTGCAGAAGGCTCTGGGCGTGGTCTTCCTCCTGCTTAAGGCCCTGGGCAAGGCCTTCGGCCACATGAACGAGGATATGAAGGCCCTCGAGGCCATGATGGCCAAGATGATGCCCAAGAAGTGAGGGGCACCGGGTCAATACCCTTTCTTTAGGCTCCGGTACGCCCTTTTGGGGCCCCATGCTGGCTAAGGCCAGCATGGGGTGGTATCAGGCCAGGGTGACCCGGTCCCGGCCCGTTTCCTTGGCCCGGAGGAGGGCGTAGTCCGCCTTCAGGATCCACTCCTCCACCACCGCCTCGCTCTCCGGGACCTCGCCCCCGGCGATCCCCGCCGACAGGGTGAGGGGGTAGGGGATGGGGGGGGATCTTTTCCGTTCGGAAGCGGCTCCGGATCCGCTCCACCACCTCCTTGGCCGACTGGCGGTCGGCCCCGTAGAGGAAGAGGAGGAACTCCTCACCCCCGTAGCGCACCGCCAGGTCCTCCCGGCGCGCGCTGGCCTTGACGATCTGCCCCAGGCGCCTCAGGACCTCGTCCCCCACGGGGTGGCCGTAGATATCGTTGACCCGCTTAAAGCGGTCAATGTTCAGCATAACGGCGCTGACCGGGGCCCCGTAGCGCCTGGCCAGGGCCACCAGCTTGGGAAGCTCCAGCTCCAGGCCCCGCCGGTTCAAAAGCCCTGTGAGGGGGTCGGTGAGGGCCAGGGCGCTCCACTCCACCTGCTTGAGCACCTGGCGGATCCTCTCCCCCAAGAGGTTAAGGAAGCCCGGGGGGACCCCCTCCTTGGGGGGCGCCTTCAGGTACAGGTAGGCGGTGTCGCCGTTGAGGGGGATGGAGAGGCTGTGGGAGGCCCGCTCGCCCACCAGGCCCCGGCGGCTTCGCACCTCCAGGCCCACCACCTCCTGCATAAGCTCCCGGGCCGCCCCCAGGGCCTGGAGGAGGACCCCTTCCGGGCTCAGGGTCTGGGTCACCTGGGGCGAAAGCCGGGCCAAGGCCTCCAGGAAGCGGGTCCAGATGAGCTGCGCATCCCAAAACGCTATGAGGCCATCCGAGGGGGCCGGGGCCTCCAGGAAGCGGGTCCAGCGCTGCCCCCGCTCCAAGGCCCGCCGCCAGTCCAGGTGGAGGGCGTAAAGGAGGCCAAGAGCCCCCACCAGCCCCCCGTAGAGGGCGAGGAGGCGCGCGCCCAAGGGGCTTGGGTCCTGCATGATCAGGGTGGGGGTGAGGAAAAGCCCTCCCAGGGCCAGGGCCTGGGGCAAAAAGAGGGAGGGGAACTTCTCCGCCAGGCCTACCCCCAGGGCCACGAAGAGATACCCCAGGGTCCAGAGGAGGTGGAGGGGGTGGCCCGTGGGGTAGCCCCCGCCCGCCTCCAGGTAGGCGTAGGCCATGTCCGCTACGAGGAAGAGGAGGACTCCCACCCCGAGGAGGGCCCGCCCCGGGTCCAGGCCTTCTACAAAAAGGGCCTCGAGGCGGGGGAAGAGGAGCATGAGAAGCGCGGCGTCCCAGACTGCGTAGATCCGGTCTATGCCCAGCTCGGGCTGGAAGGCGGTGGCGAGGCCCAGAAGGCCCAGGGGCAGGAGGGCCAGGGTGAGCCTGGGGGGGCTGCCCGGGATCCGGAGGAGGGCCGGGGTGAAGGCGGCGTAGCCGATGAGGTGGGGAAACTCTGAGGTGGGGAAACTCCAGGTAAAGCCCCCGGGGGAGGCGCCGGAGGTCCTCAAAGGTCCAAAAAAGGTCTCCCAAACCAAAGAAGAGGAGGCCCAGGCCGAAGCCCAAAGACCCTCTCCGGAGGAGGTAGGCCCCGCCTCCCACGGCCACCAGGGGCGTGAGGAAGCGCTCGCTCCAGGGGGCGGTGGGGGGAAATAGGGCGAGGAATACTAGCGAAGCGATAAAAAAGAGCCAAAAGGGAACCACGCCCCCAGTTTAGCCCAGGTCCTCAGCCCTTGGCGCCCATTTCCGCCAGGGCCTCGAGGGCCTCCCTTAGAGCGGTGATGCCCTTCAGAAACTCCTCCACCTCTAGGTGCTCGTGGGGGGTGTGGTCCAGGGCCGAGTCCCCGGGTCCGTAGGCCACCATGGGCACCGGCCAGTGAGGGGCCAGGACGTTCATGTCGCTGGTGCCGGTCTTCAGCTTGAAGACCGGCCTCCCTCCCGCCTTGCGGATGCCCTGGCGCAGGGCCCGGGTCAGGGGGGTGTCCTTGGGCCCCAGGTAGGGGACCTCCCGGCCGAAGAACTCCAGCTCCAGGGTGGGCGGGGCGTAGGCGGTGAGGTGGCGGATGGCCTCCTCCGGGGGGAGCCTGGGGGGAAGCCTGAGGTCAAAGAACATCTCCGCCACCTGCTTGAGCTCGGCCGGGTGGATCTTGAAGTCCCGCAGGGTGTACTGGACCTGGTCAAAGGGCCTCTGGCCCACGTTCATGGCCTCGGCCCAGGCCTTGATGGCCACGAAGTAGCTGATGAGCTCCTCGGCGGCGTTGGGCTCGTGGTGGGCGGAGTGGAAGTGGTCCTTCTCCCGCCGCACCTTGACGAGGAGCCTTCCCTTGTAGCCCAGGGCGATGCCCTCCCAGCCCGAGGGCTCGCCGATCACCACGTAGTCGGGCTTAAGCCGCCCCGCCACGAAGCGGGCCCCCTTGGAGCTGGGCACCTCCTCCTCCGTGGCCCCCACCAGGTGGACGGTGAGGCGGCTGAGGGCCTTCTCGGACAAGCCAGCGGCGGCGAAGATCATGGCCACGAAGGGGCCCTTGGCGTCCACCGCCCCCCGGCCGAAGAGCTTCCCCTCTATAAGGCGCACCGGGATCACGCCGGGCACGGTGTCTATGTGCCCCAGGAGGACCACCTGAAGGGGGCCGTGGCCCACCTGACCCCGGGCGTTGTCGGCCTCGTCCACAAAGGCCCTTATCCCGAGCCTCTCCATCCCCTCCGCCAGGTACTCGGCCAAAAGGCGCTCCTCGCCCGAGGGGGAGGGGATCTCCAGGGCTCCCTGCAAAAACTCCACCGGGTCCAGGGTGCCCATGCTCACGCCGTGAGGACTGCCTGCACCGCCTCCGCCACCCGCTCCAGGTCCTCCCGGTCAATGACCAGGGGGGGCAGGAAGCGGATCACCGTGGGGCCGGCCTGCAGGGTGAGGATACGGTGCTCCTTTTCCAGCTTCTGGATGTAGGGGGCGGACTTTTCCTTGAGCTCCAGGCCCACCATGAGCCCCAGGCCCCGCACCTCCCGGATTTTGGGGGAAGGGATTTCCCTTAGCTTCTCCATGAACCAGGGGCCGAGCTCCGCCGCCCTTTCCCAGAGCCTGGTCCTCTCCAGGTAGCGCAGGGCAGCGACCCCCGCCGCCATGGCCAGAGGGTTTCCCCCGAAGGTGGTGCCGTGTCCCCCTTTGGGCATGTTGGCCGCTACCTCCGCCCGCATCACGGCGGCCCCGATGGGAACCCCACCCCCCAGGGCCTTGGCCAGGGTCAGGATGTCGGGGACCACGCCGTAGTGCTCAAAGGCAAAGCGCCGGCCCGTGCGGCCCATGCCGGTCTGGATCTCGTCCAGGATGAGGAGGGCCCCCTTCTCCCTGGTGATCTCCCGGGCGGCCTGCAAGAACTCCGGCGTGGCCGGGCGCACGCCCCCTTCCCCCTGGACAGGCTCCAGGATCACCGCCGCCGTCTCCTCGTCCACCGCTTCCTTCAGGGCCTCCACATCGTTGTAGGGGATGAAGGCCACGGGCTCTATGAGGGGCGCGAAGGGCTCCCGGTACTTGGGCTCCCAGGTCACGGAGAGGCTCCCCATGGTCCTTCCCGAGAAGCCCCGTTGGGCGGCCACGAACTTCCTCCGCCCCGTGTGGGCCCGGGCGAACTTTAAGGCGGCCTCGTTGGCCTCGGTGCCCGAGTTGGTGGGGAAGACCCGGTTGAGCTCGGGAGGGAGCAAGGAGACCAAGGTCCGGTAAAACTCCCCTCGGGCGGGGGTGGGGAGGGTCTGGGGCATGACCATGAGGGTCTCCGCCTGGCGCTTCACCGCCTCCACCACCTCGGGGTTGCCGTGGCCCAGGTTGGCCACCCCGTACCCGCCCACGCAGTCTATGTACTCGTTCCCCTCGGCGTCCCAGACCCGGGCCCCCTGGCCCCAGACGATGAGGAGGTCGTGCTTGGTATAGACCCCACTGTCCAGGGTCTTTTCCGCTTCCAAAAGGGCTTGCCACTCCGCCATCACCTGTTCCACGGCCACCTCCTAAAAGAAAAGCCCCCGGGCGGGCCCGGGAAGCGGGGCTTCCCAGGCCGGGCTTAGGTTTTGCCCCAAGGACCCATCTCCCCCTAAGGGTAGGGGGGCTTGCTTGGGCGTGTCAATACGCATAAGCTGGTGCCATGTGGAAGTTGGTCCTCTTTCTTTTCCTGCTTCTGCCCGCCAGCGCCCAGTCCTTCTTTGGGCTGGGCGTGGAGGACCGCCACGTCTTTGGCCACGGCCAGGCCTCGCCTGCTGGTCTCTGGTGGGGAGTGGGGCTGGATCACAATGGGGAGTGGAGCGCGCGGCTTTACCTCCGGCGGGGCGGGCTGGTGAACCCCATTAGCCTGCTTCTTTCGCCTCTTGGTGGCCTTCCCGGGAGCTATTACGGCGGCCTCCAGCTGGAGGGGGGCTATCTGCCCAGTCCAGAGGGCGTTTACGCCCCCTTCCAGGTGGCCGCCTCCGCCCTGGCGGGCCTGGAGATCTACCTAGGGGACCAGTGGGCCCTTTTTCTGGAGGCCTTGGGTCCCCTTTACGGGCCCACGGGGGCCAGGGCGGGGTTGGGCCTCAGGTACTACCTCTCAGGCAGGGAGTTGTACACGGCTGCTTCCGGGGCTCCCTTCAGGCTTTACCTGGACACCTGGGGTGGCCAGCCTATCCTGGGTTTGGCCTATGAGATGGGTTCCTGGGCCTTCTGGTTCCGCCTCTGGCGGGGTTCCCCAGGCGTGGGGGGCCACGTGTACCTGGAGGACTTTCTGCTGGGGGCTGGGATGGGCTTTGGCTGGCCCTTCAGCAAACCCATATGGCCCGTCCTCTACGCTGGCTACCGCTTTCCCCTGGGGGAGGCCCTCGAGGGCCAGGTCCGTTTAGAGATCCCCCTGGTGCCGGAGGCGATCCTGGCCCTTCCCCTCTACGCCCCCCGCTTCGTCCTGGTCTTTCCCCTTTAGAATGCCTTCGTGCGCGCCTACGTGGGCCTAGGGAGCAACCTGGGGGACCGGGCGGCTTACCTCCTCCTGGGGCTTTCCGCCCTCTCCCGCTTGCCCAAAACCCACCTTCTAAGGCTTTCCCCCGTCTACGAGACCGACCCCGTGGGCCCGCCCCAGCCCCCTTACCTCAACATGGTGGCCGAGCTGGAAACGGAGCTTTCCCCCAAGGGGCTCCTTGCCGAGATGCTTCGCATAGAAAAGGCCCTGGGACGGGAAAGGCGGGAGCGGTGGGGCCCCAGGACCCTGGACCTGGACCTCCTCCTTTACGGGGATCTGGTCCTGGAAGAGGAGGGCCTTAGCGTGCCCCATCCCCGCCTCCACGAGAGGGCCTTCGTCCTGGTGCCCCTTCTGGACCTCCTCCCCGAGGGGCGGCACCCCCTTTTGGGCCAGAGCTTCGCCGAGCTTTTGGCCTCCCTTGACGCTTCTTCGGTCCGGCCCCTTGTGCTATAGTGGGGACATCGCGGGCAGGTCCTGCGCGAGGAGAAGGAAAGTGGAGATAGAAGCGGGAAGCATCGTAGAGGGCCGCGTGGTGCGGGTAACGGACTTTGGCGCCTTCGTGGAGCTGCCGGGCGGCGAGCAGGGTCTGGTGCACATCTCCCAGATCGCCCACGAGTTCGTGAAAAACGTCCGGGACTTCCTCAACGAGGGGGACATCGTGCAGGTCATGGTGAAGGGCCGCGACCCCAAGGGCCGCCTGGACCTTTCCATCAAGGACCTGACCCCGGCCCCCGAAGGGGGTCCGCCCCCCAGGCCCAGGCGTCTGCCCAAGCAAGGCCCCGAGTTTGAAAACAAGCTGAAGAGCTTCCTCAGGGGCACGGGGGGCTTTGGCGGCGGCAAGGGCAAGAAAGGCGGTAAGAAGAGGCGCTAGTCCCAAAGGGTTGGCGACAGTCGCCATTTTTCTCGTCATTCATTGCACCTCTAGGGTTGACTCCGATAGCACGGCGGGTGTATCCTTAGAACGGCTATGGCTCAGCCCCTTTACCCACGAGGCGAGGACCAAGCCGGGGTCGCTGGGCCTGGGCTCATGGGCCGCAAAGGCCTGGCCAACCTGACGGGCCCTACCGGGAGTTCCCCGGGAAGTAACGCCTGTGGAGATCCCTCTGGCGGCGGAACGGCTCTCTTGAGCCGGTCTATGAGCTATGGGTCGTGGAAGCAGGAAGTAGCCCGCCATCATCGCCCTCTTGAGAGGTGAAGATGATGGGTTACGGAACGGTCTCCTCCCGGGTTTATCCCCGGGGGGTTTTGCTTTAGAGTGAGGGGGTATGGCGAAGCCCGTGGAGGTTACCGACGCCAACTTTGACGAGGCCCTGAGGAACCACCCCCTGGTGCTGGTGGACTTCTGGGCGGAGTGGTGCGCCCCCTGCCGGATGATCGCGCCCATCCTCGAGGAGCTGGCCCAAGGGTACGAGGGCAAGCTCCTGGTGGCCAAGCTGGACGTGGACGAGAACCCCAAGACGGCCATGCGCTACCGGGTCATGAGCATCCCCACGGTGATCCTCTTCAAGAACGGCCAGCCGGTGGAGGTCCTGGTGGGGGCCCAACCCAAGCGCAACTTCCAGGCCAAGCTGGAAAAGCACCTGCCCCCCAGCGCATGAGGATCGCCCTGGACGCCATGGGGGGGGACAGGGCCCCCCAGGTGACCGTTCTCGGGGCCCTCCTGGCGGCCCGGGAGGGGGTGGAGGTGGTTCTGGTGGGGGAGGAAAGCGCCCTGAAGGCCGAGCTTGCCCGGCACGGGGCGGATCTCCCCATCGTCCACGCCCCCGACCACATCCCTATGGAGGCGCACGCCACCGAGGTGCGCAGGCGCCCCCAAAGCTCCATCGTGGTGGCCATGGGCCTCCTCAAGGCCGAGGAGGTGGCGGCGGTGGTGTCCATGGGCCACACCGGGGCCACCATGGCCGCCGCCCTTTTCACCCTGGGCCGGGTCCGGGGGGTGGAGAGGCCCGCCCTTCTGGTGGAGTTTCCGAGCCAAAAGGGGCGGACCTTCCTCCTGGACGGGGGGGCCAACGCCGACTGCCGCCCTAGCTTCCTGGTGCAGTTCGCCGCCATGGGCCTGGCCTACGCCGAGGCCAGCGGGGTGGCGGGCCCCCGGGTGGGCCTACTCTCCATCGGGGAGGAGGAGGGGAAGGGGAACGCCCTGGTTCTGGAAACCTACCCCCTCCTGCGGCAGGCCCTGAGGGAGCGCTTTTTCGGCAACGTGGAGGGCCGGGACATCTTTTTGGGGACCACCGAGGTGGTGGTCACCGACGGCTTCACCGGCAACGTGGCGCTGAAGCTTTCGGAGGGGGAGGCCAAGGTCCTCTTCTCCTGGATCAAGGAGGCCCTCACCTCCTCTCCCTTGGCCCGGCTTGGGGCCCTGCTGGCCAGGGGGGCTTTGCGCCGGGTGAAGGACCGGGTGGACCCCGCCCAGTACGGGGCCATGCCCCTTTTGGGGGTGGAGGGGGTGGTCTTCATCGGCCACGGCTCCGCCGACGAGGTGGCGGTGAAACACGCCCTCCTCAGGGCCAAGGCCCTGGTGGAGGCGGGCCTTATGGCGCGGGTGCGCGATAGCCTGGCTTCCCTACACGTCTAGGATCACCCGGGCCAGGAAGCGGCCCCCTTCCTGGCGGACGAAGAGGCCGTGGAAGGTGGCGCTCTTGACCTCGCCCTGAAAGCCGAACGCCTCCTGGAAGGGCTCCCCAAAGAGGGTGGCCGTGAGGCGGAAGCCCTCCTCCTTGGGCTCTATGCGGACATTGGCCTTCCCCGGCACGAAGCCCTTGGTCTGGATCAGGTAGATGAGCTCGTTCAGGTAGCGGACCAGTAGGGTTTCCAGGTCCTCAGCTTCCAGGACCACCCGCCGCCTCCTCTTTCCCCCTTGGGGAGGGTTTTGGAACATCACCTGGAGGAGCCCGGCCAAAGCGGCCTGGAAGAGGCCCTCGAGGCTCTCCGCCTCCAGCTCAAAGCCCACGTCCGCGGTGTGGTCCAGGGGCCTCACCACCATGGCCCCTCCCTGGTCCCTTGGCTTCCCGGCAGGTGGAAGGTTTCCGTCCATAGCCGCTCGGGGTGCCACTCCATGAAGTCCAGGATGGAGAGGGCCTGGGTTTTGTGCTGGGCCAGGGCCTGGAGCTTCCTTTTCAGGGCCCACTCGGGGAGGCGCAGGCGGTGGGTCACGGGGTAGGGGCCCTCGGGGCGCACGAAATAGACGACCCTGGCCAGGCCCGCCGCCGCCTCCTCCACGTAGCGGCTGGTGGCCACGTGGTCGGGGTGGCCGTTGATGCCGTCCGGGGGAAAGGTGAGGACGAAGCGGGGCCTGAGGCCCATAAGCCTCTCCCGGATGGCCTCCTTGGCCTCGGGGTGCTGGGCGAGGCCTTCTCCCGTGGCCTGTCCCCGGGGAGCTTCCTCCGCCCCCTGGGGCAGGGCGTTGGGGAAGGCGAGGGCCTCGAGGTGGTCCACGCCTAGGACCTCCGCCGCCCGCTTGAGCTCCCTCAGGCGCACCTCGGCGAGCTCCTCCGGGGCGCAGAGGCCCAGGGTCCTCCCCGCCTCGCCCCGGGTGAGGGTCAGGATGCCCGTCCTCAGGCCTTGGGCCTTGGCGAGAAGCAAAGCCCCGCCTGCGCCAAAGGTCTCGTCGTCCGGGTGGGGCACCACCACCAGGAGGTCCAGCATGCCCCCATCTTGACAGATGGCCCCCCCTTTGGTACATTCAATGTTGCGCTGGTTGAACCGGCGGGGAATCTTGAAAGCGCGGGAACAGGGCACAAGAGCGACACCTAAACGCCTCAAGGCGTTTTTTGTGGAGAGTTT
>QGLW01000322.1_pt1 | contig 12092 bp, 8 predicted proteins | sample 1725341 | NCBI WGS metagenome assembly QGLW01 (sample SAMN05439265, study PRJNA331180) | Hot springs metagenome, whole genome shotgun sequencing project. | isolation source: microbial mat of Apron and Channel Facies of Mammoth Hot Springs | place: USA: Wyoming, Yellowstone National Park | collected... | reverse complement strand
CTTGTTCATCCTACACGACGGTCCCCCTTATTCAAACGGACACATACACATAGGGCATGCCCTCAATAAAACCCTCAAGGATATCCTCGTAAGGTACAAAGCATTGAGGGGGTACAGGATAAGCTTCGTTTTGGGTTGGGATAACCACGGCATGCCCATAGAGAAGGAAGTTGTGGAGAATGACGGGGAAATAAGGGAACTTGTGAGGGAAAAGGGGATAAAAGATCCGGAGGTGAAGTTAAAGATAAGGCAAAAGAGTAGAGAATTCGCGAAAAAGTGGGTGGAAATTCAGAAGGAGGAGTTTAAGAGGCTTGGAGTTTTAACCGACTGGGATGATATATATTTAACGATGGATCCGAACTTTGAGGCGGATGAAACGGAGCTCTTGGCGGAATTAATTGAAAAAGGGTATATATACATGGGTTATATGCCGTTACCTTGGTCAAGGGAAAGTCAGAGCGCCCTTGCAATGGCGGAGATAGAATATTACGAAAAGGAATCCCCATCTTTGTGGTTCTTAACCAAATGTCTTGATAAAGAGTTTTATATTCTGGTCTGGACTACAACCCCTTGGACGCTTTTTGGAAACAGGGCCTTTGCCTTTTCCCCAATTATGGAATATCTATTTGCAAAGGTGGATGGGAAGGTGGTGGTTTTCGGTAAGGAAAACGCGGAGAGGATAAGGGAAGAGCTCGGTTGGGAATGGGAGGTTTTGAGGGTTGAGAGTGGAAAATACTTTGAGTATAAAAAGTTCCAGCACCCCCTATTTCCGGATAGGGTATCCCTCGGTATCCTTGCGGACTTCGTTTCTTCGGAGGAGGGTTCTGGGATAGTTCATATTGCGCCTGGGCACGGTAAGGAGGACTACGAGGTTGGGAAAATTTACAACCTTGAGGTTTTCTCACCCGTGGATGAGGTTGGGAACTTTACCCAAGATGCGGATAGGCAAACAAAATATCCTTTAAACATGGCGGGTAAGAGTATAGAGGAGGGTGGAGAAAGGGCGATAGAGAGGTTGAAGGGGTTGGGCTTTTTTGTTAAGCTTGGCAAGTACAGGCACAGCTATCCCCACGATTGGAGATATAAGAAACCTTTAATATTCAGGGCTACTGGGCAATGGTTCCTCTCCGTGGATCACCAAAATCTTAGGGAAAGGGCGCTTAAGACTATAAAGGAGGATGTAAAGTGGCATCCAGAGGAGAGCATAAACAGAATATATATGTCCGTTAAGGAGAGGCCGGACTGGGTAATATCAAGGCAGAGGGCATGGGGTGTTTTCATACCCGCGGTTAAATGCAAGGATTGTGGGGAGGTTATTTTGGATCCCGAAATTGTGAGGAATTTGGCAAAGAAGATAAGGGAAGGTAATTCCGATGCATGGCTTACGGAGGATATTAAGGAATTTTTGCCCGAAAACTTCACCTGTAAGAACTGTAACGGTGGGGATTTTGAGAAGGAGTATGATATTTTGGATGTTTGGTTTGATTCCGGTTCAACAAACATAGCGGTTTTGGATAGGAGGGGAATAGGTTGGCCCGCGGATGTTTATCTTGAGGGGTGGGATCAACATAGGGGTTGGTTTAACGCATCCCTTATGATAGGTATGGCTTCAAAGGGAAAACCCCCATACAGGGCGGTTATTACTCACGGTTTCGTCTTGGATCACCTCGGAAGGGCCATGCATAAATCCCTTGGGAACGTGGTATCACCCCAAGAGGTCATAGGAAAATATGGGGCGGAAGTTTTAAGGTTGTGGGTGGCATCATCCGATTACACGGAGGATATAAGGATCGGGGATGAGATAATGGCTAGGGTGGTGGATGCATATAGAAAAATAAGGAACACATATAGGTATCTACTATCAAACCTCTACGATTTTGATAAACCCCTTGAATACTCCGAACTTTTGCCCATAGACAGGTGGGCTTTAAGCAAGCTTTACACCCTAGTTAAGGATTGCAGGGAACATTACGAAAACTTTGCCTTTGAAAAAGTTTTCAGGGACGCGTATAATTTTATAGTTGATATGTCCTCCTTCTACTTTGAAGCCCTTAAGGATAGGCTTTACACATATGCTCCCAAATCAAGGGAGAGAAGGTCCGCACAAACCTCGCTTTACTACATACTTTATCACCTCCTAATGATCTTTGCCCCCATAATACCGCATACCGTTGAGGAGGCTTGGGGATTTTCACCCTTTAAGGAAAGCTCAGAAAGCGCCTTTTTGGAAGTATGGAAGGATCTTCCCAAAAACTTTAGGGACGAGGAACTTGAAAGGGAATTTGAGGTTATCTTAAGGATGAGGGATGAGGTTTATCCAATACTTGAGGTTCTTAGGAGGGAAAGGAAAGTAATAGGTCAGAACCTTGATGCAAGGATAGAGGTAAAGCCCAAGGGAGATTATGGGAGGATCCTTGAGAAGTACAAACCTTACCTAGTTGAGATATTTGGGGTTTCGCAGTTCCTGATAACGGATAATCTAAAGGGAGAAGAATCCCTTGACGGTGAATACGGACTTTGGAAAGTTTCACACGCCCTGGGTAAGAAATGCCCAAGGTGCTGGATGTGGTTTGAGGAGGAATTTGAGGAGGTTTGTTCCAAGTGCTCTAAGGCTTTGGGGGAAATTCACCTTATCTAATAATCACCCTCTTGGTTCCTTTACTGTACTTTAAGATATAAACACCCTTGGGTAGGCGAAATCTCTTCCCTTCCGCTATCTTCTTTCCGGTCACATCATAGGCTTCTACGTTTTCCTCGGAATAAACCTTGCCCTTCTCGTCAACAAAAACGGGGTCTTCGTATCCAGCGACGCAGGTGTATGTAACAGGATCAACGGATGTTACGGAAACAACGCTTACATTTGGGGATACGCAGTCAACATCTGTTGCTTCAAATGTCCATGTTACCGATGTTGCGGATGGGGGTATTGAAACCGAAGAGGATTCCCAATAACCGTAATGGTTTCCTGGCGTAGAACCATCGCAGAGGTAAACAAAGGTGGAATTAAAGTAGAGGTTATTTACAAGCCCGTCCTGGCAATCACCACCGGTGAAGGAAACCTTTGCGCTCGGTGATGATGTGGCGGTAAAGCCGGTTTGTGTCCATGATAGGGATGAAGGTGGGTATATCAGCTCTGCACCCGCATATATGCTTATTGTCCTTATTGGGTCGGATGCGGATGGGGAGCAATACACAACGTAAAGGGTTGCCCCGTCGGCGCCTGGGGTTGTGGATAAAGCTCTGGGAACGGTGATGCTATATGTACCGTTTCCGGGAACGAGGGAAGTTACATCGGCCATATAGTTTAAGTAGTAGTTTGTACCCCAGCATAGGGTACTCGTTGATCCAACGACGGTCCCCGTAATGGGAGTTCCGTCAAAGTTTATGTTGGCAAGGTCGGAGTAGGAATTACACTCGCAACCCCAGAATAGTAAAGCCCTGACTACCGTGGCACCCGTAGGTATTCCGGATATGGTTATGTATCTGGTTGTAGCGTTGCTCCAAAACGATGTGGTCCCACCCAAGAAGTTCCCACGCAAAACTTCCCTATAAACCTGCGCGGGTACTGTTAGTGGGACCAAATCCCCAGCACTAAAAGGCGCTTTACCGAGTGCGGAAATTACATATACCATAAAAAGTATTATAAGGATGAAAATTCGGTGATTGACCCAAGCATTTATACAAAGCCTCCCCCTTATATACACCCTCCAATTAGAAAATATAACACTTTTGAAATAATTTCTGTTGATAAGTCCCCAGATCCCCTTGCCACTTAAAACTTCATTTTATGCTCTCACTCTTACAAAAAGGACACTTTTCAAATGTTCTGAGAATGCCCCTTGACATTAAAAATTCCTCTGTTTTTATCCCTCCTTCTTGAAGTTTGAAATTTTAAAGTATAGGTGGAACACATTGAGTAATTGCATTGCCAAATTGTTTATTTTCCCCTGCTCACCCTAAAAATAAGGCTTTGGATAACAAATCAAATCTTTTAAGCCTTTCTCCGCCCTTGACCTTCAAAGTTAATTTCCCAAATTTCTGGCTCAAAAGAAATCCTTTCTAATTCTCTAATTTTATTTATAATATCCCTTTGAACAATACCAAAATTTTTCGTTAAAACTAAAAGGATTGGTTTTATATTGAACCGATAAGCGCCCCTTACATGACCGCCAATATCTTCACGAGCCCAATTTATATAATATTCTAATTGACTCACAGAAGAACTTATTCCTGATTTTGGATGCTTTAATTCAATTATTCTAAAAAGATAACTTGTTTCATTTATTCTCTCTATTGTCATTATATCTATTTTTTGCATTCCAGAGCCAGCAAAAACTTCATTTCCAATCCAAACGATATTCTTTCCAAAAATTTCAGGATAAAAATTGTTGTTTTCAATTTGAAGATTTTGAAGTATAAATGCTTGAAAGTGCTTCTCTGATTTTTTTATATCTTCCCAATCTAAGTTTATTGGATTTCCCATATATTGATTTATTGTTCTTTTGCCTTGAATTATTATGTAATTTTGTGGGTCAAAAGAAAAGTTATTTCCCTTTAAAGCTATTCCTTGATTTTCTGCCCTAATAAGATTTATTAACCTCTCTGTTTCCCAAGGAAACAGCATGGTATTCCCCTTTTTCGCTTTCATTTTTCTATAAATCAGTGTCCATAAAATTTCTTTGGAATAAGTCGGAAGTTTATCAAGAGCTATCCATTCAAGAACACCATTTTGATAAACTTCATAAGGAGATATTCTTTTTCGGTAAATCAAAGGTATTGGAAGTGAAGGTTCTATTGCCTCTCTACCTCTTACATGATATATCACATTATCAAGGGCTTTAAAAACTCCAAAAAACCTTCCTTTTACCCTTTGGTTTCCTTCAATATAGAAGAATATAAAATCACCTTTTTTAACTCTCATCATATCTGCCAAGAGCGATATATTATTTTCCCTTTCTCCCGCACTTGTTCCAACAAACATATATTCCAGGTGTTTTGGTAGTGTTTGATCATTTACAATAAAAACATGCCCTCTAATTTTTTCTGAAATATAAAAATATATTCGTGCTTGAAAACATAAAATCCTCCAACTAACGCTCTATATCTCCAAAGTTCCTTCTGATTTCTTTTACCTCTTGTTTCTTCAAAATTCTTAACAACTATACTTTTTAACTTTAAACCTAATTTCAATGCTCTCTCCATAACATAAAATCCCAAAGGTATCCATTCTCCCCTTGAATACTTATCTCCTATAACAATTGCTAAAAATCTTCCATCTTCTAAAACTTCAATTACCCTTCTCAAAACTTCTTCAAAAGACCCAAGAAAGTCTCCTATGGTTTTTGAATTTGATAGGTCCTCCTCTTTATCACTAAATTTTATAATATCCCAATAAGGTGGATGGAGAATAACAAGTTGAACTCTTTTTATCCCAAATTCCTCTAAAACTTTTTTAAAATTTAATGTTCTACTATCGGCATGTATTATTTCGGTCTTAACATTATAGATATTTTTTTCTTTTTCAATTTGTTCTTTTGCTTTCTTAACAACTTCTTCGTTTATATCAACCCCTATTCCATTTCTTCCTAATCTTCTACACTCAATTAAAGTTGTTCCACTTCCGACAAAAGGATCTAAAACCCAATCCCCTTTCTTTGTATATCTTAACATAAGCTGTCTTGGAATTTGTGGGATAAAATTTCCCCAATACCACCCAAGATGCGCCCCCGATGTATCCCTTTTATCAAATATCCAGAGGCTATCAGTTATGATTTCGTTATAATCCCTCCATCTTGCTAAATTTATATCATTTATATTATTTTCTCTTTCGGTAATAAGAAAATCATAAAGTTTTTTCAAGTAATACTTTGCTCTTTCTATGGTTTTTGAAGATAAAATTTTTTTAATAATTTCAAGAAAACTTTCATAAGAACAATAAATAGCAGTTTCTTCTGATATTGAGTGATTACTCAAAGCCCAATTTTTAAAATGAAAAATTTTTTGCTTTAAAAGAGTTAGATCTTGGCAATCCTTTAACTGATTATAAAAATCTAAAAATTTCTCCTTATCTAAAATAATTTCCTGTTTTAATTTGAAATTATATAAATCCATAGTTTGGTTTTAAAATTCTAAGGTTGAAGTAAAATATAAAATAAGCAAAACCCTGAAATTTATATTTATTATGGTATTCTTTGACCGTTCCATAAAAGCTTGATATTTTAAAGCATACTTGGAACATTCCGTGTAATCACTTTTACCTTATCTGAAAATTCCTTCCTATGTTATGCAGAAACTCCTGGCGGGTTCTTAAATCCTCTTTGAAAACCCCCACCATCGCGCTCGTTATCATCTTTGCCCTATGCTTTTTAACGCCCCTCATAACGGAACATAGGTGTATCGCCTCCACAACCACCGCAACCCCCAATGGGTTTATCGCTTTGTTTATAGCCTCTGCTATCTCAACCGTCATTTTCTCTTGAATTTGTAGCCTCCTTGAGAACACCTCAACGATCCTAGGGATCTTTGAAAGCCCTATAACCTTTCCGTTTGGGATATATGCAACATGCACAACACCAAAAAATGGGAGAAGGTGATGCTCACACATTGAATAGAAGTCTATATCTTTAACCACGATCATTTCGTCGTAATCCGCGGTGAAGATAGCGTTGTTTATAACCTCTTCAAGGTTTTGCCTGTAACCCGAAAAGATCTCTTCAAACATCCTTGCGATCCTCTTGGGGGTATTCTTTAGACCTTCCCTATTTGGATCCTCGCCTATCTCCTCCAAAATCTGCCTAATTAAGTTTTCTATCTTTTCCGAGTTCATAATTAAGTTTTCCTCCCTATGGGTGAAAGAAACCTTATGAAGTTCCCGAACCTGTTGGGGACAACGCTTAAAACATCCGCAAAATCCCAGCTCTCAACTTTATCTTCCCTCAAGGGGGAGAATTCTTCAATAGGGGAATAAAGGGGCTCAACTTCCGGAACATCCCTTAAAACCTCAACCCATTTTAGGATTTCAAGTATATCCCTTTTTAAGTTCTCATCGAGCTTTAATTTGGCTAACTCTTCTATTTTCTCAATTTCCAAACTGGGGCGGGAGGACTCGAACCTCCACTACCAGATCCAAAGTCTGGCGTCCTGCCAATTAGACGACGCCCCAGTTTAGGAAAATATTATAAGGCGGGCAAAGTTTCCTTACTCTTTTTGAAAATCACCTTCTCCTTCTCCACATCTATATCCGCTATTACATGCGAGTTGTCTGTTACCTCGCCAGCAATGACGGCCTCAGATAAGGGTTCCTCTATGTACTTCCTTATTACCCTCCTCAGGGGCCTTGCCCCGTACTCGGGATCGTAAGCCTTCTCAACCAACCAAACCTTCAAATTTTCCGTAAGTTCAAGGGTTATCTTCTTCTCCTCAAGACGTTTCCTGAGATCCCTCAACATGATTTCGACGATCTTAACGAGGTCTTCCTTGTTGAGGAGCCTGAATATTATCACCTCGTCAACCCTATTTATGAACTCTGGAGGTAAGGTCTTCTTAAGCTCCGCAATTAGGAAATCCTTCAACCTTTCAAAATCGAACTCCTCCCTCTCCTCCCCAACAACAAAACCCATCCTCCTCGCCTCTTTAAGCCTTCTTACTCCTATGTTTGAAGTCATTATGATTATTGTATTTCTAAAGCTTACCGTCCTCCCAAGTCCATCGGTTAATATACCATCCTCCAAAACCTGCAATAGGATGTTTAAAACCTCCGGATGAGCCTTTTCTATTTCGTCAAAGAGAACAACGGAATATGGCCTCCTCTTTACCGCCTCCGTTAGCTGCCCCCCTTCCTCGTACCCAACATATCCCGGCGGTGCTCCTATCAGCCTTGATACGCTGTGCTTTTCCATATACTCGGACATATCTATCCTTATGAGTGCCCTCTCGCTACCGAACATAAACTCTGCCAAAGCCTTGGCAAGCTCGGTTTTACCAACACCCGTAGGTCCAAGGAATATAAAGCTCCCTATGGGCCTCTTTACATCCTTTAAGCCGGATCTGGCCCTCCTAATCGCCTTAGCCAGCGCAGTTATCGCCTCATCCTGCCCTATAACCCTCTTCTTAAGCTCCTCCTCAAGGTGGAGCAATTTCTTGGATTCGTCGTATGTAATTTGGGATACGGGGATCCCAGTCCCCCTTGAAACCCCCTTGGCTATATCCTCCGCCGTTACAACGGGTTTGCTTTTAACCTTTATTTCCTGCATCCTTTGCAGGATCTCCCTTTCCTTTGCCTCCATCCTCCTCAGGGATTCAATGTCCCCTCTACTTCTTGAGAACTCAATAAGTCTCCTTATCCTCTCAAGGTCCTCCTCAAGTTTTTTCATCTCCTGTGGGATCTCGGCGGAAAGCTTAACCGCGGCTCCAGCTTCGTCCATAAGGTCTATTGCCTTGTCCGGCAAATTTCTATCAGTTATGTACCTGTCCGAGAGCTTGGCTGCGGCCTCTATAGCTTCGTCCGTGTATATTACACCGTGAAACTCCTCATATCTGGGCTTTAATATTTTTAGGATCTGAATCGTCTCCTCCACGGTAGGGGGTTCTACATATACGGGTTGGAACCTCCTTTCAAGGGCACCATCCGTCTCTATATGTTTCTTATACTCCTCAACCGTTGTGGCGCCTATGATCTGGATCTCCCCCCTTGCTAAAGATGGCTTTAGTATGTTCGCCGCATCGAGGGCTCCCTCGGCTGCGCCTGCACCCACGAGGGTATGCAACTCGTCTATGAATAGGATCACATCGGGGGAGCTTGTGGCTTCTTGAATGATCGCCTTTATCCTCTCCTCAAACTGTCCCCTATATTTTGTACCCGCAACCAAACCCGCAAGGTCCAAAGCCAAGATCCTCTTGCCCTTAAGCTCATCGGGTACCTCCCCCCTAACTATCCTTTGGGCTAAACCCTCAACTATCGCGGTTTTTCCCACGCCGGGTTCCCCAAGCAAAACCGGGTTATTCTTCTTCCTCCTTGATAGGATATGTATCACCCTCTCTATCTCCCTCTCTCTTCCCACAACGGGATCCAACTTCCCAAGGCGGGCGAGCTCCGTAAGGTCCGTGGAGAACTGATCTAACGTCCTCGTACTTCCCCGTGGTCTCCTTGGGGGTTCAACCTTTGGTGGAGTCTCAAAGGAGAAACCTATGCTCGTTGATAGGGTATCATCCGTCCTCCCATGCGCCATCAACCTTTTAATTTCTTCCCTAACAAGGGAAACCGTTATACCGAACTTGTTTTCCAGAATTTGAGATGATAAGGACCTCTCCTCCAAGAGTATGCCAAGCAAAATGTGTTCGGTTCCCACCTTATCCTGCCCAAGCTTTCTTGACTCCTCTATAGCATTGTTTATAGCTTTTCTTGCCGATGCGGAAAGGGGAAGCTCCTGGGCGTAAGTTTTCCTCATAGGACCCCTTGAAAGCCCCTTCTCTATCTCCGCCCTGAGCTCCGTAATATCAACCCCGAGGTTGGTAAGGATCATAACCGCCATGCTGTCGGAAACCTGGGTCATGGCAAGAATAAGGTGTTCGGTGCTTATGTAATCGTGCCCAAACTCCATAGCCTCCCTCTTGGCGGATGCCAGAACCCTTTTGGCTTTCTCCGTGAAGTTCGGCGTCCCCATAAACATACCCTCACCTCCCCGTAAATGTTTCAACCAACCTCAAAAGCGACATAGCTTTACTATTATAAGGCGAGAAGGGATCTTTTGCAAGGGGCTCCAAGATATCTTCCGCTTCCTTGAATTTCCCCTCCTCTATGAGATTTTCCGCGAGTTTAATCTTGATGTATTGCGAAATGGATGGGTAATCAAGGGAAAAGTCCTTTTTAAGTTCGTTTATGTCGTTCTTAAGGGCGTAAGTGTAAATAGCCTTTGCGACCGATAGGGCAAAATTCTTCCCAGAAACTTCCCTTACGTACTCTAAGGCTTTCTTAACATCCCCCCTAAGGTAGTAAGAGTTTGCGAGATCCAAAAGGGCCATATCGCCCCAAATGGTACCCTTTGAGGATCTTGCCACCTCCTCAAGGGATCTCTCATCCCTAAGGTTCATAAGCATAGCTTTTAGGTAGCCGATCTCTCCCTTCTCCATCCTTGTCTTGTTCGTGTTCCACCAGTAGTATATCCCTCCCCCTATCACCACCACCAAAGCCACCGCTCCCCATATCGCATTTTCCCTATTCTTTTTTAAAGCCTCCAAGATCCTTTCCATTATCTCCACAAGGAGGTATTATAAGCGGGTTTATAATCCTTTATCGTGCTTCTTGTACCAAAAACGAGGTTCTCAAGGATCCACATGATAGGGATAGGGGGTTCTGGGATGAGCGGTTTGGCGGAAATACTTCACAGTCTAGGATTTGAGGTTAGCGGTTCGGATATATCAAGGAAGGAGACCACGGAGAGGTTGGAAAGGCTTGGGATAAAAGTTTTTTATGGGCATAGGGCGGAGAACGTTGAGGGGGCAAACATAGTGGTTTATTCCTCGGCAATAGGTCCCGACAATCCCGAACTTGTTAGGGCTAAGGAGTTAAAGATACCCATCATACAGAGGGCGGAGATGTTGGCGGAGCTTATGAGGGTAAAGTTTTCAATAGCGGTCTCCGGGGCCCACGGTAAGAGCACTACAACATCAATGATCGGGCATATACTGAAGGAGGTAGGGAAAAACCCAACGGTCATAGTTGGGGGGATCTTAAAGGATGTGGGGTCTGGGGGTTTGGTGGGGAGGGGGGAATATTTGGTTGCGGAAGCGGACGAATCGGACAGGTCCTTCCTAAAGCTTTTACCTACCATAGCGGTGATAACCAACATAGACAGGGAGCATATGGACACTTACGGGAGTATGGCATCCTTGAAGATGGCCTTCATTGAGTTTGCAAATAAGGTACCTTTTTATGGCTCCGTTGTGGCTTGCGGGGACGATAAAAACGTTAGAGATATCCTACCCTTCGTAGAAAAGAGGGTTTTCACTTATGGGTTTTCAAATGAGAACGACCTTTATGCGGAAAACGTTAAAGTTTTTAGTTTATCTTCGGAGTTTGAGCTCTCGGGCTTTGGGGAAAGGTTAAAGGGAAAACTTAACGTTCCGGGAAGGCACAATGTCTTGAACGCCCTTGCGAGTTTAATAGTTGTTTGGGAGCTGGATATTCCCTTGAGGGAAGCCTTGGAGAGTTTGGAGAGCTTTAAGGGGGTAAGTAGGAGGTTTGAGATCAAAGGGGAAAAGTTCGGGGCGATTTTCGTTGACGACTATGGACATCACCCAAACGAGATAAAAAATGTTCTAGAGGTCGCAAGGGGAATAGGGAAGAGGGTGATAACCGTATTTCAACCTCACAGGTACACAAGGACGATGGATCTGTACAGGGAGTTTGGAGAGGTTTTGTTAAAATCCGATATCGTAATTCTACTTCCCATATATCCCGCGGGGGAAAAGCCCATACCGGGCGTATCTTCAGATCTTATATATGGGGTTATGAAGGGTATGGGAAAGGATGGAGTTTATTTGGTTGAAACTTTTGAAGAGGCCGCGGATCTCTTGAGGAAGATCTTGGAGGAAGGGGATGTGGTCCTTCTACAGGGTGCGGGTAACGTTTATAGGGTTTTTGATATTGTTTAATTGTGGGGGGAGAAAGGGGGGTATAATCTCCTTGGTGCCTTCCGCGGATAGGATAATATACGAAATGGGAGCGAGCGAAAATTTGGTTGGGGTTTCAACGTTTAGCCCCCTCAAGGGTTCAAAAACCATCGTTGGAGATCTTATAAACCCTGATTACGAGAGGATAAGGTCCTTAAAGCCGGACCTTGTGATAATCACCCTGCCTATGCAAAGGAGGGTAAAGGAGAGGCTGGAGAGCATAGGGATCAGAACTTACGATTTCTCGCCTGAAAGCGTTGAGGAGCTAATAAGCGGGATCTTGGAGCTTGGTAGGATGATGGGGAGGGAGGGTAGGGCAAAAGAGCTAGCGGATAGTATTGAAAGGGCGGCAAAGAAGATAAAGCCCTTGGAAGAATTTTATTTTGTGGTAATAATATCAGAATCTCCGGTTTTTGTGGCGG
>QGLW01000321.1_pt1 | contig 12096 bp, 9 predicted proteins | sample 1725341 | NCBI WGS metagenome assembly QGLW01 (sample SAMN05439265, study PRJNA331180) | Hot springs metagenome, whole genome shotgun sequencing project. | isolation source: microbial mat of Apron and Channel Facies of Mammoth Hot Springs | place: USA: Wyoming, Yellowstone National Park | collected... | reverse complement strand
GAATATCGTCTATATCGTAAAAGTGCGGGTTTTTGTTCCTCCTCTGAAGCCCGAATCTGGACTTTAAGAGCTTGTAAAGTTTGTACCTGCTAATTCCCAGTTCCTTAGATTTTTCCTCTAAAAACTTACCCTTTTCTCCCTTTCTCCTTGAGATATAATCCTCGTATATTTTTGAGATTATTTCTGGGTCAATCCTCAACGTATTTTGCCGCATATTTGGGTGTTTCCCAAACCCTAACCGAGATCACCTTGTATCCCTTCTCCTTGATCCTTTGGTATATGTACCTTGCAACGTTCTCCGCGCTGGGTGGATAAGGGAGGATATCGTTGAGGTGAGTATGATCAAGCCCTAAGGATTCCAGTTCTTTCTTTAAGATCCCAAAGTCTATCCCAACCCCGCTTTTATCAAGCTCCTTAACCTCAACCTCAAGCTCCACCGTCCATCTGTGCCCATGCAAATTCCTGCAGGGTCCTTTAAAATCAGGGAGAAAATGGGAAGCGTCAAACTCGTACCTTACGGTTAAGATCCACCTCATCTCTTTGAGAAGAGGTCCTCAGTTTTTTGGGCCTTTGAGAGACGTTTCACCGCCTCTTTGAAAATCGGGTCAAACTTAAGGAAAACCCTATACCTCCCCATCTCTCCGCTATTTCCATAGTTAGGACCCTTCTGAAGTCTTCTTTTGCCTCTTCAAAGTGGCAGTCGTTAAAATCCAAACCCCCATCCCTTAAAGCCTTAGCGAAATCTTTCAGGTCCTCCTCCGTTAGGTTTATATTTTCCGGAGAGGATGGCTTGCCCCTCTTTGACGTGTATTTTGTTGCCCACTGGGATATTAGCCCTTTTGCCTCTGCCTTTTGCACAAGCTCGTCCATGGGTTTAACCTCAACGTAAACGTCCGGGGCTATACCCCCACCGCCCTTTATGGGTCTCTTCAAAACCTTCGTGAAGTATGTCCCCGTATCACTCTCAAGGGAGCCGAGCTTCCCCTTGTGTATGGACCTGCCGGATGGGGTAAAATATCTGGCGATGGTGAGCCTTAAAGCATAACCGTAGGGCAGGGGTATAACCCTCTGTACGGAACCCTTGCCGAAGGTAGTATCCCCTATAACCAACCCCCTATCCCAGTCCTGTATTGCCCCTGATACTATCTCGGATGCGCTTGCGGATCCCCCATCAACTAATACAACCACCGGCACATCCTCGGGTACTATGCTCTGTCCCTCGCTAAAGAAATTCTCCTTTGAGTCTGGCGTCCTACCGTCGGTATATACCACAAGCTTCCCCCCTCCCAGGAAGAACCCACCTATTTTAAAAGCTTCCCTCAAATAACCCCCAGGATTTCCCATGAGATCTAAGACTATTTTCTTCGCACCCCTCCTGTTAAGATCAATCAAAGCCTCCTTCACCCTTTCCCCCGCATCCTCCTGAAAGGAATTTAGCTTTATATAACCCATCCCATCAACTATATCGTAAAAGGGAACCGCCTTAAGGGTGATCCTATCCCTTACTATTACGAAGACTAGGGTGTCGTTTATCACGGGCCTATAAACGGTTATTTTAACCCTGGTTCCCTTTGGACCCCTTAACCTCTTTGAAACCTCCTCAACATCCATATTTAAGGTTGAGGTATCGTTTATCCTGAAGATCCTATCTCCGGGTTTTATTCCCGCCTTCCATGCGGGGGTACCCTCAAAGGGGGAAATTACCACCACGTAACCTTCCCTCTGCCCTACCTGCATCCCAACACCCTCGTATGCGCCTTCAGTTTGCTCGTATAGCCTCTGCTTCTCCTCTGGGGTTAGGAAGGCGGAATTGGGATCCAGCGAGGATACCATACCCTTTATCGCGTTCTCTATCAACTTTGCCCTATCCTCCTCAACCACATAATACCTCGTTATGTAATTTATGACTTGCACCATTAGATCCGCCATCTGGGAGAATGATGCCTTTCCGTTTTCCTGAGCAAAACCCTTTAAGGCGTACCCAAAGGCCGTTCCCAAAACGAAAATAAACACAAGTACCAAAACCCTAAAAATCCGCTTCATAGAGTATGGGATTTTAAGGTGGAAAACATCCCTTATAATATTCTCCCTATGGAAATTTGGCTTGAAAATATAAGCAAGGTTTTTCAGGGTTTTATAGCGTTAAAGAACATAAATTTAACTATATCAAGCGGGGAGTTTGTGGTAATACTTGGACCCTCAGGATGCGGGAAAACAACCCTTCTTAGGATAATATCGGGGCTTGAAAAACCCACTACGGGAAGGGCGTATTTTGGAGGGAAGGACGTAACGGATCTGCCACCTTCAAAGAGGGAAATAGGTATGGTTTTCCAGAATTATGCCTTATATCCACATATGACGGTATTTGAGAATTTGGCATTTCCCTTAAGGATGGCGGGAGTTGATTCAAAGAGGATAAAGGTTGAGGTTGAGGAGATAGCGAAAAAACTCAGGCTTTACGAGCATTTGAATAAAAAACCAAGACAGCTTTCGGGAGGTCAAAGGCAGAGGGTAGCCTTGGGAAGGGCCCTTATAAAGAAACCCAAGGTTTTCCTATTTGATGAACCATTATCAAACTTGGATGCAAACCTTAGGATGGACATGAGGGTGGAGATCGGGCGCCTCCACAGGGAAATAAGGACAACAACTATATACGTGACACATGATCAGGTTGAGGCTATAAGCCTTGCAGATAAGATCGTGGTGATGAATAAAGGGGAGATAGTTCAATTGGGAACGCCAATTGAGATCTATGAAAATCCAAAGGATACCTTTGTAGCGACCTTTATAGGTTCTCCACCTATGAACCTGATATTTGGAGAGTTTTCCGATGGGGAATTTTTCTCCGAGGGAATTAAAATCTCCGGGGATTTTCCGTACAAGGGTAGGGGTTATATTGGGTTCAGGCCGGAGTGGGCGGAGATTACATCAAACGGGATTTTGAGGGGAAGGGTGGAACATAGGGAGATATTCGGGGAAGAGAGCATTGTGTATATATCGGTTGATAAAAAAACAATCTCTGTTAGACATTTTGGTTTCCCTCCAAGGGTGGGGGAGAACGTAGGGATAAATCTTAAGAAAATTTACGTCTTCAACGAGGAGGGAAACTCAATATACCTCCCTTCAAGCCGGACCATCCCATAAGGTAAGCATTGTAAGAGAGCTTTATGTATGAAGGCATAACCGCTACGGATCGGGTGATATAAGGTACCATAGACATCGCCAACCTTATTAAACCCTTATCCGAGATCTTATAGAAAAGGAGGAGCCTTCCGATCTTTCTAACGGATACGCTGTTTTCCTCCACCTTAAGGAATTCATCCGCTATTTGTGCGGGAAGCTTCAACTTTGAGCCTATGATCACGAGGTTATAATTTCCAGGGAAATAATTTAGCATAGTATCCGCGATCACCTGAGCTTTTCCATTCGCATACATCCACCACATGTTCGCCATATAAACCGCGAAATCTTTCGTCCAAAGTTCGGAGCTTGAATAAACTATCAGGAATGGGGAATAGAAGGTTTCCCTTATCAAAACAGGCCTGCTATAATTGTACCTTTCTACTTTCTCCCACACCTTACCCTTTACAAGGATCTCACCCTTGTAATTCCTTATCCTCGTCCCATCTATTATTACATCCCCCCTGAAGTTTGTCAAAACCAGAGCCTTTATATTTTCGGTTTTAATGTTGGCGCCCTTATCGTAATTTATGGTGAATTTTGCCTTTTCAAATGGCCTTTCAACCTCAAGGATCCTAACCCCAAAAGCGGAATCGCTGACATCAAGGGAAAACGTAACAAAAACCTTCTCCTTCCTGCTGACCTTTAATGAGAACAAAGCCCTCCAAGCATCCTCATGATCCAATACCCCATCCCACCAGTGACCCTTTTTCGGAACCTCTATATACTTAAACTTCACCCCATACCTTGACATTATATCTGCCATAAGCCTACTATGAAATGGTGGCACTACATCATCATCTCCACCATGCAAAACCACGACGGGTAGGTTTAAGAGATTCTCCACGAGCTTGTAGGGTTCGGATTGCTGGGAGATCCTTTCCCTTAAGTGCGTAAATTCGTTTTCTGGGAAGAGATTAGCTCTCTGTAGATGTGTGGATAAATATAACTTTACCGATGTCCAACCCGCCATAGGTAGGCAAGCGGTCCAAATTGACGGGTATGATGTGCATAAATGCCAGGTTCCATGCCCACCCATTGAGTGGCCGGTTAAATAAATTTTATTCCTATCTATTGGGTAATTTTTTAAAGCCTCGCTTAAAACCTCAAGAACATCAACCCTACCAAAATCCTCCCAATCAAAACCAAATCTCCTCCTGTTGGTGGGGCATACCACAAAAGCCCAATCCTTTTGCTTGTAAGATCTACATTGATTAAACGCTTCAACCCCCGCCCCATGAAGGGAAAGTATCAAAGCATATTTCTTATTGGAGTTATATCCCTTTGGGTACCTTACCGCGTAATACTGAACCGAAGAATCCATCCCGCTTATAAACGTCCTCCTTATTACCTCACCTTCACCCTTAACTTCAAGTGGGATCTCGTACCTTTTCCCCATAAAGTTTATTGGAATAACCACCCTACCCTTTGAATTTGGCGCCTTTATTGATATTAAAACCGGAACCTTAAGAACCTGAAAACCTTCTAAAAAGTATTTCCTGTTGTTTAAGGTGATCCAAATCCCATCCTTTGTAGGGTTTGCAACCGGTATCCCAACGTACCCAACAAAGTTTTCCCCAACAATAAGGTCTGGCTTCGTGATATCGTTCTCAACGATGTAAGGTTCTTGGGGTGCCTTTTTAATTTCAAATTTTACCGTCTTTTCTCCGCCCAGGGCGCTTATTGCCATAAAGAGTTCGCTTTCGGCCCTTAAAGGTACGGGGACGAAGAGTCCATCGTTGTAAATGTCCATAATATACCTCTTCCCGTTTATCTCCACCCAAAGGACGTTCGTAAATCTAACCAAATAAATCCCAGAATCCGACCTTATTTTCCCCTTTACGTAATACACTGCAAGGGATGCGGAAGCACCCTGATATTCCGAGAGCTTCTTAATTTCCGAAGTATCCCATTCAACCTTAAAGGAATCTCCGAAAAATTTCAAAGGCCTCCACCTTAGAGGTTCGGCCGAGAAAACGGAGTAATATTCTTCACTTTTTGGATAAAGAAAATCAACAAAAGGCTCCCTAACGCCAGCAAGAAAAGGACCCAAAACGTAAAGTTCCGTTATCATAGGAAGTAAGCCTTAGGTTTCAAAAGTTCCCCAATATTGATCAAACTTTCCCCCTCAAGCATCCTCTGCAAAAGTCCCCTCCTCTCCCTCCTCTGGATAAAGCTAACCTTCTTTATCTTCGCCTCCTTCTTTAGGATCTCCAACGCATCCCTCCTAGTTCCGAGGGTATCAACCAAATTCCACTTTAAAGCTTCTTGGGCGGTTAAGATCCTACCATCCGCTATGGGCAAGAGATCCTCAACCTTCCTCTTCCTACTCTCCGCAACCCTCTCAAGGAAAACCTTCCAGATATCCTTTGCCAATTCGGTTAATAAGACGCTGTCCTTCTCGGTTCTCCTCCTGAAGGGTTGGGTGAGATCCTTATTTTCTCCAGACTTGTATATATCCCACTTTACGCCTAGCTTGGAAGAAAGATCCACGATGTCGGGTACCACTATTATTGCCCCGATGGAACCCGTTAATGCGGTGGGATTCGCAACTATCTTATCCGCGACGCTCGCTATGTAATATCCACCGGATGCCCCAATTGAGTGTATATACGCTATCACCTTCTTCCCTTTACTTTTTGCGTATTTTAATGCTTGGTACATCTCCTCGCTTGATGCGGCGCTTCCCCCAGGGCTGTTTATCTCAACGAATACCGCCTTTATCCTGTTTGCCTTATCGGAATCTATAACGTCGTAAATCCACTGGGCGAGCTTGGGTATCTCATCGTCGTCTATTGGCTTGTCAATCTTTACGTAGATCGTGTTCCCAAAAAGGAAGTTCAACCTAAGAACTCTAACAAACACAAACAGGGCAAAAACCAAAACTAGGAGAAAAATTAAAACCAAAAGTAGCATATCCTTACCTTTCATTCGCAAATTCTAACGGTGAATTCCACCTTTAAAATACCCCACTATGCTCCTTTTGGTTTCTCAAATAAGCGCAAGTTTTAGAACATCTGGGGAACTTATTCCCAAAAATACGAGATGGGTACTTACCATAGATATATCCCTAAGCTCCTCCTCAAGCTCCGTTGGATATATAAGGCTCACCTTCCCGACGGCTTACACCTTTTCCGATGTAATGCTGGATGGGGGGTTAAATGGGGCAAGCTATAATATATCCGGGACAAATTTTGAAATTTCGGGATTCACGTTAAGTGGAGGAAACGAGGGAAGGATCTCCATAAGGGACCTATACACCGCGAGCATAGAAAATCTTGATTCCATTAACTTAATTTTGGCGAACTCGACGGACACTTTAAGGAGATGGGTAAAAATTATGGTTATAAGGGAGGATACCACCGTTCCCCTACACTTCTTCCATAAGCTATTGGCAGAAAGACCCTTTCTTCTTAGAAAAAACGTAAGCGTTAGGGGCGTGGTTAGTAGCGTGATAGGCTCAAAGACGTATATACAAGATACCATGAGGGATACCCTAAGCGGTATAGTTATATACGGAAGCTTGGGTGTTTATCCTGGGGAGTTTGTGAAAGTTTCGGGAATTTTTCAACCTTATAGGGGGCTTGAGGAGATAGTATCCCCAACTCTAAAGTACAGGGAGTACGTTGGGGAGCCTTCCCCTTTCCCGATTGATAGGCTAACGCAGGCGAGGGAGCTTAGGTCCGGGGTTTTGATAAGAATAGATAGCGTGAGGATAGATACACCTTATGTGCCACAAGGTGTGAACGTAAGTATAAGGGACAAGTACGGGAACACGGGGAACATTTTCATAGATAGATACACGTACATTGATGCCTTTTATCCCCCGGACACGATATTTGATCTGACCGGCGTAGTTGATGAGGATAGCACATCCGCGGGAAACATATACAGGATAATACCGAGGAGCACAAGGGAAATAATTTTCTACTCTTCGGTTTATGTGGATAGGCTTATTCCTATGTTCGGAAAAAAGGGACAAGGACAGAACTGGAAGGCGGTTTTAAGTTCCATAAATACAACAAGGAAGATCAGGGTATGCTCAAACGGTTTGAACACTTCCGAGATATCCTCCCTTAAACTCGGAAACTTAAGCCCCGATAGCATCTTTACCTTATCGGATACCGTATGTGTCCAATTTTGGGGAATAAGCTTAAATCTTGATACCCTGAGCTTTTCAACGGAATCTAAGGGTGTGGATTCGGTTACACTCTTCGTATATTCCTCCCCGGATACACTAAGGAACTTTAGGCTATCAATATACTCGCCGAGGCTATACTTCACGACACCCATAAGCGATATACAGGCGAGGGAACCTGGGCAGTACTCCTCAAGGCTTGAGGGTCAGACGGTTTTATCCGCTGGTGTAGTCCTTGCGGATCCAAGGAACTTTTCAACTACAAACACATCAACCTATATATACGATGGAACGGGTGGGGTAAATTTGTATTCTTCTTCCTTCTTGAGCTTGAAGGCTGGAAATATGGTTTTGGTGAGGGGAACTGTTACGGAGTATATGGGTCTTACGGAAATCGTCTTCTCCGATCTTAGGATAATAGGAAACGACACTTTACCCGCGCCCCTTAAGCTTTCTCCGGGAACCGCGTTAAACGAGGACCTTGAGGGACTCTTGGTAAGGATAGATACCGCCGTGGTTTCCTCCTTACCCACATACGCCGGCATAGGCAAATCTTTTACCATATACAACGGTTCTGCCCCCATCACGGTATACGTTTATCCCAATACAGGTATAGACCTTTCGGATATAAGGCCGGGTAAGTTTATATCGGTTGTGGGGATAGTTGGTCAGTATTCAACCACACCCCCTTACAACACGGGATACCAGCTCATACCAAGGCAGAGGGAAGATTTGATAATATTGGGAGGGGATCTTTACTCGGACAACCTTGAGGTCAGGATAAGGAAAAATATTTTCCTTCCTTCAAATGGGGAAACAGCTTTGATAGAGGTTAAGGGTCCGGAAGGGTTTTACGAGGTAAAGATCTACGATAATATGGGTAGGCTTGTTAGGGTAATATCCCAAGGGAACAACGCGGGGGGTTTCTTCCAGTGGGATGGAAAGAACCAGAATGGAAACGTTATGCCTCCCGGAGCATATGTCCTTTACGTAAGCGTGAGGAACGGGGATAAAGTATTAAGGAAGGTTAAGCCGATAATAATAGGGGCAAGGTGAGGATAGGGGTATTTTCCGACACGCATTTGGGAAATACAACTTACAAAAACCAGAATGTACCGGAGAACGCTAAAGATTACGGGAGGAAGGAGGATTACAGGGAGAGCTTTGAGGAAGCCATAAATTTGTTCTTGGAAATAAAACCGGATTTTGTTTTCCATCTTGGGGATATCTTGGAAGCCAAAGCGGATGGGGAGATTTACAACGAGAGCATAAAGGTTGCGGTGGATGGTATAAGGAAACTCTTAAGGGCGGGGATAAAGGTGATTTTGGTGGAGGGGAATCACGATTTTGTAAAATCTCACGACGAGGAGAATAGGGTATTCTCTATAATTGAAAGGGTTTTTGAGGATCACCTTGATAGGGATCTCTTCGTGGCAAGGGCGGGGAAGATCAAGGTGGTAGATGTTTTTGGAATACCGGCGGTGGCAATTGGGTACACCGAGGAAGCGGATCCGAGTATAGTTAAAGCTAAGATTTTTCAGGCGGAGAAGGAAATAAACGGTCAGAAGGCTATGATATTACTGCATCAAAGTGTAGGAGAGGATATACCATACCGCTCCCTAAATTACGACGACGTACCAAAAAACTTCAGGATCATATTCAACGGGCATATACACAAACCATTAATAAAGTATCTAAGTGATAACAGGCTTTTTTTAAACGTAGGATCCACGGAGTACGAAAACGTGGCGGAGGCGGTGGATTACAGGGGGGTTTTGAATTACGAAGGGGAAAGTCTATTAAGGTTCATCCTCAAGGGTATTTACGTCCTTGAGGGGAGGGGGATATATAAACCGAAAGTTGAAATAACCGATGGGAATATACCCAAGCATCACTTAGAGGATAGGAATTTTATACCTTTAAGAAAATGTAGGCCCTTTATAAAGTTTGACTGCTCGGATTGGGAAACCTTTGAGGAAGTTTTAAAGAAGATAGCGGATCACAACATAAAGCCCCCATACGTAAGGGTTGAGTTGGGAGGGGGGATTAGGGTTGAGGATGTGGAAAGGAGGTTAAATAATCTCATGGAGAAGGGTTATATTCACAGGTATATTTTGAAATGGAAGCAAGTGGAGGTTTATGAGGGGGAAAAGGTTAGGAGGGGTGGGGAAATTCCTTCTTTTGAGGAGCTTGAAGAGGTAATGCCTTATGCGCACATAATAAGGACGTTGAGGGGGAAGGATGTTGAGGAGATGAGGGAGGAGATCAGCCGTATAATATTTTCTTCGGGGCGGTAGCTCAGCTGGGAGAGCGCCTGAATGGCATTCAGGAGGTCGGGGGTTCGAATCCCCTCCGCTCCACTTTGGGGATTATTAAAAGCCTTTTTCTCATTCTTAATCATGGCTGCTTTGGTATTCGAACTTAACTTTAAAGGATATACCCGATGCTCAGGTTGAATATATCGAGGTGATAACTAACCCATCTGCCGAGTTTGATGCGGAAGGAAACGCCATAATAAACGTCGTGTTAAAGAAACAGAAGGAGATGGGATACAGCCTTAACGTACAGCTTAACACGGATACGTATGGTGCCGTCAATGCGAATACATTTTTCGGTTTGAATACGGGGAAATGTGGTAGAAACATCAGAAAGGTATATTTTGAAGGGAAAAAGATCTTCCAGAAGGATACGCTATATGAAACCGGGACGAGCAATATTCCAAGTTTATCCCTTAATCCATCTTTTGGAATATCCTACGGGGCTTTCAACTTTGAGGTTGGAGGGAGAGGGCTATCATCCGCTTCTAATAACATTTATACTCACAAAATTTCGGGTACCGAATATAAGAGATATGGCCTTTATCAATCGGGAAATACAAGTTTCTATGTTACATCCGATTACACGTATAAGGGTATCAGGGTTTTGGGATATTACTCAAGGGGTATAAGGGATGTGGTCCAAATTCTGGATACTTCCTCAAACTGTGGTATTAAAACTACGAGTGAGAAACCCTGGGAGAGGTTCTACGGGCAAGTAGACGCAAAAATAGGAAAATTCTCGTTTGGATATAAGGGAATTTCGCATTTGATACGATCTCAAATCCGAAATTCCCGTACCTTCAAAGTTATAGATTAACCACAAGGCGCATAGTTAACGCGGGTTATTTAGAGTTTTCATCTTCCTATAACAACTTGGAATACAAGCTAGGCTTAAGGGCGGAAAATACTCAAATATGGGCTGATACGATAATGAAAAATTACACTAACATCTTCCCATCCATAAACTTATTATATTCCTTCTCAACTCATAAGGTATATCTTGGTTATAGGAACGGAATATGGAGGCCCAGCGATTACCAACTCTTGCCTTTATATTACTATCAAACCTTTGATGAGATAGAGAAGGGAAACCCCAACCTTTTGCCTGAATACTCAAACAGCGCCACTTTAGGGTTAAACCTAAACTTTAGCAAGAGCTCCTTAAATCCCGAAATATACTACACGGGAAGTCGGAATATACTCGATGTCAGGGAAAAAGCTTTTGACACTTTTAACGTCAGTCTGAAGGAGTATATAAATGTAGAGAGGGGTAGAAGTTTTGGGCTCTCCTTCAATATAAACTATTCCCCCATTGAGATATTAAACTTAGACATAACCCCAAATGTTTATTATTATTCTTACGAGAAAGTTTCGCTTACAACCTACGAGATAAGTGCATCCCTACAGGCCTTCCTCCTATTCTTCGCCCTTCAAGGAAGCCTTTACTATATACCCAGATATGATTACTATTGGGGTAAAACGGGGGAACAGATATTCCTACAGCTTGCCCTTATGACCCAGATAAAGAATTTCTCGTTCTTCTTGCTCTTTAACGATCCTTTCAATATTTACAAGTTTGACATAGGGGTAAATCAAGGAAATTATCAAGCTTATAAGTTCAACAGGATCTCCTAAACTATACCTTCACGAAGAAGTTTAAGAAACCCAAGAGGGAGGAAAATTATGATGTGGAGAATACGGGTACGAAGTTCTTAAAGTGATCTAAATAAGATCCCCCTTATCAACATCAACCACAATGTTCCTTATTTTAACTTTCGCCCTGTTACCCTTTATTTCCAAAAGTGTCCCCTTCACACCCAAGCTTTTAACGAAGTACTCCTTTCCCACCTCAAGCTCCCTTTCCTCTTTTAAAATCCCTTCCAATTCTTCCACCTTCTCCCCTTTCCTCACCCGGGAAATTGCGGAAAGTAGTTTCTTCCTTATTTCATCAATTTCCGCTCTCTCCCTTTCAATTTTCTTCAAGCCCTCCTCGTACCTTTCCCTTAAGGACACAAGGTAAGATGGTATATTCCTGTAAATTTCCTCCGCATAAGAGACAATATCCTCCGTTAAACCCACCGCCCTTGCGGTCTGTATTCCCCTACTTTCCCCCACCTTACCCATTACGACCCTAAAGTTTTCCAAAGTTGCCACGTTAAAGAAGTCGGAATTTAGGGCAAGGATCTTTAAGCTTGGGAAATGTGTGCTTATTAATGAATAAACCGATCTTTCGGATAAATACTTACATATGGAATAGGCTAAGGCGGAAGCCTCATCTGGATCCGTTGCGGAGAATATCTCATCAAATATTACAAAATCGTATTGCTTTACCCTTTCAAGGATCCCCCTAATTCCCTTAAGTTCCCCAACGAAATGGGAAATCCCCTCCTCCGGTACCCCCTCCTGGGAAAAACCCATAGGGAAAACCTCCGCTCCGTATGGTATAACCGCCTTCTTTGC
>QGLW01000320.1_pt1 | contig 12101 bp, 9 predicted proteins | sample 1725341 | NCBI WGS metagenome assembly QGLW01 (sample SAMN05439265, study PRJNA331180) | Hot springs metagenome, whole genome shotgun sequencing project. | isolation source: microbial mat of Apron and Channel Facies of Mammoth Hot Springs | place: USA: Wyoming, Yellowstone National Park | collected... | reverse complement strand
TCTCGCTTGATAGTTGGGAAATTTTTGATATATTCGGGGGTTTAAAGGATATAGGAGGAAGGATAATAAGGGTAACGGATCCCAAAAATCTTGAGGAGGATCCGCTCCGGATGCTCAGGGCTTTTAGGCTTTCCGCAGAACTAGATCTTGAAATTGAAGGTAGAACTTTAATTGAGATATCCTCCAAATCTCACCTTATTTCAAGGGTTTCTCCAGAAAGGATAATGTTCGAGATTGAAAGGATTTTTTCATCAAAAAAGTTTTACCGCCAAATTCAAGGACTTGAGGAAACTGGGCTTTTATTCAACATATTCCCCGAGCTGGAAGAATTGAAGAAACCCCTTAAGGGCCTTGATGTAGACGTTTGGTCTCACACATCTCTAGCCCTTAGGAGGTTGGAGGTTGCGTTAAATATTTTAGAGGATGGACCATTCACTTACTACCTTCACAGGTTGGGTGCAATAACGAACGAGAGGGGAAGATTTATAATGGTGATGGGAGTTATGTTCCATGATGTTGGAAAACCCGCAACCTACAAGTTTGAAAACGGTGAGGTAACATTTCATGGGCACGATTATGTGGGTTCAAAGATAGTGAATTCCATAGGGAAGAGGATGAAGATGGCAAACGAAATTTACAAAACGATATCCCTTATAGTTGCGGAACATATGCACCCGCACCTATTGGCAACCCCCAACGTAACGAGAAGGGCCCTTTATAGGTATCACAGGAGGACGGGTGATTGGGCTTTCCCTATAATTCTGGTGGCTTACGTTGATGCCTTAGCTACACCCCTTAAAGCGGAAGGGGTTGCGGGTCAGCTCAGATTGGCAAAAAAGCTTGAAGATTTTCTAAAACATCAGGAGGAGGAGCAAAAGAAAGCGCCGAGGTTGATAACGGGTTATGATTTGATGGAAAAAGGATTAAAGCCCGGGCCAATTTACAAGGCGGTATTACAGGAAATAGAAGAACTTAGGGCGGAGGGGAAAATAAAAAGTAGGGAAGAGGCTTTGGCAATGTTGGACGAAATAATAAAGAAACATTTGGAAGCTAACCCCCCTTCAAAATAACCTTTTTAAGCTCCTCCTTAAATTTTTCGGATGAAAGATGCCCTGTCTTATACACCAAGGCTACGGACTCAACCAAAACCGCCATATTTTTTCCTGGGGTTATGGGGAGCTTGAATTTCGGAACGGATATACCAAGATATTCCACCTTTTCCACTTCACCCACGGGATCGTAGGTGAATTCCTCAGATGGGACAAACTCAACTACGCAATCAAGAACAGTGTTGTCCTTAACCGCCTGAACCCCATAAATTGAAGGTATATGCACCACACCAACCCCCTTTATTTCAAGATAAAATTTTAAATCCTTTCGAGGAGGTTCCGCGCGGAGACTATCTGGAGGGTAGAGCTTTATAGCAACCAAATCGTCCGCTATGAACCTGTGTCCCCTCCTTATCAGCTCTATGGCACATTCGCTCTTTCCTATGGCGGATTTCCCCTTTAATAGGATCCCTACCCCAAATACATCCACCATCACCCCATGTTCGTAAACCGTAGGCGCAAGCTCATACTGAAGCCTGTCCATAATTAGGGATATAACCCTCGTACTTCCGAGAGTACTCTTCAAAGTTGGCACGGAGAACTTATCCGCGTAAAATTTAAATAAACCCTCAAGCCTATCGTTTATCCTCTCCTTATATGCGGTTAAAATAACCAAAGGTGGTTCCTTTGCATATAGTCTCCTTATGGAGTCCTCATCCTTTTCCCTGTTGGCAATTAAATATGCCCTTTCGGTTATACCTATTATTTGAACCCTTTCGGAAGGAAATTCTTCCTCAAAGCCAGCCAGAAGTAATCCGGGTCTACTTATGTCCGGAGTTGTGATCCTCCTCCAAAACCCCTTTTCCCCACCCAAAACCTCGCAAAAACTCCCCCAAAAATCCTCATAAAACTTTGAAACCTCAATAAACCTCATATCCTACTTTTTTGACCCTTATAGTTTTTACCCTCTGAGGTTCCACCTCCTCAACAAAGAACTTCAATGGAGGTATATCTATCTCCTCCCCCTTTTCCGGGATCCTTCCGAGCTTCTCTATTAGGTACCCACCTATGGTGGAGCTTTCAACCTCACCCAAGCTTAATCCGAGGATCTCCTCAACCTCGGATACCGATAACTTCGCGCTCAACCTCACCCACCCATCCTCAAGGACCTCATATCTAAACTCCTCAACATCATGCTCCTCGTAAATCTCACCCGCCACTTCCTCCAAAAGATCCTCAATGGTTATTATCCCAATAACATTTCCAAACTCATCCACAACCAATCCCATAGATATGCGGTTTTTTTGAAGGATCCTCAGCGCCTTCATACAGCTCATAGAGTGGGGAAGATAAATGGGCTTCCTTGAAATTTCCTTAACCGTGAGGTTTTTTATTCTATCCAAATACCTTATAACATCCTTTATGTGCGCTATTCCCACGATCTTATCCCCCTCGTATGATATCACGGGATACTTTGAGTACCTGTATTTAACGAACCTTTCTACCATCTCCTCCAAACTATCATCCTCAGATACTACGATCACATCCACCATAGGTTTCATAACCTCCTCAATACTCTTCTCGTAAAGGGATCTTAGACCCTTCATGAACTGCAGGAATTCCTTATCCTTGTAAGCGTAATTTTTAAAATCCTCCAATATCTTTGAAACTTCGTCTTTTTTAAAGAACATCCTTACTCAAGCCTGATCTTAAACAAGGGTTGCCCGTACTCAACGGGCTGTCCGTTTTCCACCAATATCTCCTCAACGACCCCATTGACATCCGACTTTATCTCGTTCATAATCTTCATAGCCTCAATTATGCAAAGAACATCTCCGTTTTTAACTCTACTCCCCACTTCAACAAACGGTTTCGCACCTGGAGCGGGAGCCCTATAAAAAGTGCCAACTATGGGGGATTTAACTATGTGTATATTTTTCTCCTCTTTAACTTTAACCTTCGGAGCCTCTTGGGGTGTTTGGGTTGCTTGGGTTGGTTGGAGGTTATTTAAGGAAATTGTTGGTACCGCCTGAAATTCCCCAAATTTTGATAACTTTATCTTAAAGTCCTTTGTGGAGAGCTCAAGTTTTGCTATATCGCTCTCCTTAAAGATCCTTATAATTTCGCTTATGATCTCAAGGTCAAGTTTCTTTTCCATCATGCCCTCCCTATGTATTCACCTGTCCGGGCATCAACCTTTATTACATCACCCTCCTCTATAAACAGGGGAACATTTACCACAAGTCCCGTCTCGACCTTTACGGGCTTTGAACCCCCCTGAACCGTATTCCCCCTAACCCCTGGCGGAGCCTCAACGACCTTTAGCTCCACGTAAGTTGGAAGCTCTATGCTTACGGGCCTGTTATCGGCGTAGAGTATTAAAACCTCCAAACCTTCCTTCAGGTAATATATCATATCTCCCAAATCACCCTTGTGGAATGTGATATCTTCGTAGGTTTCGCTATCCAAAAAGTGATAGTAATCCCCATCAACGTAAGAGAATACCGCGGGTTTCTTTTCAACCATCACGTCCTCGATCTCATCCGTATCCCTTAGGGTAAAGGTTTGAACCTGCCCCGTCCTTAGGTTTTTAACTTTGAGGCTTATGGTCGCTCCACCCCTTCCCCTGTGCGAATGCTGATACTCAAGGATTATATACTCTTCACCCTCATACCTTATTACGGAACCAACCCTAAGTGCCATTTACGGGTATTATAAGGCTGGCGATTTTATAATTTTCACCTTATGGAGAAAAAGTACGGAGAAAAGGCTATTGAGGAAGCGGAGCTTGAAGCTTGGGATAACACTTATCCGGACAGGGATTATTGGATAGAGATCACGTTCCCCGAATTCACTTGCCTATGCCCGAGATCCGGGTATCCAGATTTTGCAACCATACACATAAAATACATCCCCGACAAGTACATAGTTGAACTCAGATCTTTAAAACTATGGCTCAACAAATTTAGAAATAGGTACATATCCCACGAGGCGGCAACGAACGAGATCTTTGATGCCCTTTGGAATCTGTTAAAACCGAGGAAGCTTATAGTGATAGGGGATTGGAACCCTAGGGGGAACGTAAAAACCGTGGTAAAGGTGGAAAGGGAAAAATGATAAACCTACTTTTGGCGGAGATATTCTTTAAGGGTGGATATCTCGAATATTTTCCACAGGAGGGTCTGATAGTTTTGTACGATAGCGCGTATATAAGAACATCGGAGGGTGTTGAACTTTACGCGGATACGGTGAGGTACTGGAAGGAACTTAACGTTATTGAGGCGAGGGGGAAATTTTTGTTAAGGGACAGGGAATCCCAGACAACGGGGGAATACCTTAAGTATAATATAAACACGGGAACGGGAATAGCGAAGAAAAGCAGGACTTTTGTTGAGAAAGGTTGGGTGGAGGGGGAGGTCGTTTATAAGACATCCGAAAATTCCGTTTATGTTGAGGATGGATCCTTCACAACTTGCGAGCTTGAAAGACCTCACTATAGATTCGTATCCCATCGGATGAGGGTTTTGAGGAAGGATCTGGCGGTTGTCCGCCCTCTAATCTTTTATATCATGGATCTTCCACTAGTTGTCTTACCATTTTGGTTTTTACCCGTTGGGAAGGAAAGGTCTAGCGGATTTCTACCCCCCTCGGTTGGTGTAAGCAGTCAGGACGGGAAATATATAAGGGGCCTATCCTTTTACCTTGTGATAAACAACTATCAGGATGTTACCTTCTCGGCAGACATAATAGAGAGGAGGGGGGTAAGGTTCTCCTCGGATTACGTTTATCACATTTATAAAACTCTCAAAGGGAATATAAATATCTCGTATGCTTATGACCTCGTGGGGGACAAGGGTTATAGGAGGCGTTGGAGCTTGAGAGGCGGGCACGAGCAAAGCTTATTTGGGTTTGATATCTCTGCTAAAGGGGACTTTATATCGGATGCTTACTACGTTCAGGATTACGCGGAGGTTAAGGATAACTGGGTTCAAAGCGAGCTCGTATCCTTCCTAACCGCAAGGAGGAGATTAGGGTTTGGCCTTCTTGGGATAAACCTTTACAATAGGTTTGATCCGTTAAGGAACAGGACGGAAAGGAGAATACCCGAAGCTTCCCTAAGCCTTTTACCCCTAAACCTCTTAGGATTTTCCCTTTCAAGCTCCTTTAATTTTTTAAACACGGAGAATATAGACTCTTCGGGTAAAAAAGGGTACAAACTTCTAAGCTCCTCCCATAATATATCTACATCCTACAATCTTATCTTTTTATCCTTTTCTCCCTCCGCATATTTAAACAGCGCCACCACGGATTCAACGAATTTTGCAAAAGTTTGGGGGGTAAATTTACCTTTATCAACCACCCTATATGGCGTATCCCTTTTTGGGATAGGACCCATAAAGAGGTTCAGGCATATATTAAGACCCAGTATTTCATTCTTCTATCAGGCTAGGGGGGATAGCATAACAATAGGGGGAAACAGGACAATCTTGGGGCAGGAGGGTAAAGGTCTGAACATATCCCTTGATAATACTTACGAATACAAGATCCAAAGGGATACTTTGGTTAGAAAGGGGACATTCCTCCAGTGGGGGGTAAGCACAAACTACATATTTGATAGCGCGAGAATTTCCCCGATAAGGTTAAACTCAAACTTCACACCTATAAGTAGGGTAAGCGCCTCCATAATTTCAAACTACAACCATTACTCCAAAAGATTTTTCGGAACGCAGATAATTTTAAACTTTGGAAGTTTTAACCTCAACGAGATCTTTGGAATAAAGCCTCAAAGGGATACGCTTAAAGACACGATAAATCAACCCCAAATACAACCATGGAACTTCGGTTTTACCTATACTTATTCCTTCGGAGATTCTATATCAAAATCCCAGAGTATTTTAAGGTTTTACATCTCTGGAAATCCAACAAAGAATTGGGCAATATCTTATAACTTCACTTACGACTTATTAAGCAAAAGGTTTTTGGATCAGAGCCTTAATTTAAGGAGGGATTTGCACTGTTGGGTTTTGGAGGGTAGGTGGTCTTGGTTCGGCGGAATTTCGGTATATGATGTAAGAATATATGTAAAGGTAATACCTGAGATAGCGATAAGGAGGGGATTTCTGGATATACTACTTCCCCGATAAATCCCCCCAACCCTTAAAGATCTCCCATAAAACTTCCTCCACCTTCTTAATAATTATATCCGCAAACTCCTTCAGCTTCCCCTCATCAACATCATAGTCTTCATAATTACCTTCCCGATAAAGGAGTATGGATCTGGGAGAGGGGTAAGCGAAAACCCCATCTTTGGGGTGATATGCTGGGTATTTTCCGGAAACTTTCACATTGGGATATGCCATATAAACCAAGGCGAGCTCCTCTATTCCCCCATGCCATCCCATTCTACCGAAAACCTTTATGGGAAGTTCCTTCTCTAAAACCCACCAATCTATTGAAGCGCACCTTATCCCAAGCTCAGAATATACCCTAAAGAGAACCTCCCTAAGATGTTGCGTATTCCCCCCATGGCCGTTGAAAATTACGACTTCCTTTACACCGCTAAACTTCAAGGAATAGCATACCTCGTAGATCACGTTTTTGAAAGTTTCCGGAAAAATTGATATCCCACCCTTATAACCGTAAAGGGACCTGTTTATCCCGAAAGGGAACAAGGGTAAAACCCCAGCTTGAAACCTTTCAGCCAAGGAATTGGCAAGATACTCAGCTATTATATTGTCTGTTCCAACAGGTAGAGGGCCGTGAGGTTCCACAGTTCCAACGGGAAAGAAAACCCTTGAAGGGAAATCCTCAAAGGTACTTAAAAATTCCCATTTCATTTCTTAAGAAACCTCCAAAAACCACCATTCTTAGGCTTGTAATACTTTGAGTAATACCTCGCCCTTGATCCTACGAAGTTGAAAATCACCAAGCTCGACTCAATTTCTATGCTCTCAAGGGCGTCCCTGAGTGTATAGTTGTACTTGGTGACGAGAACGAACTTTACCGCGAACTTCTCAAGGAGCTTTATTTCGGGTGATACGCCTACGGGTGCCATATCTACTACCACAAGATAATTACCTGCGAGATGATCCAAAGCTTCAACGAGATTTTTAAATGCGACAAATATATCTGTTTCCGCCTTTCCTACGGGTAGAAAATATAGGTTTTCGGAGAGCCTGTAGGATTCAAAATTCCCATCAGCATATCCAATTTTATCCTTAAAACCGAGATATTCCGAAAGGCTCCTTACCCTTACATCCCCATCCACCAAAAGGGTTTTAACGCCGGATATAGCCAAGGTTGCCGACAAATTTGCGCTTATAAAAGTTTTCCCTTCACCGCTTTGCGTGCTCGTTATTACCAGCATCTCCTTTAAGTTTTCAAAGGCACCGAGCTTAAAGGCAAGCTTCCTGAACTCGTTTAAAGCCGACGAGTTGGGATCGTAAAATCCATCTAAGATCATCCTTATGGGTAGAACTTCCCCTTCCGAGAACCTAGGTAGGGAAAAGATCATTTCCCTATCAAATGGAAGGTAGCTCTCCTCCAGGACGTAAGCGGTGGTTAAATCCCTAAAAACCGCAAACAGGATCCCCAATATTATCCCCGCAATGAATCCCAAAAGTATTACATTTCTCGTTTTTGAATACTTATTGTAAAGGGAAACCTTAGATTCACCAACTATTTCTATACCCGACGACATACTTGATAGCTTAACCTCAACATCATTTAAATTTTGACCCAATAATATGTAAAAGTCCTCCGCATTCTCAAGGTTTCTCTGTGTTGTAAGTAAGCTCGCCCTTTCCTCTATAACCACGGGCAATATATCCCTGAAAAATTTTTCCCTGCCGTTTAGGAAAGCGATCCTCTCCTCTAAGCTCTTTCTCGTAAGATCATCTACCCTTTTAAGCCTTTCTTTCAAACCCCTAACCTCTGGGTGAAAATCCCCCAAAAGGGACCTAAGGGAAATATATTCGGATATTACCTTCACCCTTTCCTTTTGAAGTTCGTCTATGTTGGGATCACCTGTAAGTATCACGAAGGTGTCCATTTTACCGTCCGATATCTTTCTACTTAAATTTATCAGGGCGTTCCTCTGGTTGGTTATCTCCACTAAAAACTTCCTTATATCCTCCTCCCCATATTCGGGATACTTCAAGGTCTTCTTTATGTTCTTAAGCTCCTCCGCGTAAAGGTCTATCTGCCTTTTATAAGTTTCCATAAGATTTAATATAGCCTCCTTTTGATTTAGGAGCTTTTCCTTCTTCACCTCCACCTGTTTTTTCGCTATCCACCGGGATATTAACTCCGCCGCCTTTTGAGCCCACCTTTTATCCAGGGAAACGTAAGAAATCTCAACGAAATCCGCCGAAGATGTTGATAGAGGATTACTTTTGTTTTCAATCTTTTTAGCGTCTATCCTTGCAAGTCTTCTCTGTAGGGAAATGGAGTCATAAATTATTAACTCGTAATCCCTTGAACATGGGCACAGAACTATATCCTTGCCAGTTTTTTCATTATATTTATCGGGTTTGAACCTTTTTATCCCGCTTATTTTACCCTTTAAAACCTCATAGGATAGGGATGTATCCCAGAACCCCTTATAAAACGATGGGAATTTTATTTTCGCCAGTATTATGTCGGTTTCGGAGCTTTGCTGAGCCGGTTGTTGTAATGTTGGTACAACCGAAATTTCGGTCTTCTCTGGGGAGATGACAATAAGCTGGGTTGCCTGATATATTGGAACACCCCTGAAGAAGAAATTTAGAATCGCAGAAAACAAACCTCCAAGGAGCCCAACAAGCAATATAGTTCTCCATTCCCTGTTAAATATGGCCCTTATTCTCTTGTAGATCTCGTTTAGATCTGTCCCCCTCATTTACCTCCCTAACCTATCCAACGTCCTTTTTTTCATCTTTTGAACTTGCGAAATTACTTCTTTCAGTTCCCCCTTTACCTTCTGGGGAGCCTTTTCATAGTACTCCTCCGCCAAGATAAATAAACGTAAGGCGTCTTCAAATTTTCCCAAAAAGTATTTAACATATCCGAGGGAATAGCTAACATAAACCGCGTTGTATGGGGAATCCGGCTGATCCCTTAAAACGAGGTAAAGGAGCTTTTCGTACATCTCCTCCGCTTCCTGAAATCTTCCCTCCTTGATCAAGAGGTATCCATAAACCCATTTGAAATACCTGCTTTCAGGATATTTTTCGACGTAACCCTTTAGAATGGGTATAGCATCCTTGCTTCTACCTTCCTGGGAAAGCACCCAGGCGAGGGTGAGGGCTGAGACGACGGATGTATATCTCCCCCTTTGCCAGGCGAGTGTTAGATAATTTATACCCCTTTCCTTGTCCTCTTCCCTATTTCTTGAGAGCACAAAAGACGGGATGAACCCTATTCTACTTGGCGCCTTTGATAGGGCATAATGGTATATTCCTAGAGGGAAATAGGCATCGTATAGGGTGGAATCTTCTTCAAGGGCACTTTTGAGCGGTTTTAAACCCTCTATTGCGTATTTAAGAGCAACTACGTAATTCCCCTCCCTTCCCGCCCTCATGGCCCTATAACTTGCCGCGCCCGCTATATAAAAGTTCATCCAGGCCCTCTCCTTAGGATCTGTTAAGGAATTTAATTTGGCTTTCGCCTTTTCCTCAGCCATCTCCATATTTGAGAAGAACTTATCGGAGTATTTGTCCGTGTGGTAATCCTCCATGTAGTAGTCGTAAATGGCAGCTTTGAAGAAATATCCGTCTGGTTCTTGGGGATACTTTTGAATTATTTCATCGGCTATTGCCAAGACCGCACCATAATTTTCCCTGTAAGTAAATTCAAGTGAAACCCTAATTAAGCTATCTATCTCCCTGTTAAATGGAGTGCTTATGAGGAACCAAAACATCTTCTATCACCGTATAACCGTTTTTTAAGGCGTAATTTATCTCCTTATCGTAAAACAGTCCTCTAAAGAGCCAGATGTTCTCGGGTAGATCTTCCCCTTTAACCTTTACCTCAAACTCCTTTCCGTTAATTTTTATGATTACCTCGTCGTTTTCCTTTATCCCTAGCTTTTTCATATCGGAATACGGAGCAAAAACAACACCCTCGTCTATATAGGGCTTCTGGAGGGGGTTCCTGAAAGCCCAATAGCTTCCCTTGTATATATGCGGAGCCCATAAAAGCAGCCTTCCCTCAACCTTTTCCGAATCTTCGGAATATCCCATACCTTCAAAGGCAAAGTTGTATTCCACCTTTGGCGTCCTATAAACCTTCTTCAGCTTCCTTATCGAAGGTATATAATCGGGATAAGGGAGCTCCTCGTATTCAAGGTTGTAAGGGTCTATGTTCGAATATGATTTTACCCTCTCCGAGATCTCCATAAATACATCCTTGGCGCACTTCCAATCGGCTTTACCTCCAAGAGACTTTATTAAATTCTTAAAGATCCACCATGCGGGCCTGCTTCCCTCAAAGGGCCAAAGGGCATCTTTCCCATACTGCACCCTACCCTCAAGGTTCGTCCTCGTTCCTTCCTCCTCATAGGGTGTTGTTATTGGAAGCAGGGCGGAGGCAAACTCCACCGAAGGGTCCCAGAATGAGCTTAAAACCACCAAGAATTTTACGTTTTCAAGGGCGGAAACTACTAGGTCCTTATCGGGATATTCCCAAAGGGGCTCAACCTCCCAAAGGATAAGGAAATCTATCTCCCCCTTACTCGCGGCTTCCAAAATCTCTTTCGTATTCATCCCGTTGGGTTCGGGTGTAAATCCAACATCTATGAAACCCTGGGCGTTGGGTAAGGTCCTAAGGATAAGGATCTTAACGTTCTCGTTTATAGCGGAGAAAGTGGCAAAGTTCCTCTGAAGACCTTCTGGCATGTCGTCCTGGAGAAGGATCAATACCCTCTTATTTTCAAAGTTTCTTAAGGTTTCCTTTATAAAGTTCGCACTTTGAAGGTTTTCGGAACCAGGAGAAAGCGGAACCCAGCTTGCCCACCCCTCCTTTACATACCTTTCCTTGTGATAATTCAAAACGAAGAGCTTTGCTCCCCTCCTCACCGCCCTTATCAACCTTATTCCCAAACCCGGGACAGTCTCCCTAAGATCCCCAACTATAACTATAACTTCCGCCCTATCAATGTCCGTTATCTTTCCGGTGGAGGCGGAATAACCTAGGGTGGATTTTATGGGATCTTCCCTGAAGGATACGTGAGGCTTTCTAAAGTCTAGGTTGTCCGAGAAAAGGATATCCTTAAAAAGTTTCCTTGCGGCATAGGCACTTTCGTTTGTTCCCCTTGCCCCCGATATTATTGCAGGGTTTTTTGCGTTTTTAAGGTTTTCCGCGACCCAATCAATAGCAACCTTCCAGTTTACCTTAAACCACCCTCCATCTTTCAACCTAAGATGTGGGTAATCCACCCTGTTTATGTTGTTGTATTCATGCGAGAACCTGTCCCTATCCGTGATCCAGAACTCGTTTACATCGGGGTTTTCCCTACCGTTTATCCTGATTATCTTATGAAGATCCTCCCTCCTCCCCGCCTTTACGAAGGGACCCCTACTGAAAGGTTTTCTCTTCCTTACATCCACATACACGTTTGAACCTAGGGAATCTTCGGGACTAATTGCGGGAACGCTCCCTATCTCCCAAGGTCTGGTAAAGAACTTATAATCCCTCCCCGTTATAGCCCCTAAGGGGCAACCCTCTATTAAGTTTCCAGAAAACTCATTTTTCAAGAACTTATCCTTTCCCGGGCCGACGGGCGTGTACCAACCCCTGTCAAACGTCGCCCAATCCCTACCTCCCCCTATCGTCCAATAGAATGTAGAACACCTATAGCACTGTATGCACCTCGTGGGATACAGGTCTATGAAAGGCCCGACTTTCTTTATCTCGTACTTCCTCTTTGAAAAGGTGTATCTGCTTGTAGTATTTCCATGGGCAAAGGTTATCTCTTGGAGGTCGCACTCCCCGCCGGCATCACAGTTCGGACAATCAAGGGGATGATTTAAGAGGAGGAGCTCAAGTACGGACTTTTGGGCGGATCTCGTTTCT
>QGLW01000309.1_pt1 | contig 12431 bp, 10 predicted proteins | sample 1725341 | NCBI WGS metagenome assembly QGLW01 (sample SAMN05439265, study PRJNA331180) | Hot springs metagenome, whole genome shotgun sequencing project. | isolation source: microbial mat of Apron and Channel Facies of Mammoth Hot Springs | place: USA: Wyoming, Yellowstone National Park | collected... | reverse complement strand
AAGATACCAAGAGCTTCACGAGGCGATATCTAGACGTTCCCACCTCCAGTCTTACTATGAACGCCTCTTCGCCACCATTGTAGAAGTAGAGAACAAAATGGAGGAAATCTCCTTACAGCTTAACTCTAAAATCAAGGAACACGAGAACTTGGTTAGGCTTTCCAAGATCCTTTCTGGAAGGGGGTACGCCGAAGTCCTCCGTAGCGTCTCCGAGTCCCTCTCTTCCCCGGGGCTGAGGGTGGAAACTTACCATGAACATAAGAACGGGAGTGTTAAGCCCACGGTGGAGCTTTACTTCCAACCCCGTTCAGGTTCAGAGCTTCCCTTTGACCTCCTCTCCGGGGGTCAAAAGACTCTGGCCGACCTCAAGTTCCTGTTTAAGTTGATTTCCTATTTAGACGGGGTGGGCGTGATGGTCTTTGATGAGACTTTCCGCTTTTTGGATTCTAAATCTTACGAGGAGGTGTTTGAGATTATGTCTTCAATCAGAGCTAGCCACATATTCTACATATCTCACGACATGGCCCCGGCCCTCCGCTTTGACACCCAGATATCTGTCGTCCAGGATGATGAGGGGGTTTCCCATTACTTCGTTGACCAATAGGATCTCTTCTTTGCACCCCTTGACACTGGTTAGGAGGGTGTTGCATAATCAAATGGGTTGACATGAGCAGAAGAAACTGGAGCAAGCAAGAAATGATTTTGGTGGACGATCTCTTGTCCAGTGGCTACTCCTACAGGGAGATTGCCTCGGTCCTTGGTAGGAGCTATGAATCCGTTAGGGGGATGGTCAAGAGAATGAGAAAGGGGTCAGGAAATGAGGGGAGGGGCGAAAGCCTCGGAGGAAAAAGGCGCCTTGGTCTCTTAGACCTCTCTTTCGAAGATGTCCTTGTTCTCCTAGGAAATAGAAGTAAAGATAATGTTGGGAGTGGAGGCACGAAAATGAGGAAAGAAAGCTTAGAAAAGCACCTAAACGGGCCCCGCCGGAACGTTTACACAATGTCCGACTACGAGGCCACTATGGTCATTGAAAGGTACTTGAAGAGAACCGGTAACATAGAAGGAGCTAGAAACTTGTGGAACCATCACCTCAAGTACAAGGGTATAAGGGAGGGTCAGGACTATGATAGTTTCTAGGAATTTATCTTTTTTGTCCTTTTTAGGTTTTTCTTTTGAATGTGCTTCCGAGAAAGGTTTCAAGAGCCAGCGCTCAAGAAAAGTTACTCCTATCTCTCATTATATCCTTAGTAGAGACCTATGTGCCGGGATCGGAGACTAAGTATGGAGATTCGGAGTCCGAGGTTATTATTCACCTCCCTCAAGAGGTGGGTGGGGGGAGAATACATTTCTTTTCCTACTACCTCTATGGAGGACGGCAGAGGGGGCGGGGACGGGGTAAAAGACCAAACGGGGTTTTATCTATGATCACCGTTGGTCTTAGTCGAGATTTCCTATTGTCTTTGTCTAGGTCGGTTTCCTACATATTGAGGAATTATAAATCCGTTCCCAAGTTGTGCGTTGATCGCAATGACGAATCTTTTATACCATTCGCAGCTAACGGGCTTTGTAGGGAGTGCCCGGAGTCCTAGGTTGACTTTTTCTGGATAAGGTAATATTATCTTACGAGAGAGGCGAGGTGAAGAGATGAGTATAGAAGTAAGACCCTTAGGAGTAAGGTGCAACCTTTCCTGCGTCTATTGCTATCAAAACCCGATGCGAGATGCGGGGAACTTTGGCCCTCCGTACGACATGGAAAAGATGAAGAAGGCCCTCCTCGCCGAAGGAGGATCCTTCGCTTTGTTCGGTGGAGAGGCCCTCCTGGTCCCCAAAAAAGACCTGGAAGAGCTTTGGAAGTTCGGATTAGAGAACTTTGGACATAACGGCATACAGACAAACGGTTCCCTCATAGACGATGACCACATTGAACTTTTTAGGAAGTACAAGGTCCATGTTGGCTTTTCCATAGATGGCCCCGAAGAGCTAAACGATGCCCGGTGGGCGGGTTCTCTGGAGAGAACCAGGGAGATGACCCGCAAAAGCATCGAGAACCTAAAAAGGGTTCTTGATGAAGGGCTCTCCGCTTCGGTAATCATCACCCTTCACCGACTCAACGCTGGCTCCCCGGAAAAGCTGGAAAGATTAGCCGAGTGGATTAAAGAGGTGCACACTTGGGGAGTGCAATCCATCAGGCTCCATAATCTGGAGCTTGACGGGGACCTTACCAAGAGGCACTTGGCTCTAAAGCCAGAGGAGAACATATTTGCTTTCACCTATCTCCTAAGACTGAAGGACGAGGTGCCCTCTCTCCACATAGACGTATTTGACGACATCTACAGGATGCTAAAGGAAGTGGATGACGGGATGGCTACCTGTGTGTGGAGGGCGTGCGACCCTTACACCACGAGGGCCGTCCGTGGGGTAGAGGGTAACGGTCAGAGGTCAAACTGTGGTCGCACCAACAAAGAGGGGATTGACTTCTTCAAGGCCGACACTGAGGGATTTGAAAGGTACTACTCTCTCTACTACACCCCCCAAGCCTACGGAGGTTGTGAGGGGTGTAGGTTCTTTATATATTGCAAGGGGCAATGTCCCGGTACCGCCATAGATGGAGACTGGAGGAACAAGTCCTCAGACTGCGCCCTTTGGAAGTCCCTCTTCGAGACCATAGAGAGCAGAGTCCTCAAAGAGGGAACAGTTCCTCTTACACTATCTCCCATGCGCCCGTTTGTGGAACAGGAAATGTTGGAAGCTTGGAAACGAGGAGAAAACATTTCCGTTGGGCAGGCCCTTAGGAGGGTGGCCCAAAAGAGCGGTGTCATTCCAAGTCAAGCTCAGGCCTCCATGGCGGGAGGCCAAGCCACTACGCATCACGGAGACCACTGGGACCACTCTGACGGAAAGGAACACCAAGACAAGGGCCCCAAGGAGATGGTTCCGGTTGTGACTGGCCACACCGATGACCACGGTGACCACAACGACCACGGGGACCATGCCGATTAGCATACCTTAAATGGAGGAAGACGATGGGAATCAACATAGAATCTAAGGAACCCAAGAAGTTTGATAAGACCCTGGATCAGGTTTTTAATGAGAACCCTGGAGAGTACGAGTACAGACCGCCAGAGGTTCCTGGGGGAAGGGTTTCCTCTATGGTCCTAAATCGTAAACTCAACCCCTACCCCTTTGCCCGCACTCTTTGGGTCACGGAGGAGGCCCGGAAGTACTGGCTTCCCAAGATAGAGGCCGCCGCAAACGCCTTTCATCGCCTAGAAACTCTCACCGTCTTTTATGGGGTTCGTAGGGTATTTACCACCCACTTTCGCCCGGAGGACTTAGTCTCCGGATTTGACGGCCTAGCCAAGATGGGGTTAGTGTTTTACCCACTTCACCAAGTGGGTTCCTATCAGGGCTTCGCCCACTACCATCCTCCCGTAGAACCTGGAAAACCATGGACATACTACGGGGTAGTGGGAAAAATGGAGGACGCTAGAGCCTTCGCTGAGGCCACAAAGGAGGGGGATCACAAGACGATGGGAGAACTCCTAGGCTATCCTCCCTGTTGCACTGAGTCCTTCAACCGAGTGTGGCGGGCAGGGTATATTGACCCGATATGGCAGGCTGGGGAGGCCTCTTATACCGAGTCTCCGGAGTCTTTCGAGCTTTACGACCCGGGCTCTAGGATTATGCGCCTAAAGCCCATTCCCGAGTCCCTAGCCGTACTTCGCTATATAGGAATCCGAATGGTCAGCCACATCCCCCACAGCCTCACCTGCAGAGCCAGCCAAAAAGTGGCCGAGTTTTTCAGGGAAGTGGCCAAGGAAGAGGGTCTTTACTACGGGGCCTTGGAGTATTCAGACGAAATACTTCGGTGGAACATAGAGTGGAGCGTCCTTCACGGGATCGCAGAGGTAAAGACCCCGGTGTTCAAGGTTTCCACAAACTCCACCCCCACCTACCAAAAATACGTTGTGCAGCTTGTCGGTGAGATTCCTCCTGAGGAGGTAAAGCACTCTGTTACCGGCCTTGTGTTCCCCTACATTCCTTCCAAGGTTAGGAAGCTAACCGAACACCCAGCCTTCCTTAAGTTCGAAGGCGTCATCAGCGGTGAAGGGGAGGATTAGAGGTGGCCTCGAAAGCGGGCTCTTTCTCCAGAGGCTTAAGGAGGTAGTGTGCGAAGGAATATCCCACGGTTAAGATGAGAGCAAAAAAGGCCGGAGGTGATCGATGAAGCGGAGCCACCAGACCCAAATAATACCCAATCCTCCACCCACTCTTGAAACGGCCCTCGCCATCGCCGAAGAGACCAAGGCCTTCGCCGTCAGGCGGGACGCAGAGCGGGTCCTTGTTAACTATCTTTACGCCGACCCCGAGCTCTTCGCCAGGCCCGAGGCCAGGGAGCTTCGGGGGATCATCTACCGAGAAGCTACCGGAGAGGTCCTCTCCAGACCTTTCCACAAGTTCTTCAACTACCGGGAACCCCTTCACGGTCTGACGGAGGAGGCGCTTGGAGGGAAGCGGGTCTACCTGGCCCGCAAAGAGGACGGGTATCTCCTTCAGGTCTGGCGGGAAGGGGAGAGCCTGAGGTGGGCTTCTAGGCACTCCTTGGAACCTCCCCTGGTGGGGGCTCTCGCCAAGGATCTTTGGACCGAAGCTCACGAGCGAGCGGCTCAGGAGCTCCTTGCCGAGCCCCTCACCCTCCTCTTCGAGGTCATTGACCCTCGGGCTCCCGTTTTGGTACGCTACGAACGACCAGCCTTACTCCTTATAGCCGCTAGGCATATCACTACCGGTGAGTACCTCCTTCCCGGGGTGAGCTTTTCCTGGCCCTTGGAGCATGTGGCCTGGGAGGAGGTGGAAAGCTTCGACCCCGAGGCTTTAAGGGAAGACCTAAAAGAGGCGAGGGGTATCGAAGGATACGTAGCCCACCTCCCGGAAGAAGGAGAGTTTGTCAAGTTCAAGACGGGTTGGGCCTTCAGGGTGGCCGACTTCCTCTTGCGCCCCGAGCTGCGCCTCGTGGAGGCCTACGCCAATCAGTCCATAGACGACCTCCTGGCCGCCCTCGCCGGGCGGGAAGACCTTCAGCGGGCGGTCCTCCAGGCCATATCCTTCCTGTCTAGGCTCTTCGGCGAAGCCACCGGGGTGGGAAGGACCTTGCAGCACCTCCCCCGCAAGGAGGCCTGGCTTAGGGTCCAGGAGGAAGCGAAACGATGGAAGGACTTCGAAGGGGTCTTCGCCCGAGTCGCCATGCGGGCCTACGAAGGTCGTGATCCAAGGGTCGAGTATTTGGCCGAAATGAGGAAAGGAAAGCATGTAGAGGCCTTGAAGACCCAAGGTTTCTTTCCCAAAGTGGGGCGGGAGATCCTGGGCTAGAAAAGAAGAGAAGGATAAATGAACGCCGATGGCTTCTTCAAATAAAGACTAGCCTCCCTCTTTTTGCGCTATCTCTCGGGCAACCCCCCACCTCCCCTTCCTCCTCTTTTCTGTCACCTACACGACATCCAGCGGGCCAGAAGTCTGGCTTTTTATTTTTCTTGTTTTGTATAATGTTTTCGTGATTAGGACAAAGCTACTACCCAAACTCGCTGAAGTTTTTTATCCGATCCTACACTTTTCTCTTGGTCCTAAGAGTGTTGGGTCTCGTTATGCAATGATAGATGAGTCTTATGGGTACCTCTGGCTTCTAGTGCAAGACCCGGACACCGGAGCCCTTAAACTTTTTTTGGTCAACGACGCTGATGGAAAACCCTATAACTGGTACATAAGTTCGGATATTCCCCCAACAGTTTCCACTTCTAATCCCGTCTCTCTTTACCTACCAAACTCAGAAAGTATAACTTGGGCCACTTTCGCTTTTACTGAGGAAGGGGAACCACTTTTCGCTGTTCAAAAGGAACTATCTGGCCACAATAAAATAGAGGTTTATGACAGAAACGGAAACCTTTGGTTGGAAGTTACCAACGCCAAATCTCCGTTTATCGTCCCGGAGGCTCTTATAAACAGAAAAGTTTTTGGGTCCAACGTTTATCTATTTTACGTTACTTCTTCGGATACCGAAATAAGATATCAAGGAGTCACGGACGACAGCGATTTTGGAGTTTTAACTTCGGTCCCGGTTAACTTCAGAAACAACGTGTTTCTAGTTGACTATACCTACAGAAACGATGGTATAGAACTGGTTTACTCTAACGCCTTAAGAAGCTATATGTATGTACACGTAGAGGCTGAGGCATACCATCTTGACGAAGAAGCGTCAGTAGCCTCGTCTTTGTTTTTTGAGAGAATACAGAAAGCTATTAGAAGTATATCTAGAGTGGGGGTGTTTCCTCAACTATCTAAGAGCTTTGTTAAAAATATTTACCTAGAAGAACCTAAAGATGATACGTCAGCCATAAGCTATCTAACTAAGTGGGTAGTTGACAAAATATACAAAAAGGAAATACAGGACGATGGAGAAATGTACACTTCTTTCATAGTCAACCCGGTACAAAAAGTTTTTGTTGGTGATAGTGCCTATCCTGACGAAGTTAACACTTCGGCCGAAGTATTGGCTAAATTTAGTACATTCATTCTAAATATGGAACAAGAGGACAACGCAAACGCCTTACCTGGTTATAATGTGCATTACTACAAAAGAGCCTACCCAACGGAGGACAACGCAAACGCCTTACCTGGTTATAATGTGCATTACTACAAAAGAGCCTACCCAACGGAGGACAATGCGAGGGTTTTGCCCACCTCTAACGCAGAACTAAGGACAGTCATTATAAGGCTGGAGATGGGGGACAACGTAGACGCTTCACCTAGTTATAATGCACATTATTATAGAAAGGCCCACTCTTTATCCTCGTTATCTGATGACCTTTCCGCCTCTATCTCTAATCTGGGAATGGCCCATAAAAAGCAGTTTATTTCTCAAAATAGCGATGAGTGTATAATGAATAGTAGCCTTTACATGAGATTTAGGAGGAGGGTACCCTGAAATAGTTAAAATACTGTTAGGTGCTGGGTTAGGTTCGGTTTAGGTTGGGACCAAGTATGAAGATAAAGTCGGTAAGGACAGAGTTTTTGGATAACTTCCCCATTCAAGCAAATCAAGGGGGAGATGGGCCTTTTTCTTTTAAGTACGATCTGTACAGTAAAGTCCGCTTTGAAATATATGACGAAAAAGGAAACCTTGAGTATAGGTCTCAGGAATACCCAAACCTCATAACTAACCGGTTTCTCAATAAACTAGCCAACAAACGTTTCAGCCAAGTAGACGACCTTAGGGCCTACCTGGTCATTGGGGCTAGCGCCAGCCCCAAGCCTGAGATAAAGATTAGCTCCGGCACGGTTAAGGGGCACTATGCCCCTGGCAGCACCAGTGACACCCACACTTTCGTCCTCAGCACAGCTGACGCTGGCGCCCTGGCTAACCCTCCTTTTTCTTCTATAGGAACCGCAGGTGGGCCCAGCTGGTCAGACTACGACCTCGTGTTGGCGGGGGGAGAGTACGCCAGGGTGCTTTCCAAGATAGACAACAGCACATTGGCAATAGACCGCCCCCTTTCCGCTACCACAGACGTTGCTTTCCAACTTTGGAACGTCCAGGCCGACCTCCCGGTGGCCGATAGGGTGGGCTCCTCCAACACCGACTTTAGCTCCCCGGCGGCCGTGTACAGCTTTGACTCCTCCACGGGCTCCTATGTTTTTGCTAAAGAGAAGAGAATAGAGTACACAGTTACTGGTACCAGCCCCATAAACTTTTCTTCTTTCGCCTTTGTCGACACCGACCCAACCGGGACCAACCCAACCAACGCCAACGTCTATGAACTAGTGAGGGACCTGTCAGGAAACCCTATTAGCCTTACCGTGAACCCCGGCAAGAAGATAAGGATCTACCACACCCTTGTTGTTAGGGTATACAAAAACTTTTCCAATAACACTGAGGTGAAGTACTACGACCTTTCCGATAACTTAAAGTCTACTGACACCCTTCCTTCTACCGTTGAACTCTCGGTTACGGGAAGCACACCATCGGACCAAGCGGCGAGCATAAACAGCCTCTTTGAGAGACTTCTCAGCCCGGCTTCCGATTTATTCAACATGGATACCGGAGCCTCGCTCGATGTCGTAGCCCTTAACTACTCGGGAACTACATGGACAGAGTCTAGCACCCATAGAAAGACCTTTAGCTCCGCCACTCTGGAACCCTACGCTAACGATAGCTTCAAGAGGAGCAGGTCTTTGCTTCTCACAGAAACAGAGTTTGTTACTACCTTCCATGGTCTGGCCTTTATCTTCAAAAAGGCCGGTAACGAGGAGTTCCGAATGACTGTCAAGTTCCAACCCAACGAAAGCACTGCTCCCACCGCTCAGACCAAGGACGATTTACACGAACTTAAGCTCTTCCTCACCACCAACTGGTACAGAAAGTACTCTTAAGTCGGGTAGTGGGCCATAAAAGATGAAAAGTCCCCCAGAGTCTTTTGGCTCTGGGGGACTTTCTCTTTTCTTTAAATCCTGTACTCGTCCCCGTGTACTAGGGTGTCTACGTGGGTAGCTGAGCTAGAAATATCGGAATGATCTTCATGGTCGGAGTGATTGGCGTGGCTGTGGGGAATGTCCTGGTACTGATCTGAGTGAGCTGTGGAATCCAAGTGAAGGTAGTCTAGGTGGGGTGTATAGGAGTCTTGGTGAGACCCCTGGTCAGTGTGGGGAGTATCGTAGTGCTGATCTGTGTGAGAGTAGGAATGGTCAGAGTGGGTATCAATGTAGTCATAGTACCAAGTGTCAGTGTGGCTACTCGCAACGTCCCCGTGGGTGTTGGCGTGAGAAATATAGTCAAAGTGAGCGGAGTCTGCATGCGGTAGGTTTAAATAGGTGGTGTCATAGTGGTCGGAGTGAGCCACGTCAGAGTGGGGCACATTGGCGTGGTCTGAGTAGTTGTCGTGGTCAGTGTGGTCAACGTAGGGTGTTATTGCTATGGACACATTGCTATTTTAACCTATTGTCATGCGCCTATACGGTCTGAGTAGTCTTGGTAGTCCGAGTAGTAATAGTAGTCTTGGTGGTCTGAGTGGTCCGCATGATAGGAGGAATCAGAATGATCTACGTCTTCGTGAGTGATGTCGTCGTGTATGGTATCGCTGTAGTCAGCATGGGGAACATCCTGATGAATTTGGTCAAGGTGGTCAGAGTGGTCTGAGTGAGAGTCGGAGTGCGCTGTGCTTTGATCATGGTGGATGTTGTCAGCGTGGTCACTGTGAGTATCCGAGTGGGGAGTAGCGGAATCTCCGTGACTATCGGTGTGGGAAAAGTCCAAATGATCAGAGTAGTCAGAATGAGAAGAAGGCAGGTCCCCGTGCGCCTGGTTATAGTGGTCAGCGTGGTCTCCGTGGCTATCGCTGTGGATAACGGTGTTGTCTTGGTGATACTCAGAATCAGAGTGGTTACCTGTATATTTTTCGTCTTGGTGGGTACCTACGATCCAGGTGTCTGAGTAGGTAAGACTATCTGTGTGCCTTAGGTCAAGGTCAAAATCCGCATCTTGGTGGTAGCTTCCAAAGGTGTTGTCGGCGTGAATTCGATTTTTACCAGGAGTTATGCTATTCAATATTCGCTGAATAACATCAACCGAAGAAGCCATAAGGTCTAGGTAGTCCAACAAGGCCCGGTCATTTTGCAGCAATTTTTCTGCTAGGAGGTTTAAGGTGCCCTCTAGCGTTGACGTGGCCGGATCATCCCCAGTTATGCGGTGTATTTGGTTTCTAATCCATTCAAGTGTGGGATGAGGAATGGTAGGCATAGTCACTCAAGAAGATTATAACGCAAAGACCTAAAAAGCAGTAACACCGCTTCCTACCCAGCACCTACGTACTCACCCCATGACTCACCCCATGGTGGTTCTGTCTGTGTGCTCTACCTGGTCTGTGTGGGGAACGTCTAAGTGGTAATAGAGGTCCTCGTGCTGCGGCCCCCTAGGTCCGTCAGAGTGGGATTGAATATCTGAGTGATCGTAGTGGAGGTAGTCGATGTGAGGTTGGGTAGAAGTGAAATCTCCATGCCTCCCCTCTATTGTGTAGTCCCCGTGATCGGTGTGATCGGCGTGGAAGTCAGCGTGCCCCCCAGTGGAAACGTCTTCGTGGGAAGCGGTATAGTCATCGTGGGGAACGGTGATGTCGTAGTGAGAAGCTAATATAGTCGTGTCATCGTGTATAGTAGCTTCTGGAGAGTCTCCGTGTTCAAGGTTGGCGTGATCCGAGTAGTCATTGTGTTCAGGAATGTAGTCTAGGTGCCCAGTCCCGTCTGAGTGGGGAAAGTCTTGGTGAATCGTGTAGTCCCCGTGGTCAGCGTAGGAAACTATATATTTCCACTTCCCGAAAATGAGGTCCACATCTGTGTGATCCTCGTGGTTCCAGTCTGAGTGGTCAAAGTGGTCCTGGTGGGATTGATCTATGTGATTGGTTACAATGTTGGTTATATCCGTGTGCCCCGTGTTGTCTAGGTGCGGGTTGTCCAGGTGGTAGTCGTTATGAATAGTATCTAAGTGGTCTTGGTGAGGAGAAATTATTTGTAAGCTAACCGAATCTCCATGGAACTGTTGAGGGGGAAGGCCGTCTAGGTGGTCGTTATGAACTGAGCGTTGTTCAGGAGGCCTGTCTGAGTGCCCTTGGCCATAGTAGTCTTGGTAAGGCGTATCTCCGTGAGGGTAGTCTTCGTGGAACTCAACATCCGAGTGGTCGGTGTGCTCCTGACCGCCGGGGTCTACGTCCCCATGACCATCGTAGTCGTAATGGAAAGACCGGTCTCCGTGAAGAATCCACTTATAAACCTCCTCGTAAATGCCCTCGCTCAAGTCCTCGGGAGAGGAGAGCCCCCGGTCTAGGTGGGCCTCTGGAACTAGGCTTAAATCGTAGTGCTCTGTTCCACCATCGTAATGATAAGCGGAGGAAATGGGCACGTAATCCAAGTGGTAGGAAGTGCTTGGGGGAGTGTAGTCTAAGTGAGGGACTCCACCATCTCCGTGAGGAATGTCTCGATGGTCTGAGTGTTTTATTTCCAGGGAGTCTAGGTGGTCAGAGTGAGCAGACTGGTCAAAGTGGGTACTGGGGTGGTCTAAATGGGAGTCATGGTGATCGTTGTGGTCAGAGTGAACTACGTCTGAGTAAGGGGAGTCTAAGTGGTCAGTGTAGTTTACGTGAACGTTCTCTGAGGTATTTAAAATGTCGCTGTGGTCGGAGTGGTAGTCTGAGTGGTCATAGTGGTCTACATGAGAACTAGAAGAGTTGTCTACGTAATCTGAGTGGTTAGGAATAAAACTATCAGAGTGGTCTTCGTGGTCAGGGGGGTAATCTCCATGTTCGTATGTGTCCCAGTAGAACCACTCCTTGTGACCGTCAAGGTGATTAAATATGTCTCCATGGTCTTCGTGGCAGTATCCTAGGCACTGTAGGATAATGGAGTGCCCATCTTGGTGGGAAGTGTAACTAGCGGGATAGTCAGAGTGGAAAAATTTATCGTAGTGCTTTCCGCTTGGTTCACAGAGGACACCTAATACTAAAGGAAGCACCTCTTTCGTGCAGTCGGTGTGGTCGTTATGGTCCATGTGGTCAACGTGGTCTGAATGACAGCCATAAGGAGTAGTAGAATTATTGCACTGATCCCCATGAACGTTGGCATGGTCATCGTGGTCCCCATGAGTCCCAGTACTAAAGTCTTGGTGGTCAAGGTGGTCTACGTGCGGAGCGTCTGAGTGAGGCTTACTTAGAGTGTCTGAATGGTCCTCATGAGTATCGGCGTGGTCAGAATAGTCATAGTGGGGGAAGCTTATTGTCTGGTCCTGATGGTCCTGGTCAGCATGATACGTCTCATTTACAGCGGCCTGGTCCACGTGGTCCGTGTGGTCCTGGTGACGGGATTGGTTGGTGTCGTTGTGATCCTGGTGGGTGATTTCGGATGGAGAGTAGAACCGCCGGCTAGGGGAAACCGTCATGTCAAGGTGTTCCAACCCCGAACCTGCTTCGTCAAAGTGACGGGCTTGGTTGAGTCTAGAGGACTCGACTCCTGAAACAACATTTAGGGCTTTTTCCAAATAACTCAAAAGGTCTAAGTCGTTTTCTAATAGTTCCTTTAGGGGGCGGTTCGTAACGCCCTGTATGTTGGTCTCGCCTACCGGGTCACCTTCTCCGTACTCCCCTTGCCGTATCCAGGTTAGGGGGTCTTTCTTAGGCCTTTTTCTTATCTTGAAGACATCATCAGCCATATTTCCCCTTCTCCATTATTATAACCAAGAAAGTTATCAAATATTGGGCTCTTCTACCTCAATCTATTATGTTACATCCCCCCTCGGATAAATCCGGGGGCATCCCCTTTAGGATGTGCGCAAGAGACTGCCCTTGACGGGAGATACCTGGGCACGCTCGTAGAGGTTCGGGGGGCCGTTGACATCG
>QGLW01000308.1_pt1 | contig 12450 bp, 11 predicted proteins | sample 1725341 | NCBI WGS metagenome assembly QGLW01 (sample SAMN05439265, study PRJNA331180) | Hot springs metagenome, whole genome shotgun sequencing project. | isolation source: microbial mat of Apron and Channel Facies of Mammoth Hot Springs | place: USA: Wyoming, Yellowstone National Park | collected... | reverse complement strand
TCGGGGTGACAAAAAAGGGGTGGCTCGGGGTGACAAAAAAGGGGTGGCAAAAATCTTATAATCTCTTTAGAGGTGGTAGCAATGTCTGTTGCCGTGTCCAAGCCAAAGATAAAGTATATCTATGAAGACTATAAAAGCCTTTCCGTTTGGTAAAACAAGCAGTATGAACTCCTTGACGGAGACCTTATTATGGTCCCAGCACCTTGTTCGGGATGACAAAAGGGAAAAAACCAGTTTAGGAGTGATTTTTTATTCCCCAATAGATGTTGTTTTAGAGGGTGAAGAGGGTTGCGAAGAGATAATAGGAGAAAAAGGATAGGTTTTGGTTGGATATATTTTAAGTTTCTTCAATAAAGGGTAAATCTTCGATAGGAATTAAATTCCTTAACTTGCAAAAGAGCTTTGCCGAATAGCTTACTCCAACTAATCTTCCCTTTTCCATTTTAACTGGAACTATCACGAAGAGGTTCCTTTTGGCTCGAGTAAAGGTGACATACATAAGGTTGATCATCTCCATGAATTCCTTTGCCCTTTCCTCAAGGTAGGCTCCCCACTCGGAGAGGTCACTTAATTCAGATTTTTTCCCAAAAAAGAAGCCTATTTCCGTTTGAAGCCGAAGAGGGAAGCTTTCTTTCCCACTTCCTGTAGGGTTTGGATAGTCGAGAACGCTTATTACATTATCAAACTCAAGCCCCTTTGCGCTGTGGATGGTCATTAGGGTTACTTCAGCTATTTCTGAAAGGCTTGGACTTCTTCCCTCGACTTCCTCGATTAGAAAGGAAAGTAGGCTTTGAAGACTATAGCCCTCCTTCTGCTTGGATAGAATTAAGGAAAGAAGGGTGTAAAAAAATGGCTTTTCATCAGGAAATTTTTTAGAAAGGCTTAAACTTTTCCATAGATGCTGTAGAAAATCGTAAGGAGTTAGGAGCTTTCCTTTTTGCAGAGGCTTAAGGATTTTTTTTTCAAAAAATTCGGGATGCCAAGACTTAAGGTAATCCCATAGAGTAGGGGTAGATCCCTCGGCTTTCGTCTCGGGATCAATCAGCAAGGACTTGTGGAGAGACTCTGGCCGGGCATAGTTTACTAAAATTTCTCTTCCTATTTCGGGAAAGATGTTGGCTAAGACCTTAGCTAAGGCTAAATCTTTATTTTCATCAAGAAGAAGCTCAAGATAACCGAGAAGACCATGAACAAAAGGGGACTTGTTAAGCTTGGCTATCTCCTTTGAGGTTAAGTTAAAGCCCTTTTCCCATAAAAATTGATAAAGTTCTGAAAGGGCATCATTCTTAAAAAGAAGAACCGCTGTATCAGACTGTTTTTCTGAAGCTTCATCCTTAGCCTTGACCTCTTCTAAAAAGCCTTTTATTACTTCATGGATTTTCTCCTTAGGCAAGCTTCTGCCGTCTTTCACTTTCAAATAATATATAACAACTCTCCCGTTGAAATTATTTTCACAGGTTTGCTCAAGGTCTTTAAACATTTCTTTGAGCTTTTTACAAAAAAGCGGGGCAAAGGAGCTAAAGAAAAATTCTTCTACTTCTTTTGGGGGTTTATTGTTTTTGCCTTTAGGTTCGAGACTTGAGTAAGCCTTAAGTAAAGGGAAAATTAAACTATCAACCCTGTCTGTTTTCAACGGGAAAAAGAGGGCATTGTTGAATTGGACGATGTTCTTACAGCTTCGATAGTTTTTATCAAGCTTTTGCTCGTAAACCTTGTAGCCCTTTTCAACCAGGGAGGCTTTCCAGGAAAAAAGGTAATCTGGGTCTGCTCCGCGCCAGCGATAAATGGACTGCTTTGGGTCCCAGGCAAGGTAGATTGGATGCCCCTCAGCCAATAGATTTTCAAATATTGGACTTAGATTATGATAGTGCATAACATCTGTGTCCTGGGATTCATCCTTTATCAAACACTCAACCCTACCAAGCTTAAAGTAAATCCAGGGGAGGAAGCCCTCGTCGGAAAGATACCTTTTCAGCTTTTCCTTCCAAAATCCCATGTAGACCTTGCGATGGGATAGGAGGATCCGCTCTAAATCCTGTTTAAGCTCTTGAAGTAGATTGTAGTAGTATATAGCTCTTTCATAAGGCGTCTTCTCATTAGGTCTATCCTTGGAAGAAGAGCTTAGCTCAACCTCTTTCCCTCGGACTTGCTGGTCTATATAATCTTTTAATCTTTTTATTAACTTTGATTTAAGGTTAATTGTGCCCTTTTCCTCTTTCTTAAGGATAAAGTCTATTAGCTCAACAAGAAGGGAGAAAAGCTTTTCATTTTCCTTTGCCCGTGAATAAAAGTTTAAAAGAGCCATCTCCAAGAATTCTTCTGAGAGGTTTTTTTCAACCGATAACTGAGAGGGTAGCCCAAGCTCGTAGGCTAAACCTCGAAAAAGACGATAAAGATAGCTGTCTATGGTGCTTACCTGTAGCTTATGATAGTAAAGAAAAAGATGGTTCAAAATTTCTTGAGCCAATTCCGGTGAAAGACCGGTCTCTCTCGACAAAAGCTTTCCCTTCTCCGTAGAGAGGGCAATCTCTTCCAAAAAGGTCAGGATCCTTTCCTTCATCTCAAAGGAAGCCTTGTTCGTAAAGGTAAGGACTAAGATGCTTGAAAGAAGAGGGGGATAGCCCTCTCCTTGAGTTGATTTAAGGTTAATCCGTTTAGCAAGTTCTTTGAGATAGTTTAAGGCTAAAGTATAGGTCTTTCCGCTTCCTGCGCTTGCCGAAAGTAAATAAACCATACCTTTTACTTCATAGCCGCTCCAGCAACCGTCCCAAGCACGCTAATAGGAACTTGCTCTTCCACTCCTTTTGCAGCGCGGTTTACACTGCGAAGGGTCCTTTTGGCTTCGTTGTAAAGGGATTCATCTTTAACCAGCTTACCAAGCGTCCCTTCTCCTCTTTCTATCTTAGTAACGATGTTGTGTAAGCTTTGAGAGGTGGCTCTTAAGCCTTTAGATAAGGCTTTCAGGTCTTTATAGAGCTCTTCATCGCTTATCAGCTTCCCAAGAGTTCCTTCGCCTTTTTCAAGCTTTTTAGCTACTCTTTCTAAGGATTGCGAGGTGTTCTTGAGATGATTGTAAAGCTCCTCATCCTTTATCAGCTTCCCAAGAGTTCCTTCCCCTTTTTCGACCTTTGCCGAAATTATCTTCAGGTTTTCGGCAGTCGTGGTTAAATCTCGGTATAGCTTTTCATCCGTTAAGAGTTTACCCAGAGTTCCCTGTCCTTTTTCTACCTTTTCAGCGATGCTTTTAATGCTTGCACTTGCCTCCCGGAAGTTTGCTACCAAAGCTTTGAGGTTCTCTTGTCCTTCTTTAGTGCCGAGTAGCTCTTTTAAACCCTCTACCGTTGGTCCTATGCTGGCAAGGATTTGGTCAAGGTCAACAGGGCTCTCAGTTTTGGCTATCATCCCACCTTCAGGAATAAACCTTGCTGAGCTGCCAGGTCTTATCTCGATAAACTTATCTCCAAGGACACCAAAGGTCCGAACGACAGCAACCGCATCCTCCTGAACCTTATACTGTTGGAAGATGTTCATCTCAACCTTAGCCTTCCCCTGAGGTGTAAGCTCGATGTTCCCCACCTTCCCAATCTGCACCCCAGCCATTTCAACCTTTGCTCCACGGATCAATCCTGAGACAGAATCAAAGACAGCATATAGCTTGTAAGTGTTTTTGGGAGTGAAGGCTTCCTGAGCAAGCCTCACTGTAAGAAAAAATAGAGCAACCAACCCAAGAAAAACAAATATTCCCACTTTGACCTCTGTCTTTCCTCTATCCTTCATGGCTTACCTCCTTTGCCCCATCTATGAGGGCAGAATCTAAGAATTTTTTTACAAAAGGATGGTTTGAATTTCTTATTTGCTCAGGTGAGCCTATTTGGGCAATTACACCTTCATGTAAAAAGGCAATCTGATCCGCATAATGTAGTGCTAAGGGGACATCATGGCTTATGATTACGCAGGTTAGGTTAAAACGATTTTTCACCTCCATGATAAGGTCAAGGATAGACTTCTGCAAGATGGGGTCAAGACCGGTTGTGGGCTCATCAAAGAGGATCACTTGAGGATGAAGGGCAAGGGTCCTCGCTAAGGCTGCCCTTTTCCTCATACCACCTGAAAGCTCTGATGGATACTTATACTTAGCTTCCAGCAATCCTACCGCAGATAAAAGTTCATCAACCTCTCTTTCTATCTCCTTTTCAGGTAGTGTGGCATGCTCGATCAGAGGGAAAGCCACATTTTCCCCAACGGTCATGGAGTCAAAAAGGGCACCCTCTTGGAAAAGATAGCCGACCTTTTTTCTGACCTCCTGCCATTCCTTTTCGCCAAGCTTAGTAAGGTCCCTGTTTTCAAACCAGATTTCCCCTTCATCAGGGCTTAACAAGCCTACAAGATGTTTGAGAAGCACGCTTTTCCCAGTTCCACTCTGACCCATGATAAAGGTGGTCTTTCCCTCGGGTATTATCAGATTAACCCCTCTTAAAACCTGAAAACCGTTAAAGCTTTTCTTTAGATTTTTAATGGTTATCATGTCTTCTTTTTCCTTTCGTCATTCCGAGCGCAACCCAAGGTTCTCCTAAAAAAATAGCGTCGTAAGAATATAGTCAAAAATAAGTATCCCTACGGAAGAAATGACCACTGCTTCGGTGGTTGCCCTTCCAACCCCTTCAGCACCTCCGCTCGCGTAATAGCCCTTGTATCCGCACACAGAAACCAAAAAGGCTCCAAAGAAGATAGACTTATAAATACCAGACATGATGTCTTGGAGCTCAACCATGTCTTCCATCCGAGCCATGAAAATACCGTGGTCTATGCCAAGGATCATTACTCCTACGACATACCCGCCAGCTATTCCGATTAGGTTTGCCATAGCTGTTAGAAGTGGGACTGTTATAACCCCTGCCCAAAGCCTTGGAGTTATAAGGTATTGAATTGGGTTTACGGCCATCATCTTCAAGGCATCTATCTGCTCCGTGATGCGCATCGAACCAAGCTCTGCGGTGATGGCTGAGCCAGCCCTTGCTACCACCATGATAGCGGTAAGAACCGGTCCAAGCTCCCTTGTTAGTGTAAGGGCTACTACGCCCCCAAGCACGCTCTGCCCACCAAACTTAACCAAAGCATGATGAACCTGATAGGCTGTAACCATCCCTGAAAAAAGGGCAGTTAAGCTCACTACAAGCCAAGATTTGACCCCTATGAATTCCATGTGTTTGATAAAAATCCTTGCTCTAAAAGGTCTGCTAAAGGTAGCTAAAAGGCTCTGCCAGAAAAAGATAAAGATCCCACCATAATCTCTAAGGAACTTGAGAAAGAGACTTCCTAAGTGATAAAAAAGGTTCATTCTACGATGGCTCCTCTATCGGCTGAGCTTACCAAAGCTTGATACTTTTTCAAGATACCGCTAATTTTTTTCTTTGGAGGCTTCCATCTTTTTCTTCGCTCAGCAAGGACCTCTTCAGGTACCTTAAGGTCGATCCTCCTTGCTGGGATATCGATTTCGATGATGTCTCCATCCTCAACCAGGGAAATTGGACCACCTTCTTGAGCCTCAGGAGAAACATGCCCTACGCAGGCACCACGCGTCCCTCCGCTAAACCTACCATCGGTGACCAGGGCTACAGACTCCGAAAGACCCATGCCAGCGATAGCCGAGGTTGGGGAGAGCATCTCCCTCATACCCGGTCCACCTTTTGGACCCTCATACCTTATCACCACCACATCACCGGGTTTTATCTTCCCGTTAAGAATGGCTGAATAGGCTTCCTCCTCGGAATTAAACACCCGTGCCGGACCAGAATGCCTGAGCATCTGAGGGACAACAGCGCTTGTCTTCACCACAGAGCCCTTAGGAGCAAGCGTTCCATAAAGAACCGCGATCCCACCCTCTTTGTGATAGGGGTCCTCAACCGGTCTTAACACCTCTCTATTTCTTACCTTAGCTTTTTTGAGGATTTCACCTACAGTCAATCCGGAAACAGTCTTTGCCAAGAGGTCAATCAAGTTAAGCTTGGAAAGCTCCTTCATCACTGCAGGTATGCCCCCAGCATGATGTAGGTCTGGCACGCTATGCGGGCCAGCAGGGATAAGCTTAGCAAGAACTGGGGTCTTTTTTGAGACCTCGTCAAAGTCCTTTAAAGAGAGGTCAACGTCTGCCTCATGAGCTATGGCTAAGAGATGAAGGACAGTGTTTGTTGAACAACCAAGCGCCATGTCAACCGCTATGGCGTTTAAGAATGAGTTTTTGTTCACCAATCTTTTCGGAGTTAGATTTTTTTTCACAAGCTCAACGGCTCTTTTTCCCGTTTCTTTGGCTAACCTAATTCTATCGGAGTAGACTGCTGGTATGGTCCCGTTCCCAGGTAGGGCAAGACCAAGGGCTTCGCTCAAACAGTTCATAGAGTTTGCAGTAAACATTCCGGCGCAGGACCCACAGGTTGGACAGGCGCAAGCCTCAAGCTCAGAAAGCTCCTCCTCGCTCATTTCCCCCTTCTTTACCTTGCCTATAGCTTCAAAGGTAGAGATCAGATTAACCTCCATGCCCTTATACTTTCCAGTTAACATTGGTCCGCCGGCGATGATGATGGCTGGAATGTTCAAGCGAAAGGCAGCAATCAGCATCCCTGGGGTAATCTTGTCGCAGCTTGTCACTAAGACAAGCCCATCGAAGGCATGAGCCATGGCCATGATCTCGATAGAATCCGCTATCAAGTCCCTGCTTGGGAGAGAATACTTCATGCCTTCATGGTTCATGGCAATTCCGTCGCAGACTCCGATAACGCCAAACTCAACCGGAACCCCTCCCGCAGAAAGCACCCCAGCCTTAACCGCCTCTACCAGGTTTCTTAAATGGATGTGCCCCGGGATGACCTCGTTGAAGGAGTTGGCAATGCCGATCAAGGGCTTCTTCAAATCATCGTCCGAAAATCCAAGAGCCCTAAGAAGAGACCTATGCGGCGTCCTCTCAACACCCTTTTTAATTCTATCGCTTCTCATGCTGCCCTCCGCAGAAAAGAATGGATAAAAAATTATTATATTTATCTTGCCCTTGCTGTCAAGCAAATCTGTATTATTTTAATATAAATTTAAAAGACAAAGGGGGGTAAAAAATGAGGGAAGCGGTTGAACAAGCCTTAGCCAAGGTGAGACCTATGCTCCAATCAGACGGTGGAGATGTTGAGCTTGTGGAAGTGACCGAGGATGGTGTGGTCAAGGTCCGTCTAAAGGGAGCCTGCGGTTGCTGCCCGATGTCTCTTATGACCCTAAAGCATGGCATCGAACGCTATTTAAAGAGAGAAGTCCCTGAAGTTACGGAAGTAGTCGCAGTTTAAAGGGGAGAAGCCTATGGCCAGGGTTACGGTGGAGGATTGTCTCAAAGTAGTTTCAAGCAGGTTTAGGCTTATCCATCTTGTCATAAAGAGGGTAAAACAGTTAAGGGATGGGGCTGAGCCCCTGGTAAGATCCGACAACAGAGAGGTCGTCACCGCGTTAAGAGAAGTTGCTGCAGGGCTCGTCACTTCTGAGACCATAGACCGTTACGCCAAGAAAGAAAAGCCTGCATCACCCTACGACATCTCGGAAATCCTTAAACAAAAAAGCCCGAAGACCTAAGGCTCATGCAGAATTATAAGGATTATTATGCCATCCTCGGAGTGCCGAGAAATGCTACTCAGGAGGAGATTAAAAGAGCCTATCGCAGGTTAGCTTTAAAGTATCATCCCGACCGGAACCCAGGCAACAAAGAAGCGGAAGAAAAGTTTAAGGAGATCTCCGAAGCTTACGAAGTTTTATCAGACCCTGAAAAAAGGGCTATCTACGATAGTCAAGGCTACGCCGGGCTCCGTTCTCATGGTTTCAGAGGCTTTGAAGATATTTCGGATATCTTTAGTGCCTTTTCTGACCTTTTTGAAGAGTTTTTTGGCTTTTCCCCCAGGGAGGAGCAAAGAAGAAGAGATGGTGCAGACATCTCAACCGAAGTCTGGCTAAACTTTGAAGACCTCTTCACGGGTAAAGAAGTTAAGGTCAGCTATAGCAGGCATGAAGCCTGCCCTACCTGTGGCGGTTTTGGGTATGAAAAGGAAAAGGGAACTAAGGTATGCTCTGTTTGTGGAGGAAGGGGCAGGGTCACCTATGTGGAAGGCTTTTTTAGGCTTTCCTATACCTGTCCAGACTGCCGAGGGCGGGGATTTGAGTATGTTGAAGTCTGTCCCACCTGCCGTGGAGAGGGGCTTATCTTAGCTGAAAGGGAGCTTAAAGTAGAAATTCCCCCTGGTGTTGAAGACGGCACCATCTTTAGGGTTCCAGGGGAGGGTGAGGCTGGGCTCTATGGGGGAAGACCTGGTGACCTATATCTTAGGGTTCGCGTTAAGCCTCATCCCTACCTTTACCGGAAAGGGCAAGATGTCTACTTAAACCTTAGGGTTCCCTTGGTCTCAGCCCTCCTTGAAGAGGAAATCACTTTTCCCTATGTTAACGAGGAGTTAAAGATTAGGATACCCAAAGGAGTTCAACCAGGTGATGAGATAACTATCAAAGGTAAAGGTTTACCAAGTAAGGATGGTAAGCACCGTGGGGACCTAATCGTCGTTCTTGAGGTAGAGCTTCCGAAAAAAATTTCTCCAAAGGCTAAAGAACTTCTCAAGAAATTAGCTAAGAAAGAGGGCTGGGACGGTGGGGCAGAGCCCATTATCCTTAGTCCAACCTCTCAAGAAGAAAGAGGGTCAAAGGGCAAGAGAAAAGGGGGTTTTTGGGAAAGATTAAGGTTTCGCTAAGGAGAGGTATCAACCTTGGCTGAGTTTACTCATTTGAAATCCGACGGCTCCTTGCACATGGTAGATGTTTCGGCTAAGGGTTCGACAGAAAGAAAAGCTATAGCCAAGGCAAACATTGTGTTTCCTCCTGAAATCTATCCTAAGGTTTTAGCTCAAGACCTTCCGAAAGGGGATTTTTTAGCCTGTGCCAGAGTGGCAGGTATCTTAGCGGCTAAAAAGACTTCGGAGCTTATCCCCCTATGTCATCCCTTACCCATAAGCCAGGTCCAGGTCGACTTTAAGTATCTACCAGAAAGCTATGCCTTAGAAATCACGGCTGAGGTCAAGACGGTTGCCCAAACCGGGGTAGAGATGGAAGCCTTGACCGCTGTCACGATATCAGCTCTTACGGTTTACGACATGTGTAAAGCCTTGCACAAAGGGATAAGAATAGAAAACATCCGCCTTGTATACAAAAGCGGTGGAAAAAGCGGTGAAGTTGTGTTGGAGTAGACAAGCAAAAAAGAGGAGGGGGTATGGACAAGGAGAAACTCCAGTTCTTCAAGGAGCTTCTTTTGAAAAGGCGGGAGGAGATACTGAGGGATGTTCAATCTACAAGAAAGGAGCTTGAAGAGGCGGCGGAAAATCTCCCCGATGCTTTAGACCTTGCGGAAAGGGAATCAAGGCTTGGCTTTGAGCTAAGGCTTAGGGATAGGGAGCAGAAGCTTTTAAAGAAGATAGAGAAAGCCTTAAGGAAGATAGAAGAGGGGACCTACGGCATCTGCGAAGCCTGCGGGGCGGAGATAGATGAAAAAAGGCTAATGGCCCGTCCAGAAGCTACTCTTTGCATCGATTGCAAAAGGGCGCAGGAGCGGTTGGAGCGCATCAAAGGTAAATGAAATTTATTCAAGTCCTCTCGGCAAGGCAAAACAACCTTAAAGGCTTTGACCTCTATCTTCCTTTCTATCATCTTACCGTTGTTACCGGTGTTTCCGGAGCTGGTAAATCAAGCTTAGTCTTTGATACCCTCTACGCCGAGGGGCAAAGAAGGTATTTTGAGACCTTTTCTTCCTATGTTCGGCAATTCCTTGAAAGGCTCCCCAGACCTCGGGTTAAAGAAATCCTAAACATTCCTCCAGCCTTAGCCTTTCCTCAGGGAAACTTTATTCGCACCTCCCGTTCAACGGTAGGAACCCTTACCGAAGTTAGCAACTTCGTAAAGATGCTCTTCTATCAGGCAGGAAAGCCCTTCTGTCCCATCTGCCAAAGAGAAGTTTTGCCAAGCAATCCAAGCCTCATCGCCGAGGAAATAATAAAAAGCTTTCCTGGGCAAAGGGTCCTTGTGCTTGCACCTCTTCGAAAAGAAACCTCAGCAGAATACCTAAAACAAGGACTTTTGGCTGAGGGGTTTTCTCGGGTGTTCATCTCCGGGCGAGTATGCGAGCTTGAAGGGGTAGAGAGCCTGCCGGAAGAGTTTGAGGTGGTGCTCCATAGGCTTATCATCAAGGAGGAGGCAAAGTCAGAGCTTATTCCTTCCCTTGAGCTTGCCTTTAAGCTTTCAGACAAGGTAAAAATAAGAACTGTTTACGGAGAGGAGAAGGCTTACGCTTTAAAGGAGGAATGTCCTAACTGCGGTTATATCTTTCCTAAGAAGACGCCTGCCCTATTTTCCTTCAACACAGCTCAGGGCGCCTGCCCGGAGTGTAAAGGCTTTGGGAGCCTTCTCATCGTTGACCTTGAAGCTTTGGTCAAGGAACCTCGGAAGTCTTTAGCCAAGGGAGCCATCCCTATTCTTGATTATCCAGCCATGACCGAGGTAAAGCTTGACCTAATTTCCTACCTACGGGAAAAAGGGATACCCGTTGACATCCCCTTTTCTCAGTATCCTGAAGAGGTTAAGAGGCTTATCTTTGAAGGGGGGGGGAAATGGTATGGGTTTAAGGAGGTAGTGGATTGGCTGAATGCCCATCGGTATAAGCCCCACTTTCGCATCCTTTTAGCCAAGCTAAGAAGAGAGGTCACCTGCCCAACCTGCAAAGGCACAAGGTTTAATCCCCAGGCTCTTCTTTTTCGGATAAAAGGTCTTTCTGTTGCTGATTTCTACCGCCTTGAAGTCAAGGACCTTATCTCATTTCTTGAAAGATTTGTTCAAGAAGGCTTGCCCCACGCTGAGGAGAGGTTGGCAAGGGAGGTTTTAAGGCGGATTAAGTATCTACAAGAGGTGGGCTTAGACTATCTAACCCTTGGAAGGGCAAGCAAAACCTTATCTGGAGGAGAGGTCTCTCGCTGTCTTCTAACAAGAGCCTTATCCTCAGACCTTGCAGAAACGCTCTACCTTATCGATGAGCCAACGACGGGGCTTCACCCTCTTGATACCTCCCGGGTGCTTGGGTTCATGAAAAAGCTTGTCCAAAGGTCAAACACTGTGGTTGTGGTGGAGCACGACCCGGAGGTGATCCTGTCTGCCGATTTCCTCGTTGAACTTGGACCAGGAGGTGGAGAAGGGGGAGGATACTTACTCCATGCTGGAGAGCCAAAAAAGATCTTGGAGCTTGAAACCCCTACAGGAGTAGTGCTAAGAGAGCTTGCGGAAAATAGGTCTATACCATCTGAAAAACAAAAAAACTCCTGTAATACAAAAAAATACCTGACCTTTAAAGAATGTCGAGCTCAAAACTTAAAGGGCTTTGACCTCGAGGTTCCCCTATCAGGTATAACGGTGATAGTAGGTGTGTCGGGCTCGGGAAAATCTACGCTTCTTGAAGAGGTGGTCGCAAAAACGCTCCTTGAGGTAAAAGAAAGGGGGAGACCCTCTAACTGTAAAGAAGTAGTGGGATTAGATAAGCTTGGTCCTCTCTGGAATGTTCACTTTCTCACTCAAGAAAGCTTAGCGAGGTCTCCACGAGCGGTCGTTGCAACCTACATTGACATCTATCCCTACATTAGGAAACTCCTTGCCAGCGCAGACGCTGCAAAATCCCTTGGCTTCACTGAAGGACATTTTTCCTTCAACTCTCCTTCTGCTCAGTGTCCAAACTGTCGAGGGCTTGGGTATGAGGTAATTGAGCTTCAGTTCTTATCAGACCTTGTCATTCCCTGTGAGGTCTGCCAAGGTAAGAGGTTTAGAGAGGAAATCCTTGAGGTCAGATGGAGGGGGAAGAACATCGCTGAGATCCTTGAGCTTACCGTTGAGTCAGCTTTAGAGTTTTTTGGTGGACATCGGGAGATTAGGCGAGCCCTTGAGGTGCTAGACCGGCTTGGGCTTTCCTATCTCAAGCTTGGGCAACCCCTTTCTACTTTATCAGGCGGTGAAGCTCAACGCCTAAGGCTTGGTGAGCTTCTGATCAAGGTTAAGTCTGGGCAGGACTTTATCCTCCTTGATGAGCCAACCGTTGGTCTTCACCTTCAGGATGTAAAGCATCTTATCCACACCCTTGAGCTCCTAAGGGAAGAAGGACATACCATCATCATCGTTGAGCACCATCCTGAGGTCATGCTTTGCGCAGACCACATTGTGGAGCTTGGTCCTGAAGGAGGAGAAAAGGGAGGCTATCTCTTGTATCAAGGGGATTTGAAGGGTCTCTTAAAAGCTAAAACTCCAACTTCGAAGGCTCTAAAGGAGTATCTGTCTCCTCGCGTCTTTACTACTCGGCACCAGTTTTTAAGTCATCCCAAGCCAGCCCTTTCTTTGTCACCCCGAGCGCAA
>QGLW01000305.1_pt1 | contig 12489 bp, 8 predicted proteins | sample 1725341 | NCBI WGS metagenome assembly QGLW01 (sample SAMN05439265, study PRJNA331180) | Hot springs metagenome, whole genome shotgun sequencing project. | isolation source: microbial mat of Apron and Channel Facies of Mammoth Hot Springs | place: USA: Wyoming, Yellowstone National Park | collected... | reverse complement strand
GGTGAGGCGGGCCTGGGGGTTCATGTGGACGCCCTCCAGCCCCTCCCGCCAAGGGAAGGTGCCCGCCTCAATCTCCCGCTCTATCTGGTCCAGGCCCTTAAGGATGGCCTCTAGCTCCTCCTCGGTGAGGAGGCCCGCCTCCTTGAGCATGCGGGCGTGGACCCGGTTCTGCCATAGGTCCTCCCGCCAAAGGCCCCGGTCAAAGGGCAAGGAGGCGTTGAAGCGGGCCGCCAGGGCATCGGGCCCCTCCGCGAAGCGGCCGCCCCAGGTCCTATGCGCCATGGCCCTTCCCCTCCACCAGGGCCCTGACCCTGAGGCGCAGGGCCTGGATCTTGATGAAGCCCTCGGCGTCCTTCTGGTCGTAGGCCCCGAGCTCGTCAAAGGAGACTAGGTCCTTCTGGTAGAGGCTCTTGGGGGCCTTCCTGCCCACCACGTACACGTTCCCCTTGTAGAGCTTGAGCCGGGCCACGCCGGTGACCGCCTTGGCCACGTGGTCAAAGTAGGCCTGCAGGGCCTCCCGCTCGGGAGCGTACCAGAAGCCGTAGTAGACGAGCTCGGCGTACTTGGGGGCGAGCATGTCCCTTTGGTGCAGGACCTCCCGGTCCAAGGTGAGGCTTTCCACCGCCCGCCGGGCGTGGTAGAGGATGGTCCCCCCCGGGGTCTCGTAGACCCCCCGGGACTTCATGCCCACGAAGCGGTTTTCCACCAGGTCCACCCGGCCCACCCCGTGGCGGCCCCCCATCTCGTTGAGCCTCTGCAACAGGGCCGCCGGGGAGAGCCTCTCCCCGTTCACCGCCACCGGGTCCCCCTCATGGAACTCCACCTCCACGTACTCGGGCGCGTCGGGGGCCTTCTCGGGGTCTAGGGTCATGCGGAACATCCCCTCGGGGGGCTCGGCCCAGGGGTCCTCGAGGACCCCCCCTTCGTAGGAAATATGCAGGAGGTTGGCGTCCATGGAGTAGGGCTTCTCCTGGGTCACGGGCACGGGGATGCCGTGGGCCTCGGCGTAGGCGATCATCTCCTGGCGGCCCTTAAAGCTCCACTCCCGCCAGGGGGCGATGACCCGGATGTTGGGCCTGAGGGCGTAGGCAGTGAGCTCAAAACGCACCTGGTCGTTGCCCTTGCCCGTGGCCCCGTGGGCCACGGCCTCCGCCCCCTCCTCCTCGGCGATCTTCACCAGGTACTTGGCGATCAAAGGCCGGGCGATGGCGGTGCCCAGGAGGTAGTAGCCCTCGTAGACCGCCGCCGTGCGCATCATGGGGAAGACGAAGTCGCGGACGAACTCCTCCTTGAGGTCCAGGGCGATGGCCTTGGAGGCCCCGGTCTTCAAGGCCTTCTCCCGGGCCTCCTCCACCTCCTCCCCCTGGCCGATGTCGGCGGTGAAGGCGATGACCTCGGCCCCGTAGGTTTCCTTGAGCCACTTGAGGATGATGCTGGTGTCCAGTCCGCCGGAGTAGGCCAAGACGATCTTCATGTCCCTCCCAGTCTACCCCTCGAGGGGTGTGTATAAGTATACACAAAGATCCCGGTTACAGTTCCACCTCTCCTTCAGCGCTTGACAACAAGGCTCTTAGAGTGATAAAAACCGCTTGGGTTCCAAAACCCATCTGGCCGAAAGGAGGCAAGCTATGCTTAGAAACCCCAAGGCTTCAAAGGAGGAAGGGTTATGAGAAAAGCCTTTATCCTCGCTCTACTAGTCCTAGGCGCTGTCCTAACCGCATGCTCCAGGCCCCCCGACTTCACCATCTCCCTCAACCCCACGAGCCTCACGGTCCAGCAGGGGTCTAGCGGCACCACCCAACTGACCATCACCCCCCAGAACGGCTTCACCGGGACGGTGAACCTAGAGCTGGTGGGCGCTCCCAGCGGTGTAACCCTCTCCCCCAGCAGCGTCAGCGTGACCGGGTCGGGTCCTGTGACTAAGACCCTCACCGTCAACGTGGATAGCACGGTAAACGCCGGTGATTACGACCTGCAGATCAAGGCCACCTCGGGGAACCTGAACAAGACTGCGCCTTTGAGCCTCAAGGTAACTGGCCCGACTGGCACGGAAACCCTCTCCGGAATGGTGGTCAGCGAGAACGCCGGCGGCCCCGTTGCCGGGAGCCAGGTCCGGCTCATGCGGGGCGGCACCCTGGTGGCAACCACCACCACGGACGCCCAAGGGGTGTTTACCTTCGCCAATATCCCCGCGGACACTTACCGCATCGAGGTCCAGAAGCCGGGCATGGCGGGGAGCTTTGTAGAAGGAGTCCGGGTGCCGGAGATGGGCTTTGTGCGCATCATCCAAAAGCCCGCCTTTGATGCTAGCGCCAGCACCACCCCGCCCACCCTGGTCATCACCCAGGACGGCAGCCAACCTTTGGAAGGCGGCACCTTCCCCAACACCATCCCCTTCCGGGTCCAGGTGGACGCCACAAAGGACTTCGTGAGGCCCATGCGCTACATCTACGTGGCCTTGGGCCGAACCCCGGGATCTGCCTTCCTCTCCAATACGGCCACCTCTTCGCGGCACATCTTCATTGAGGTGGAGGACACGGATAACCAAACCCTTTCCGGCACCGCCGTAGCCGGGCTGGGTAGCGCCAGTGGCGAGCAGGTGTTCCTGGAAGTGGTAGCCTACGACTTTAACAACAACCGGAGCCACTACATCGTGCCCATAACCTTCGTGAACACCTCCGCCACCCAGAACAACACCGTCTCCGCCCCCACAGGAGTGGCCGCCACAGCCATCACCCTTACCCAGGCCGTGGGCTTCTACAGCGCCCAAACCCCCCTGAAGCTGACCGCGCCCCTTGGCAAAGGCCAGGTAGGAGAGGTTCCCCTGGACCTCAGCGCCGTGCCCGAGGGCAGCAACCTCTACGTGGAGGTGCGCTGGTGCTACACGGCGACGGCCACTCCTTTTGCCTTTGACATTGAGCGCTCCAAAGACGGGCAGAACTGGACTCGGGTAGGCACTGTGGGCGGTAACCGAAGCGCCAGCTGCCCCACCAACCCCTTCAACCGGCCCTTCTTCTTCCGCGACGCCTCCCCCGACCTCACCCCCGGCCAGACCTACTACTACCGGGTGGTGGCCCGAGGGGCCAACCGGGCCGAAAGCGCGCCTAGCTCCACCACGTCCCTGCCTCCCTTCTTCGCACCCCTCCTGAGCCCCGCCGACGAGGCCAAAAATGTGTCCAAAACTCCAGACTTCACCATCGGCCACCCCCAGCTGGACATAGGCGCTGACGGCGCCGCCTACAACCTCGTCCTCTGGGACACCCTCACCGGGGATGGCGTGGCCTGGCAGACCCTGGCGGGCTACAACCTTCTGGTAGAGTTCGGCACCGGGGACGACGGGAACGGGGTGCCCCAAGGCGAGGCCCTGGTGTACGGATTCCCGGGAGGGACCTTGACCGTCTACACGGACACCGCAGGCCTGATAGACCCCTCCAAACCCGCTACGGTGCCTGTGGACCTCACCCAGGGCACCTTTACCTTGCCCTACAACTTTGACGGCTACGCCCAGCTTCCACAGCTCCAAAGCCTTCGCACCTATGCTTGGCAGCTTTACGTGAGCTACGCCTACAAGTACAACCCCGCCGAGGGTTACCGAGTTTCGGCCTACAGTGTCCAGACCTGGCCCAGCTCCACCTCCTTTATCCGCATAACCCGCCCTGGGACCCAGGTCTTTGACTTCACCACGGGGGAGTGAGATGAGGAAGCTTTGGTCCCTTGCTCTTCTAGGCCTTTTGGCGGCCTGCAACCAAAACGCCATCCGGCCTCCCCAAAACCCCAACCCCACCCTGGCTTCGGGCGAGAACCTCACCTACGTCCAAAACGAAGTGGTAATAGCCTACCAAGACGAGGCCGCCCTGCAGGAGGCCATCCGCAAGCTAAGCGCCACGGAGATCGCCCGCATCCCCGAGCTTCGCGCTGCCCTCCTCCGGGTGCCCGGGGATGCTTTGAAGACCAGCAAAGCCTTGAAGGGGCTTCCGGGCCTGCGGTACGCAGAGCCCCACCTGGCCATGGTCAAAGCCCCTAAGGACGACCCCGTGGAGGTACGGGCTGGGGGTGAAGGTTTAGTCCCTCTAGGCAACTCAGCGGACCAGATCTTTGATGCGCTACCCCAGTACGCCCTGGACCCCCGCCACCTGAACGCCAAACAGGCGTGGGACCAAGGCTTCCAGGGAGAAGGAGTCACGGTAGCCATCATTGATGACCCTGCCGACGTCACCCATCCCGACCTGGCTACTAACTGGGCAGGCAAGGCCTATGACCCCGTCAGCAACACCATCTACACGCAGGCGGAGGACTGGATCGCCTTTATTCAAGGGCTAAACGCCCTCAGCGACACCTACCACGGCACCTTCGTGGCTTCCACGGTAAGCGCCGCCAAGGACGGCCAGGGCATCGTGGGCCTCGCGCCCAGGACCAAATTCCTCCCGGTAGCCATTTTCCAGCCGAGCTACGTGGGCGACTTCTACGTGGCCCGGGGCGTCGTCTGGGCGGTAAACAACGGGGCCCAGGTGCTCAACAATTCCTGGGGCGGCTTGGGCTACGGAAACCTGGTCAAGGAGGCCTTTGACTACGCCTTGGCCAACGGCGTGGTGGTGGTGGCCAGCGCAGGGAACTCCTACAAGGACGAGGTGCGCACCCCTGCGGGCTACCCTGGCGTCATCGCCTCGGCGGCCGCTGACGGCAACCGCAACAAGACCGACTTTTCTACGTACGGCCGCCACATCTCCAGCGCCGCCCCCGGCCTGGATGTCCTTCTGGCCAACCCCACTTGGCTCGGCGGCGGATATAGCCTCATCTCCGGCACCTCCTTCTCCGGCCCCTACACCGCCGCCGCTGCCGCTTTAGTGAAAGGGGCCTGCCCAGGCGCCACCCCCTACCAGGTGCGCCGGGCTCTGGAGACCACCACCTGGGAAAAGACCTTCACCCGGGAAAAGGGCTGGGGCCACCTCAATGCTGGTAACCTGGCCAATCTCCTGGCCCAAGGGTGCTCCGCTTTGCCGCAGAAGGGCTCGGTGGTCAAGGTCAAGGTGGAGTACCAGAACGAGCGAGGCAGATTCCCCGGCCTTTTGGCGGATGTCATCCTCCGGGGCCAGGGGCTTCGCGCCGGGGACCCCACCGACCCCACCCCCATCTACTGGGCCAGGACCGATCAAAACGGCGAGGCCTGGTTCTATGAGATCGCTCCCGGCACCTACGAGATCTACGTGGCCGGAGCGGATCTCGCCCTCACCGGTGGCCTCCCCGAGGAACGGGGCACCTTCGTGGGCACCCTGGTAGCCACCTCCGGCTCCACCGCAGCTAACCCGGACTTTAAGCTGGTGCGCCTCCTGGCCAGCGAGGTCAACCTGAATCCCAGCGACCCCTACGAGCCCAACGATTCGCTAGCGCAGGCCACCCCCATCGCCTACGGCCAGACCACGCAACTGGCCTACATCTTTGGCCAACCCCAGGACCACGACTTCTTCACGTTTACCGGGAACGCTGGCGACCAGATCCGGGCCCGCGTCTACGCCCGCTCCAGTATCGGCGGCACCCTGGACTCCTACCTCTTCCTTCTAGACCAAAACGGCAACCCGCTAGCTGAAAACGACGACATTGTGTACGGGCAGATCACCGACTCGGAGATCGCCTACACGCTTCCCGCTGATGGACGGTACTATCTGAAGGTCACCAGCTATACCATTGTAGGCGGCGGCCAGGACGATAGCCCCTTCAACAAGTACCGCCTCGAGCTCCGAAAGACCAACTAGCAGTCTAGGATCCAACCCCCGGGGCATGCCCCGGGGGTTTCTCTTCCCTCGTTCAAAGGTGGATGGGCTTCTCCCACGCCGCCAAGGCGGCCTCTTTGAGGATCTCCGAGAGGGAGGGGTGGGCGTGGGGGGCGCGGCCCACGTCCTCGGCGCTGGCCTTGAAGAAGATGGCCAAGGCCGCCTCGGCCAGGACGTCCCCCACCCGGGCCCCGATCCCGTGGACCCCCAGGATGCGGTCGGTCTTGGCGTGGGCCAGGACCTTGATAAACCCTTCCGTATCCCCCATGGCCCGGGCGCGGCCCGAAGCAGTGTAGGGGAACTTACCCACCTTGTAGGGGATGCCCTTTTCCTTCAGCTCCTCCTCCGTGTACCCCACGCCGGCCACCTCGGGGTGGGTGTAGACCACGCTGGGGATGGCCTGGTAGTCCACGTGGCCAAAGCCCTTCGCCATGTGCTCCACCGCGGCGATGCCCTCCTCGCTAGCCTTGTGGGCCAGCATGGGGCCCCGGATCACGTCCCCGATGGCGTAGATGTGGGGAAGCTTGGTCCTCAGGTGCTCGTCCACGGGGATCCGGCCCTTTTCATCGGTGAAAAGCCCGGCGTTTTCCAGGCCAAGCCCCTCGGTGTAGGGCCTCCGGCCCACGGCCAAAAGCACCCGGTCCGCCTCCAGAACCTCCCCCCCTTCCAGCTCCACTCGGGCCCCCTTGGCCTGGGGCAGCACGGCGGTGACCCGCACCCCCGTGCGGATGGTGAGGCCCTCCTTTTTAAAGACCTTTTCCGCCGCCCGGGAAAGCTCGGCGTCCATGGTGGGCAGGATCCGGTCCATGTACTCCAGGACCACCACCTCGGCCCCCAGGCGGTGCCAGACCACGCCGAGCTCGAGGCCGATGACCCCGCCCCCCACCACGATGAGCCTCTCCGGCACCTCGGGGAAGGAAAGGGCCTCGGTGGAGGTCACCACCCTTTCCCCGTCCACCTGGGCCCAGGGAGGGATGAGGGGGGCCGAACCAGTGGCGATGAGGAAAAAGCGGGCCGAGAGCTCCTCCCCCGTCTCCTCCACCAGGACCTTCCTCTCGGAGAGGAAGCGGGCCGTGCCCAGGTGGCGGGCGATGCCGTTTTTCTTGAAGAGGAACTCCACGCCCTGGGTGTTGGCCCGGACCACCTTGTCCTTGTGGGCCATGAAGGCCTTCAGGTCCACCTCGAGGCCCTGGACCCTGGCCCCAAGGAGGCCCTTTTTCACCTCGTAGATGCGCTCGGTGGTCTCCAGAAGCGCCTTGGAGGGGATGCACCCCACCCTGAGGCAGGTCCCCCCCAGGGCCTTCTCCTTCTCCACCACCCCCACCCGCATCCCCAGCTGGGCCGCCCGTATGGCGGCCACGTACCCGCCGGGCCCGGCCCCGATCACCAGGAGGTCGTACACGCTACACCTCCAGAAGGAGCCGGGTGGGGTTTTCTATGAGCTCCTTCACCCGGCGCAGGAAGGTGACCGCCTCCCTCCCGTCCACGATGCGGTGGTCGTAGGAGAGGGCCAGGTACATCATGGGGCGGATGACCACCTGGCCCTCCCGGGCCACGGGCCTTTCCTGGATGGCGTGCATGCCCAGAATCCCCACCTGGGGTGGGTTGAGGAGGGGGGTGGAGTTTAAGGAGCCGTAGATGCCCCCGTTGGTGATGGTGAAGGTGCCCCCCATGAGCTCCTCGGGCTTGAGCTTCCTGGCCCTTGCCCTTTCGGCGAAGTCGGCGATCTGCCTCTCTATCTCGGCGAAGGAGAGGCGGTCGGCGTCCCTCAGGACGGGCACCACCAGCCCCTCCCCGCCCCCCACGGCGATGCCGATGTCGTAGTAGCGGTGGTAGACGATGGTGCCATCCCGGATCTCGGCGTTCAGCTCGGGGATCTCCTTCAGGGCCTGGACCACGGCCTTAACGAAGAAGCTCAAGAAGCCCAGCTTGACCCCGTGCTTCTTCTGGAAGGCCTCCCCCAGCTCCCGCCTCAGGGCGATGACCGCCGACATATCGGCCTCGTTGAAGGTGGTCAGCATGGCCGTGGTCTGGCGGGCCTGGAGGAGCCTCTCGGCGATGCGGCGGCGGAGGGGGGTCATGGGCACCACCTCGTCCACCCGCCAGGGCTTATCGGCGGGGGCCTGAGGAGAAGGGGGCGGCGCAGGCTCGGGCATGGGAGGGGCTTTGCGCGCCTCCAGGTGGCGCTCCACGTCCTCCTTGAGGATGCGGCCGCCCAGGCCGGTGCCCACCACCTCCTTGGGGGAGACCCCCGCCTCCCGCATGAGCCTCTCGGCGGCGGGCATGGCCAGGGGCTCCGGGGAAGCCTCCTCAGGGGCCTGGGTGGGCGCCTGGACCTGCGCCTCCGCCTTCCCCTCCTCCAGGAGGGCGATGGCCTCCCCCACCCGGGCCGTCTCGCCCTGGGCCTTCAGGATCTTCTTCAGGGTCCCGGCGAAGGGGGCGGGGAGCTCCAGGGTGGCCTTGTCGGTGATGAGCTCCACCAAGGGCTCGTCGGCCTGGAAGGCCTCGCCCTCCTTCTTCAGCCAGGCGCCGATCTCCACTTCCACGATGGACTCGCCCACAGAGGGGACTTTCAGCTCCTGCACCTTGGACCTCCTCACTTAAAAGCTTCCTCAAGAAGCTCTTCCTGCTCCAGCCTGTGCACCTTGGAGGAGCCCACGGCCGGGCTTGGGGACTCGGGCCGGGCCACCACGCTGAAGGGGTGGCCGTAGATCTCCCCGCAGAAGCGGACCGAGAGGTACCACCAGGCCCCCTGGTTGACGGGCTCTTCCTGGACGAAGACCACCGGGGTCTTCCTGGGGTAGAAGCCCAGGGCCTCCTTGAGCTCCTCCTCGGGGAAGGGGTAGAGGAGTTCCAGCCGGATGAGGGCCACGTCCTCCGCCGCAAGCTCCCGCCTCTTGGCCAGAAGGTCGTAGTAGACCTTGCCCGAGGTGAGGAGGACCTTCCTGGCCCCCTTGACGCGCTCGGGGATGACCTTCTGGAAGCGGCCCTGGGCCAGCTCCTCCAGGGCGGAGACCACCTCGGGGTGGCGGAGGAGGCTCTTGGGGGTCATGACGACGAGGGGCTTGCGGATTTTGCGCTTCACCTGGCGGCGCAGGAGGTGGAAGAACTGGGCCGGGGTGGTGGGGTAGGCCACCTGGAGGTTGTCCCGGGCCCCAAGCTGCAAAAAGCGCTCCAGCCTGGCGGAGGAGTGCTCGGGGCCCTGACCCTCGAGGCCGTGGGGCAGGAGGAGCACCAGCCCCGAAAGCCGGTTCCACTTGGCCTCAGCGCTGGCCAAGAACTGGTCAATGTAGACCTGGGCCACGTTGACGAAGTCCCCGAACTGGGCCTCCCAGAGGATGAGGCCCTCGGGGTAGTCCAGGCTGTAGCCGTACTCAAAGCCCAGGACCCCGGCCTCGGAGAGGGGGGAGTTGTAGATCTCCACCTCGGCCTGCCCCTCGGCCAGGTGCTGGAGGGGGATGTAGAGCCTGCCGGTGGCGTAGTCGTAGAGGGCGGCGTGGCGCTGGGTGAAGGTGCCCCTTAGGGCGTCCTGGCCCGTGAGGCGCACCCTATGCCCCTCCACCGCCAAGGAGGCGAAGGCCAGGGCCTCGGCGGCGGCCCAGTCCAGGGGGCGCCTTTCCTCGGCCATCTCCCGGCGGGCCTCCAGGAAGCGCTTCAGCTTGGGGTGGACCTGGAAGCCCTCGGGAACCGAGGCCAGGCGCAGGAGGAGGTTCCTTAGGGCCTCCTTGGGCACCCCGGTGTCCACCTCCGGCACCAGGCGGTCCTCCCCGCCCACATACCCCTGCCAGATGCCGGAAAGCCCGTGGAGGACCACCGGGCCCGGCTCGGCCTTGACCCGGGCGAACTCGCTTTCCAGCCGCTCCAGGTAGGCCTCCTGCCAGGCCCCGATCTCCTCCTGGGAGATGGCCCCCTCGGCCAGAAGGCGCTCGGCGTAGACCTTCCAGGGCTCGGGGCGCCGGGCGATCTCGGCGTACATGGTGGGCTGGGTGAAGGAGGGCTCGTCGGTCTCGTTGTGGCCCCGGCGGCGGTAGCCCACCAGGTCTATGACCACGTCCTTGCCGTAGCGCTGGCGGTAAGCCAGGGCCAGCCTCAAGACGAACCAGAGCTCGTCCAAGGCCTCGGCGTTCACGTGGAGGATGGGCGCCCCCAGCATCTTGGCGATATCCGTGGGGTAGCGGCAGGAGGTGTACTCCGAGGGCAGGGTGGTGAAGCCCAGCTGGTTGTTGGCCACCACGTGGAGGGTGCCCCCCACCCCGTAGCCGGGGAGCTGGGACAGGTTCAGGGTCTCCTGGACGATCCCCTCCCCGATGAAGGCCGAGTCCCCGTGGACCAAAACCGCCAGGCCCCGCCGCCTCTCCCGGTCCCCGAAGCGGTCCTGCTTGGCCCGAAGCCGGCCCAAGGTCACGGGGTTCACGAACTCCAGGTGGCTGGGGTTGAAGTTCAAGGAGACGTGGATGGGCCCAGAGGCGGTCAGGCGGTCGCTGGAGAAGCCCAGGTGGTACTTGACGTCCCCGGAGTAGCCCTCGGGGAAGATCTCCTCAAACTCGCGGAAGATGCGCTCAAAGGGCTTGCCCACCACGTGGGCCAGGACGTTCAGACGCCCCCGGTGGGCCATGCCCAGGACCACCTCCCGCACCCCGTGCCGGGCCGCCTCCTCCAGGGTCTCCTGGAGAAGGGGGATGAGGCTTTCCAGGCCCTCCACGCTGAAGGTCTTGGCCCCCAGGTACTTCTTCTGCAGGAAGGCCTCAAAAAGGCTGGCCTCCATGAGGCCCCGGAGAAGCCGCTTTCTGGCCTCGAGGGGGGGCTTGGGCCAGGGGGCCTCCACCTGGCCCAGGAGCCAGGCCCTCTCCTCGGGCTCCACGTGGGCGGGCTCAAAGCCCACCGGGCCCAAATAGGTGGCCTTTAGGCGCTCCAGAAGGGCCTCGAGGGTGGGGGCCCCAAAGACGGGGGGAAGGGGTTTTTTGAGGTCCTCAGGGGCGAGGCCATGGGTCTCGAGGGTGAGCGCCTTGGGCCAGGGGCGCTTTCGGCCCAGGGGGTCTACCTGGGCCGCCAGGTGGCCCAGCTCCCGGTAGGCCTGGGCCAGCCTCTCCACCTTCAGGGGAAAGGCCGGGTCAAAGGCCTCAGACAAAGGCGGGGCCTTGGCCAGGGGTTCTCGTCGGCCGTCCTCCAGGGCCAAAGCGGAGAAGTAGCGCCGCCACTCCTCGGGCAAGGAAAAGGGGTCCTCCAGGTAAGCCCGGTACAGGGCCTCCAGGTAGCCTTGGCTTTCCAGCGTGAGCTCCATCCTACCTCCCGGGGCGGTATCCCCCTTCACTACGCTACACCAAAAAGCGGTGTAGGTGCTTTGGGGCTTTACAATGGGGCCATGATCCTGACGGAACGCCAGGGAAGCGTCCTGGTCCTGACCCTGAACCGGCCTGAAAGGCTCAACGCCATCACGGGCGAGCTTCTGGAAGCCCTCTTTCAGGCCCTCCAAGCCGCCAACGAGAGTAAGGAGGTCCGCGCCCTCCTCCTCACGGGGGCGGGAAAGGCCTTCTCCGCCGGCCAGGACCTCACGGAGTTCGGCGAGGCCAAGCCCGACTACGAGGCCCATCTCCGCCGCTACAACCGGGTGGTGGAGGCCATAAGCGCCCTGGAAAAGCCCCTGGTGGTGGCCGTCAACGGCCCGGCGGCGGGGGCGGGGATGAGCCTGACCCTCTGGGGGGACTACCGCCTGGCGGCGGTGGGGGCCAGCTTCACCACGGCCTTCGCCCGCATCGGCCTGGTGCCCGACACGGGGATGAGCTTCCTCCTGCCCCGCCTGGTGGGCCTGGCCAAGGCCCAGGAGCTCCTCTACCTCTCCCCCCGCCTCTCGGCGGAGGAGGCGCTGGCGCTAGGCCTGGTGCACCGGGTGGTGTCCGCCGAGCGCCTCATGGAGGAGGCCATGGGGAAGGCCCAGGAGCTGGCCCAGGGCCCCACCCGCGCCCTGGCCCTCACCAAAAAGCTCCTCCTGGAGACCTACCGCCTCTCTCTCACCGAGGCTTTGGCCCTCGAGGCCATCCTCCAGGGGGAGGCGGGGCGCACCCTGGACCACGAGGAGGGGGTCAGGGCCTTCCGGGAGAAGCGCCCGCCCTGCTTCCAAGGGAGATGATTCGCTACCTGAAGGGCGTGGTGGCCAGGAAGGAGGAGGGGAGCTTCCTCCTCCTGGTGGGCGGGGTGGGCTTCCAGGTCCAGGCCCCAAGCCCCTTCCTTCAGGGCCTGAGGGAGGGGGAGGAGGTGGGGGTCCACACCCACCTGGCCCTTCGGGAGGAAGGCCTTTTCCTCTTCGGCTTCCCCGAGGAGGAAAGCCTCAAGCTCTTTGAGCTCCTCCTCTCCGTGAGCGGGGTGGGGCCCAAGGTGGCCCTGGCCCTCCTCTCCGCCCTCCCCCCGAGGCTTCTGGCCCAGGCCCTAGCCGAGGGGGACCTGAGGCTCCTCACCTCGGCCAGCGGGGTGGGTAAGCGCCTGGCCGAGCGCCTGGCCCTGGAGCTCAAGGGCAAGGTGCCCAAGGACCTCCTCACCGGGGAGAAAGTGGAAAGCCGGGAGGCGGAGGAAGCCATCCTGGCCCTGGCCGCCCTGGGCTTCAAGGAGGGGCAGGCCCGGAGCGTGGTCCTGGACCTCCTGGCCAAAAACCCGGGGGCCAAGGTCCAGGAGCTCATCAAGGAGGCCCTGAAGCGGCTCCGCTAAGTACCCCGCCGTGGCACTTGCC
>QGLW01000304.1_pt1 | contig 12491 bp, 11 predicted proteins | sample 1725341 | NCBI WGS metagenome assembly QGLW01 (sample SAMN05439265, study PRJNA331180) | Hot springs metagenome, whole genome shotgun sequencing project. | isolation source: microbial mat of Apron and Channel Facies of Mammoth Hot Springs | place: USA: Wyoming, Yellowstone National Park | collected... | reverse complement strand
CAAAAAAAGGGGCTCGAGGGGACAAAAAAAAAGGGGCTCGGGGTGACAGCGGGGGGCTTACACAAAAACATTTTTTTAAACAGCCTCAAGGAAGGGGGAGGGGGTTCTTGACAATCATGGATTTATGGATAATATAATATTTACACAATGCGGGCGTAGCTCAGCCTGGAAGAGCGACAGCTTGCCATGCTGTAGGTCGCGGGTTCGAATCCCGTCGCCCGCTCCATAGTCTTTTAGCTCTCAAGTTTTATCTTTTTTATCATCTGATCTATCTTTCTTATTTCAAACTTATTCTAAACTTAAGTTTGGCATCTGCTCTATTGGTCCAGAGGGATTTTAATAAATAAATAAAAAAGAATAAACCGTTTAGGGCAAGCGGTTGCTTGCTCATTACAAAAAATATTTAGGCATTCGAAGTAATGGCACTACATCCTCTCTTGACCAAACTAAAATTTTTGTTATGTAATATAACTTGATGGAAGAAATTTCCAAAAAGAAAAGAATTAGGAAAACCCTCTCTTACAAACCTTTTTGGGAGAAACTTCTTAAAAGTAGTAGCTTAAAAATTTTAGCATTAGTTCCTTATGATGATTTGAAACGGTTTGATGAAAGGGTTGGTGGTTATCTCGGCAGTCATAAAAGAAAGATAAGACCCTGCATATGTTGGAAGACTAAAGAGGAATCTCAAGACCTCTATAAGGTTGTCTTTCTAACTACTTCGAGAGTTACCCCAATTTCTATTGACCTCAGTCGATGCGAGAGCATAAAAAAGAATTGCTCTTGGTTTCATTTTGCCCCTCGTTCCTTCGTAATCTTCTCTCCCCAAAGAGCACCAATTTGTTTAACTTTAAGGTCACCAGAAGTTCAGCTTAGAAAGCTTATATACTGTGGAGTATGTGAAAATTTAGAAACTTTAGATAAACTTTAAAAATATTAAAAGTGCGGGATTATAAACAGATTATAGAAAAACTTTTAAATAATCAAGTAAGTTCTAAAGAATATCAAACCTTTTTAAATGTTCTTAAGCGCATCTTTAAACAGGCTCTCAAAGTCCATTTTACTACAAACATAGAAAAGCTTTTTCATAAGTATTTCGGACCTGACTATCTTGAAGTCCTAGCTTCAGAACTTATTTTTAAAATTGTTTCTAAAAAAGAGAGTTTTCTTAACTTATCATTCATAAATAAAAAATATCTACTAACTACGGCAATAAACATAATTTATCTTTATCTTTCTTCAGAATTCAAACTTGTGGAAAAAGAAGTAAATCTTGACGATTTAAGCCTAACCCAAGAAGAGGGTAAAGAGCAAGAAATTAAAGTTGAAGGTCTGCTTTCTCCAAAATTTGTGAACTTCCTTGAGGATAGCGCTTTAAATCATCTTGTTCTAAGCTTAAAAGAAAAACTAACCAAAAGAGAATTAGAAACATTATGTTGGTATTTAGACAAAGCATATAAACAAAATCCAAAAGAGTTAAAAGCAATTGCAGATGCTTTATACAAAAGATGGGAAAGGTTGAAACCGAAGCTTAGGAGAATCTTAGAAGAGGAAGTTTTAAAGGGGACCTCAGCGGATAAACTATTTTATGCGATAAAGTCAGAAATTTGCGATAAATATAGTTAATAATTAAGTAGAGAGACATTTTTGAAGAGGGGACCTTTACGAGTGATCGAGGTTAATAATGCGAAAGAAAGATAGACTTCAAAGAGAATGGGAGCTTTATAAATCCTTGAGAGGAAAAGAGCTTCAAATCTTCTCAGTTTCAACAAAAATCCCCCCCAAACTCAACGAGCTGAGGGAGCTATGCACCTTACCCCCCATCTATTTTGCCTTAACGGAAGAGCTCTCTTTTGACCAAGTAAAACTTTACAAGGCTTTGGTTCTAACGGAAGAAATTGGACTTGGATGGTTAAATCTAGAAACACCAATCATTAAACTTCCGCGCTTAAAAACTCTTTTAGTTGCTCTTCCCTTTTGGGTTTATCTGGACGAAAATTTCTTACTTAATCATACTAACAAACTCGGCGTGCTTAACGAAGATGACATCCACCGCCTTGAAGGCTACGCGGAGCGAGCTCAAATCCCTCAGGACATTCGTGGAAAATATATCCGTTTTCTGATGAAGCTTCTTTCCCCTTATAATACAGAATCTATCTTAACTTACCTCGAAAAGCTCGAAGAATATCAATTTGTTCCGTCGGTCTTTACTATCTCGGATGATTTAAAAAACTTTTACGAAAATTCTCACTATGCCTACGCTAAGGCAGCTTCATCTAAAAATGTGCATAAAGGCAAAAACTTCTTTGCCATAGTTGAAAAGATCCCTGAGATTGGACCAAAACTTACCCTCTATCTTCCACAAGATTACTTAGGACAGAAAATAACCATAAAAGTCGAAAACAAAGTTCTATTTGAAGGTCCATTAGAAACGATCAAGCTTGAATTTACAAACATTCCTGAACTTCCAGACTATACATCTTGGCTGGAGGCTATAGATGTTGAGATTTCCGTTTGAAGAATTTGATGAGGCTCATATACTCTCCTTCCTTGATCAAGGCTTACTTGATGAACATATTGAAGAGCTTTTAATGAGATGGAATTTATTTTCTCCTAAAGTTCAGTTTGCTCTTATCAATCATATTCGAGAAAGGTTGAAAGATAGCTTTAGTCCCCGGCTTTTAGTAAAACATTTAAAGATTAAATCTATTGAAGTTGCCGACCAGATTGTTAGAGGAAAAGGCAAACACTTTGAAATAATCGTCGTAGATAAAGACAAAGCGGGTTTTGCTAAAGGATTAGTAATACCTAATACTTCTAAAGTTATAACAAACTTGCCAGAGCTTAAAAATTCCTTAACTATTGTGAAGAAGCTTTTAAACAAGAACTTTGCTGTGTTCTTTGATACCTACATCTCTGGAAAAAGTTTTATGCTCCCTCTTGCTGTAGCTTTGAGTATTGAGAATATACCAGAGGATTTAAGATTTACAGGAGCCTTAAACACTAGGGGATATATTTTAGAAGTTGACCATGTAAAAGAAAAAATGGAGTTTGCCAAATCACATGGCTTAAGGCTTATAACCCCTCTTCAGGTAAAACGATTTAACACCATTAAAGCTTATTTAGAAAAAGATGAATGGGATATACCTTTTTACATCACGAGCGCAGGCTACGAGGAATTTTCAAACTTTTTAAAAGCCTTCATCGGAGAAAAAACTTTAGAAGAATTTGAGGTCCTAAAAGGTCTTGAGTTATTCTATGGCTTGCAAGAAGACACTTTTTATCAGTTAACCGGACAATTAAAGACCGAGGAAGATTGGAAGGAAGTTTGTCAAGATTTTTATACTCGTTATTATAAAATTGTTAATACGCTCCCTGGGAATAAGATTTTTCATTTAGGCATAAGAGGTGCTGTGGCTTTAAGCTTTGCCCTTGGTGTGCTCTATTCCCACTTCTATCCTTTCGTTTTTTACCACTATCAAGCTAAGGAAGGGGAAACAAAATACCATCCTATTTCCGTTGATGAACCGAGATACTTGAAAGAAAGAAAATCTCAGTATAATTATATTAATTTGCACTTTGATCATGATGGAGAAGACTTAGTGATAGTTCTTAACTTTGGGCATCACGAGGCGGTTGCGGATGTAAAATCCTACGCTTATTCAAACCTTAATAATCCTTCTTTTTTGGTTTTAGAGGCTAAACAAAAAGGAAATGTTCCCATCGAGAGCTTTTCTGAGGTTGCCAAAGAATGCGCAGGCGCTATCCAGGATATTCGGTCACAATATTCAATGAAGACCTATCACTTTTTCTTTTCTTGCCCCATTCCAATTGCCTTTATGGTAGGTTTAGCCTTCGGTCATTATGTCGACGGCTGGATTTACAATTTTCAAAGAGAGGGCTCGTCCTATCAACCGGTTTTGGAATTCAGATTTTTAAGAAAAATTAGGGAAGGTAATGTCAGAAATTAGAGGAAAAAACCATTTAAAATATATTAAGAGAAGAAAAGATGATGCCTTTAGAGGAGTAGACTTATGGACGACATCATTTTACAAAAGATTGTTTTGTCAGCCCTGCTTCATGACATAGGAAAGGTCTATCAAAGAACAGGGCAACAACTACCAGAGGAGTATATAAGAGGAAACCGCGACATTTATCAACCTTCTAAAAATTGGCATTACACACATAAACATGTCCTTTATACTGCTAAATTTATCGAGGATTTTAAAGATTACATTCCAAGCCTCTTTTTACAAGAAGAAAAGGCTGAATATTCTTTGATAAATTTATCCGCAAAACATCATAAACCTGAAACACCTTGGGAATGGATTATTCATCAGGCTGATAGACTGAGTAGCGGATTTGAAAGAAGGAACTTAGATGAAGAAATAAAATTTGAAAAAGGCGAAACTTCCGCAAATATCCCACTTTTATCCATTTTTGAGGATCTTAGTCTAAATGATACTTGGAAGAAAGATAAATTAGAAAATTATCGATTTGCATACAAACTTGATGTATTATCGCCTGAAAAGGTTTTTCCAGTTGAACGGACAAATGGACTTGCTACTCAAGAAAAATACTATGAAATATGGCTCAGTTTCATAGAATCGTTTAAAGAAATTTCAACTCTAAAAGAAAGGCCGGATATTTGGTTAGAAGCATTAAATACATTGATGCTGAAATATTTCATATTTATTCCTTCAGCAACTGTTGGATCTGGGACAACTTATTCATTTGTTAAGATTTTGAGCGATATTTCTCTCTACGATCATTCTTATTTGACAGCAAGCTTAGCTTCAACCTTGTATTTACATCACAAAAATACGGATAGTTTAACTGAACAATCTATAAAAAAACTTAATGAAAGCAAATTTTTATTCATAGAAGGAAACTTTTATGGAATACAAAAATTTATTTTCGCAAGCGGAGGTGAAACGAGGAAATGGGCTGCTAAGATCCTCCGTGGGCGCTCCTTTATGGTTTCAATGTATTCAGAGCTTGTGGCAGATTATATCATGAGACAATTAGGGTTACCTTTTGTAAATTTGTTATATTCTACAGCCGGTAAATTTTTGATTATTGCTCCTAATTTAAGCAAGGTTAAAGAGAAACTTCGGGACATAGAAAACGAGATAAACAATTGGCTTTATCAATATTATTATGGGGAAACTTCCATTGGATTAACATATACTGAAGCTAAACCCGAGGATTTCTTAAACGAAGACAGATATAGCCAATTATTAAAAAGATTGGGTAAAAAGTCAGAAGAAAAAAAGTATCAAAAATTTGACCTCTTTCAATTTGGCGGAGCTATAGAGGATAATTTATCGAGCTTTTCTGGATTTGGAGTATGTAAACTATGTGGGAAAAGACCTGCAAAAAGAAACGAAATATTCGAAAGAGAAAATGAAAAGGAAGAAATCCCTGTTTGTTTAATTTGTAGAGATCAGAAGAGAATTGGTGAAGCATTAGTTAAAAATAAGTTTATTTTAATTTATGAAATAGAAAATAAAGAAACAAATACGGAATTTGTAAATACTGTTCCTATATTAAACAAATATTATGCTAAGTTTGAAGACAAAAGTTCATTATGCAAAAGAGAGTTAGCTAATAAAAATTTAGTCACAATATGGGATATAGCTTTACCTGCAAGTAGTGACGAAGAGAGAAAAGTTATTTTCGCAAAAAAGTTTATAAATGCCTATGTTCCTTTAGTTGTAGACAATGATAGCAAGATACCACTCAGCTTTGAAGTGCTTGCCAACTTATCTTTAAAGAAAAAGAATGGAACAACTACCGGTATTGAGGCGCTGGGAGTTGTCAAGGCAGATGTGGATAATCTTGGGAGCATTTTTCTTAAAGGATTACGCCCAAGCAAGAGAACATTTACCAGATACTTAGCTCTTTCTCGGATGTTAAATCTATTTTTTGCGTTTTATTTACCTTATCTCTGTCAAACAAAATTTAAGAACATTTATAATGTCTTTTGTGGAGGAGATGATTTGTTCGTTGTTGGACCTTGGGAGGAAAGTTACAATTTTATTTTAGAAGTTAGACAAAAGTTTGAAAAGTATGTTTGCTACAACAAAGATGTTGCTTTATCAGCGGGTTATTTACTTACTAAACCTAATATTCCTGTAATTGAGCTTGCGGAAAGAACAGAATTCCTTCTTTCTCAAGCAAAGAAGGCAGGTAGAAACAGATTATTTATTTTTAAAACTGACATAGTATGGGATAACATTCCAATATTAGAACAGTGGAAAATTAAACTTAGTTCTTTGTGCAGCGAAGATAAGGAGGTGTTAACTAAAAGTTTTTTATACAAGTTGAACGACATAATTGAAATGGTAGCTAAAGAAAAGAAATTAATAAGCACAGCCAAGAGTGGATCAATAGGAGGTATTCCTCTCGATGATTTAAAAAATGATTTAAAATGTCTTTTGTGGAGAAGTTTACTTTATTATTTTACGGTAAGAAATTTTAATAAAAAAAGAAGGTTAGACAAAGAAATTAGCCAAAAGGAATTGGAAGAATTTTTAAAGGAAATAAAAGATGCTTTAGAAAATTATGGGGAAGCTTTTAGGCTTCCTCTTTGGCAAATACTATACTCTATAAGGAGGGCAAAAGATGACGCAAGGTAACATGAGAAATGACCGAAGGTCTCCCCAAGGTTCAGGGCAACGTTCAACTCACCAACATAACGAAAGACCTAACCCCCCTGAAATAAGATTTTGGACAGATAAAGAAAAAAGATTAGTAAATCCTGATTTATTTTCAAAAATCGCTTACGAATGGTCTGAGAAAATAAGCGGATGGTCTGAATCAGGAGACGTTAATAGGCAGAAACAAAATAAAAATAAACGTTCACAAATACGCAAGTTTTATGATGAGGTATTGTTTTTTTACGATAATTTAAAGAATAAACCTAAAGAAAATTTTAAACAATTTTTACCTTTCATTAAAATGATCCGTGCGAAAGTTTACTATTCTTTAGGTAGAAAGCATATTGATAATGATTTTAAAGAGATGATGGAAAAATGTTTAAACCAAATTGAAGATTGGGATGATTTTGAAGTTTTCAAGAACTTCTTTGAGGCTTTCATGGGGTATTACCGTTTCCATAGACCAAGTGACTAAAGAAAAGTATGTAATAACTTATTAGAAGGAGGAGGGTGAAAAAATGATAGCACTAAAACTTCAAAAGATTTACGAAATTACTGGCAAGATCGAGCTTTTAACTGGTTTACACATTGGATCAGGTAATACAGAAATGCATATTGGTGGAGTTGATAATTTAGTTGTGAAACATCCTTATACCAATGAACCATACATTCCTGGATCAAGTCTTAAAGGGAAAATTAGAAGTTTACTTGAGTATTATTTTGGCTTACCCGGATTAGATGATAGTAGTGGAGGAATAACTTCAGATAAACTTTTGAAGAAAAACAATATCTCTGAGGATGTTAAAAGTAACGCCAAAACCATTCTAAAACTTTTTGGTCTCTCTGGTAGTGGAAGCGAAGTTTTAGAAGAAATTGGTCCAACGAGGGTGGCGTTTTCTGATTGTTTCTTTACTGAAGAGTTTAGAGGTAAATTAGAAAAAGAAAGGTTACCCTATACCGAAATAAAAGCAGAAAATCGTATCAACAGAATAACAGGAACTGCTGAACACCCTCGTTTTACAGAAAGAGTGCCAGCAGGAGCTGAATTTGATGTTCGAATTACTTTAAAAATTTACTCTGATGAAGATGAAAAACTACTTGATATCCTTCTCAAGGGTATGAAGCTTCTTGAGCTTGATTACTTAGGAGGTTGTGGTTCAAGAGGTTACGGAAGAATAAAATTTCATTTTGATGACGAAAAGATAAAACAAAAGTTCAAAAGCATTTCTCTGTTTTGATGACAAAGTTTTCAACAGAGGAGGATTAAGTTGAAAACCTATCAAATTATCATAAAACCTCTAACCGGTTTCGGGACCCCGTTAAAAGGTGATACCTTATTCGGACATATATGCTGGCAAATTTATTACGATAAAGATTTACTCGGTAAAGATTTAGAAACTTTACTTAATGATTATATAACAAATCCTTTTTGTATAGTTTCTTCAGCCTATCCTTATATAGATAATAAAAACAATAAAAAAGAACCTCAAATATATCTTAAAAAACCAACTTTACCTTTACACTTTTTGTTTAGCTTACCCGAGGAAGAGTTGGTTCAAAAAAGAAAAGAATTAAAAGCTAAAGAATATTTTTTGTATAAGCCCCCCTTACCACCATTAAATCAAATAGAATACTTGTCATCGGATGATGTAATCATAGTGAAAGATGAGCAAGTTAGATGCACCATACACAGACTTTTAGGAACTACGAGTAGAGGAGGATTTACCCCTTTTGTCGTCCCCAAGCTTTGGTATATAACTAAGCTTGTCCTTTTTGTCGGAGTTAGAGAGGACATACCTATTGAAGGAATTATTGAAGCGTTAAGGCGGATAGGAAAATTTGGATATGGAAGGGATGCTACTGCAGGATGGGGCAAATTCGAGGTATTAAGCTATGAGGAAATAGACTTCTATGCAAACACCAGACAAACAGAAAATGCCTACTATGCTCTATCACCCCTCATTCCTGACAAAAGCGGTAATTATGCTGAAATTTTTTACGAACCCTTTATTCGGTTTGGTCGTCATGGAGATGTCTTAAGCGCGTCTCCTAACCCCTTTAAATCTCCAGTCCTCATGGCTGATGAAGGAGCAATTTTAATCCCAAAAAAGTTTGAAAAAAGAATTTATGTAGGCAGGGCAATTTTAGGGGTGTCTTCAATTATAGAAAAGGCAGTGCATCAAGGTTATTCTCTGGTTATACCAGTGGAGGTAAGTTATGATAAGATACAAAATAACCATTGAAGCCTTAAGCCCAATTCATATCGGATGTGATGAAGTTTTATCACCCGTTGAGTTTGTAATAGATGGCGAAGAGAGAAAACTAATTAAATTTTCACTTTTTGACCTATTAGAAGTGCTTTCGTTAGAAGAAAAAAAAGAACTTGATAGAATTTCAAATAAAAGGGACCCATCAGCATTGGTTGATCTCTATAAATTTTATGCCTATCGCGTAAAAGATAAGATAAAAAAGCTTACAAATATAAAAAAATACGATATACCAAATGAGCTTGAAAAAAGATATGTTGAGGTCTTGAGACTAAATCCAAATGAGATACTTCAAAATTTCAACAACTTTGAAATTCCAAGGACCTATTTTAATCCTTTAACTGATCAACCGATTATCCCAGGAAGCTCTCTCAAGGGCGCCTTGCGAACGGGTTATTTAGAGTTTTTGTTCAAGAAAAACGAAAACAACCCTTCACTAAGAGAAACTATTGAAAGAGTTAATAATATTAATTCGCGTACGTGGAGGAGAGAAATAAATAAAATAATGGAAACTTTAGAAAAACAATTACTAAACTGTCCTAATCCTTCGAAAGACCCTTTTGGCGCTTTAAAGATTTCTGATTTAAACCCTATTTTTCCTATTGAAACTAAAATATTATACCAAGTAAATGTAAGCAAACAAAAAGGGGAGACAAGAGGCAGACTTACCTCGCCTATAGAAGTTATACCGCCTGGGGCAAAGTTTGAAGGGATTTTAGAGATAAAAGCAGAAACGGAAAATTTGAAACAAAATCCAGTGAAGATTGAAATGTCTGAGTTGATAGAAGGAGTATGGGGACACTTTAGGGGCATACTTAAAAATGAATACGATTTAGCTAAAAATATTAGTTTTAAGATATTCAGTCTACGCGAGTATCATAAGATGGATATTAAAGAAAGAAAGGCTATTCTCATCAAGCTTGGAAAACACTCCGGAGCAGAAGCTATGACTATAGATAAAATAAGAAAAATCTTAATAAGAAGAGCGGGAGGTAGAACTGAATATCAAACTTCTCCCACTACAATTTGGCTTGCCAGCGAGCAAAAGAAAAATATTTCTCAAGCCATGCCTTTTGGTTGGGCGCTTTTAAGGTTTGAAAAACTTTCATAAACATGAGTGAGCTTGAAATACCATACAAAATTATAAATATCACCTGCGAACCAATTAATGAACTACGCTTACCTTCGTTCAAAGGTTCCTCTTTCAGAGGTGTAATAGGGAGAACCTTAAGACAAGCCCTGTGTGTTTTAAAAAGCTACAAAGATTGCCATCAATGTCCAATCTACAAAACCTGTTATTATGCTTACATCTTTGAGACAATTCCTGATCCCCATAAAAAACTGCCTTTCAATCTTCACAAATATCCTTCTATCCCGCATCCTTTTGTCATTGAACCCCCTTTAGATAACAAAAACGTGTTTAAATATGGGGAAACCTTTTTGTTAAAAATAGTCTTGATAGGAAAAGCTGTATCTTATGAACCCTATTTCATACTTGCAGTTGAGTTAGCAGGTGAGCATGGCATCGGAAAAGAGAATAGAAAGTTTATTCTTAAAGATACTTTATCTACGGATATTTTAAGATTAAGTGTAAATTTTCCACTAACTAACGATGTTTTACATCATCAGAAATCATCTAAAGTATTAATAAACATTCATACGCCTCTAAGATTAATTCATAATAAAAAGCTTGTTCGAAAATTAGAATTTCATCATCTTGTTCGTTCATTATTAAGAAGGCTAACTGTATTATACTATTACCATATTTCGGAGAAACTACCAGAAATACCTGCTAAGGCTTTAATTGAGCTCGCTGAAAAGGTAAAGGTAGTAGATAAGAATCTTAAATGGTATGATTGGGAACGATTTTCTTATAGACAAGACAAAAGAATGAAGTTAGGAGGACTAATAGGCAATATTACCTTTGAAGGACCAATTGAACCATTTTCCTTTTTATTAAAAGCTGGTGAAATATTACATTGCGGGAAAAACACTTCTTTTGGTCTGGGACAGTATGAAGTCGTTGAAGTTTAAGGAGGACATCGATGAAGCTAATTTACCAAATTGGAAGGCTTGATGCAGGCGCTTTCAATCCAATAAAGTTTGAAGTTAATGGAAAAGAATATACAGCTCTACTTAGTTCTTTTGCTCTAAAACAAAGTTTTTCAGAAAATGGAGACGCCTCTAAAGTTATTCTTATTTATCCAGTTAGCTTACTTTTAAATAAAAATGCTCCTAAAATTGAAAACATTCCAGAAGACTTTAAACTGGCAATTGAAAGTATTCTAAACAATAAAAACGAACTTTCTAACTATCTCTCAAATCCTTATCCCTATTTTGATAAACATCCGCATTCTAAAGAGGCAAACGGGTTTATAATAATTCACAGCATTGGACAATATAAAGAAAGAAATTTTTCTGCAACTTTAGAAGAACTGATTCTTGAAATCTTTATTGATATGGTTAAGCGGTATCAAGATGAGCCCTTTTCCGAACTTTATCTTGATATCTCAAGTGGTCATAATATATACACATCAGCTCTTCTTGAAGCTGGAAGATTATTTTTAACATTTTATAAACTTCAGAACTTTAATTTAAAAGAGAATGGACTAAAGGTTTTTATAACATTTTCAGACCCGATTGTGCCACCTTATGATAGAACATTTCAGGTTCATAAAGATTTTTGTTTAGAAGTAAAGACTTTCTTCAGTTTTCCTGAAAAGCCTATTGAAAAAAAGTTAGATAATGCTTATTCTAAATTTGCAAAAGACCTTATCGGAGAGGACAAAGAATTACGACCATTCAAGAGGCAACTTAACGAACTCTTTTCACATGGTTATTTCTTTTATTCTGCAATAAAGAATAACTGCCCCCTTGTCCTTTATACATGGGAATATCAAGAAGAGGAAATAGATAAAGGTATCGCTGATCTAATAAAGTTTGTTAAGCAAATGCTTTACTCTAACTATCAGTCAACTCCTGGCTTAAAGTTTGATCTATTTCGTAAAGCTTTCCTTATGCTGTCAATCTACAAAGGAATTGTAAAAGTATTGAAAAAATATAAGATTTTTAAAAAAGAAGAGGTTGGATTAGAAGAACTTGCTCGGAATTTCAGAGATGAAAATCAAAGCCTTTATAATTGTTTTGAATTAAAACAAAATCGTGAATATTTTTCTCATGAGTATAGCAACACCTTTGAAAGGGAAGGGGAAAGGGGAGGAATAAAAGATAAAATTCCCGAGCATTATGCTCTTCTACGGGAATTGATCAAAGGAGAGAGCGATGAGATAAAGCCACGGAATTTTATTGCTCATTGCGGGTTTGAAAGAAATTGCGTTTATGTTAGAAGGCAGGAAGTCCAAGTTTTTGTAAAGTATGGGAGCGAGGTTTTAAGTAGAATTGAAGAAATCTTATTGAGCAGTAAAGCTTAGTGAGGCTGTTCAAAAAATGTTTTTTAAACTAGCATCTTGTTGTCGCCCCGAGCGCTTCTCTATTTTGTCACCCCGAGCGACAGCGAGGGGTCTCCACTCTACCTGTCTCCCCGAGGCGCAAGCTGAGGGGTCCC
>QGLW01000302.1_pt1 | contig 12526 bp, 15 predicted proteins | sample 1725341 | NCBI WGS metagenome assembly QGLW01 (sample SAMN05439265, study PRJNA331180) | Hot springs metagenome, whole genome shotgun sequencing project. | isolation source: microbial mat of Apron and Channel Facies of Mammoth Hot Springs | place: USA: Wyoming, Yellowstone National Park | collected... | reverse complement strand
GAAAAAGTTCCAGTTATTCTTGCTGTTGTTTCATCTATGCCACTTAAGGACGATGAGTTCCTTAATGCTATTAAGTTCGCTAAGAAAATGTATGAGAAACTTGGATTGGAGGACAGTATTGTCAGCTTCCTTTCTAACCTTGCAAGAAGGAATCGGAGCCTCCTTGTAAAACATATCGGATACATCAACAAGGAATTCCCGAATTTGAGAAATTTTTTAAATTTATAAAGGGGTAGAAAATGGAAAAAAATGCTAATTTCGAGGAAATGAAGAGGCAGACCTTACGGTTTGCCTCTTCAATGAAAAGGTTAATGGTTCTCCTCGGCGAGATGGATTTCTATTCCTTCTTTTACTTTACCTCCGCCGAGGACTTTGATCCCAAGGTTCCGGTTATGGCCATGAGTTACAGAGATACAATCTCTTTTGCTCTTCCAACAGTTGTTTATGGCCCCGGACTTGTGTCGTTTATTGAAGGCGTTCTTAAAAAGGATCCTGCCATCGCCGATGAGTTTGTGAAGAAGATAGAGAAAAGACAGGCCATTTCTGACGAAAACAAAGAATTATTAAAAAGGTTTTTCGTCTTCAAAGAAATCGTAAAGCACGAGGTTATCCATTACATCAACCTGCACTTACCAAGGACCGTTGAGTTTTTCAAAAAGAAAGGTTTTCAACAGATCCCTGAATCTTTGTTCCTGTCTTCTAATGTTGTGGCCGATAGTATTTGCAACATTTACCTGGATAAGAAAGTTATTGAAAAGGGCGGACTTGTTCCTCCACTTGAGAAGGAAGTTTCACTTGAAACACTGCTTGAAAACTTACTGAATCAGCCCAAAAATAACAGTGGTTCTAAGAATAACAGTGGAAATAACAATGGAAATAACAATGGGAATAACAATGGAAATAACAATGCTAGTGGTAATGCTAATGCTAGTGCTAATGCTAATGGTACTAGTGGTAATGCTAATGCTAGTGCTAGTGCTAATGGTGACAATACGGTTGAAAGTTTTAAAAACGGTGAGAACGGTTTCCCAGATCTAAATTATGACGAAGCCAAAGAGCTATCAAAACACGATTTTGAGAGAATAAAAGAAGTGATGGATGGGATAGTAGAAAAGACCGTTGAGGATTTCAAGAGATCTAGCAAATCCATCGGTAGTGTTCCGGCTGAAATTGAAGAGACCATCAAATGGCTCAAGAAAAAAAGAGTAAAATTCAGACTTACCGGCGAGGATGATATATTCGGACTTTTCAAAGAAGTGGAAAGGACTTTCATGGCTTACAACCCACTAAATTCCAATCGTGATGGACTAGTTTTTCCGGCATACAGACAGCTTGGTAGCTTCGCGGTTGCGGTTATAGTTGATACATCCGGTTCAATGGGAAAGGAGGAACTTAGTTACTCGCTTGATCTTCTCAATGGACTCATTAAACAGGCCGAAATATACCTTGTTGAGATCGATGCTAAGATTCAAAGAGTTAAGAAAGTGGGGCAAATAAAAGAAGAGTTCAGTTTTAAAGGTAGAGGCGGGACGATATTTACTGACCTTGAAAGATTACCTCAGTTCCTACCTGCAAGGGATATAACGGCCTGCATAATTCTCACCGATGGTTACGTTGAGGAGTTTCCGGAAAGAAACCCGCTTCCAAGAGCCAGATGGATTGGAATTACTACCGGTATTACTCCTAAAAATACCCCCAACTGGATTAAATGGTTTGAAGTTGAACAAGTTATTGAGGATAATAAATAAGGAGGGTTTATGATAAAAATTGATTTTCAAAATTTGGTAAGGGGAGCAGAAATTCTGCTCCCCTTAATGGAAGAAGATGGGTCCATTCCATCAGTAGTTAGCTTGAAAAATCTAAAACACGTTGTAAAGCCGGGAGTTTCCAACCATCTTAATTACAAATTCGGTAAGCCCATATTTTCTGCGAATTCTGTAATTTCTATCGAATCTTTCAATACCTATGATATTACAGATGTAGCCGAGGCCCATATAGATATCTTTTCATCGTACAAGAAGATAATAAGTATAGACCTTTTCGTCGAATCGCCCTATGGATTTTCGCATTCTTTTGCAGGAACGCTCACAAACTCCCCGAGGTCGGTAATTCCTTGTTATGAATTTCTTTTAGTAAATTTACCTCTTGAACTTGAGGATAAAGTTGACCGGAATTTCGTGAAATGCGCCCATCAGGTTATTTCTACCTCAGCTACTTTCCTGACTTTCCTCTACACCTTATATCACATAGAAGATGTCAAAGTAATGAGCAACATAGACGGGGACGAAAAAGCCATTGACTACGTAACCAAGCTAATAGAAAGAATAAAGACTATCGGCAATAATTTCGATGAGGCAATTGAAAACCTAGGCATTTTAACTACTTTATTATAAACCGGAGGAATAAAATGAAGGCATTAAAAGAAACCGGAAAAACCTTAACCCTGGATATTCAGGATACAGTAAAATTGTTTAGGTTTATTAAAAAATGTGTAAATTGGGACTTTGATTTTTACCGCAATCACCTGCGAGAGATAGACCCAAGTTATGAAGACTGGACTTGGTATTTTCCGACCCTTTCCCCCCGATTCTTAATATTGCCCGATTTCCGGTACTCCCCAGTTGACTCGGATTTAAGGGAGCAAGGTAGGATTAAAGGGAATGACCCCAAAATTAGACTTGAAAACTTCTCTACCTACAATATTTTTGAAATTGCTAGTAATGACAACAGCCCAATAGCAAATATATTCATAAGTCTTATGATAAACCAGTATAAAGATATAAAGAAAACTGAAATTACAGGGTTGAGCCTAAATGTGACTTCTAAGGATAAAGGATTTTTTGCATTCCCTCTGCGGATGCATCCACGTGAAGACTTAGATATAAAATTGCTTGAGAACTCTTTGCAAACTTTACTCCGGGCAAAAGGGAAACGATACCCTACTAGTGGAAGATCCGAAATATTCAAAAAGATAGTGATCCTGGAGGATACTATGACCGCAACCTTAAATTTTCTTTATGCTATATATACCGGTGAATACGAAAAAAATAAGGAATCAAAACTATTCGAACCCCTCACTAAACTTTTACGGAGTTACGGCAATACCTTTGAAGACTCGTTATCCACTGTAAAGGAATTAGTTACTATAATTGGATAAAGTTTTAGCCTTTAAGGGGGTTTTATGAGAATCGAATTTCAAACCATAATAAAGGGAGCAGAAACCCTGCTTTCCTTTATGGAAGGTAATATCCCTTCAGTAGTTAGGATACAAAACCTGCATTACATTGTAGTTCCGAGAGCTTTGCGGTTCTTCGATTTTTACAAATTCGCTTTAAAATCTGTTCCGGATTCGAACGTAATTACCATTGAGGATTTTAATACCTATGACATTGTGAAAGTCGATAAATCTCAGATGATAATTTCTTCGGATACAAAAAAGATATTGAACATTGACCTTTTCACTGCATACGATGGTTCTAAATTGTTAGGTTCACTGACTGACAACCCAGGAGCAGTAATCTCTTATTACAACCGCTTATCTAAATTTCTACCTTACGATTTCAACAATAAAGATTATGTTTTTTGGCTAATTAAATACTCACATGAAGTAATTCCCACCTCAACCGCTATTTTGACTTTCCTTTATACTCTATACCACTTGGAAAATGTCAAAATAACAAGCTACACAGACGGAGACGAAAAGGCTGTCGAATACATTACCAGATTAAAAGAGAAGTTAGGAACTATTGGTAAAGATTTTGATAAGGCGATAGAAAATCTGGGTATTTTAGGCGTTTTGTTATAATCTTTTCACAGGAGGAGGGTATAAAAATAAATTGTTCCCCGAGTATCCACTACTTGAACCAATTGAAAAAATACTCCAGGAATTAGGTGATACTTTCGAGAAAGTTATTGAATCTATACGGGCTTTTTCGCTCTTAATATACTGACAATGGAACTCAGCAATAAATCAAGGAATTTGACAAGCCAAGTAAAAGGATGTATAATTTTGTTACTAACAAAACAGGAGGATAAAAATGAAAAAGATAAAGACAAAAAACATTATGACAGACATACTTTCTCCGGTATTTCCGGAGGATAGCCTGGCTTTCCACACCGTTAGGATTGAGGAATTCGTAAAGCTTCCAAAGTATAGGATTATGTTTAAGGACTATCCTTTTTATGGGGCTTACAACAAAACCGAGGAAAATTTGAAAAAAGGCACCGGCATAATACTTGATTCAATTTCCTTTGACGAGGAGGAACTTACAATTTCGACTCTATTCAAAGGCTTCAAGGTTATAGGAAAGGCCTCTTTTACCGGTGAGACAAGCAAGTTTTATATGCCTGCAGGACTTATGTATTCTCTAATAAAAAATAGGGTTGAGACTGCAATCCCAAGGGACCTCATCAATACCATAGTTGAGATTGATATGCCTGCAGTGGCTTCTTTTGGTATGCTTGAAGCCGGAACTTATTATGGTAAGAAGTTCCTGGTTATGCAGATTGCTTACCTATTTAAAGGTATAAATAAATACCTCGTCGTAAAGCCATTTACATATTCAGGTTATTACGGGAATCTTGAGGAAAAGACCATTACTTTAAGGTTTTTTGAGTTTTTATTAAATCTAACGCAGTTTTTCAATGAAAACGAGAAAGTAGAACCTTTCTTTTGGGATGTTGTGAAGCCTAACCTTCTTACCGATCCTATCTTTGACCATGTTGGACGATATGGGCTGGTAGATCACGCCCATGAGCACGACTTAGAAGTTATACCACTATTAAACCTTATAGCCCCTAGTAATTCCATTGTCGAGAAGGTTAACAAGGCTTATACAAGAGCAAGGACTTCTTTTCCTTTCCTCAGACAGGATCCTATAGAGGCTTTAGAAAACTTTGTTGAATTAATAAAACTTATAGGATAAAGGAGGATAAAAAATGAGAGTTGAAAAAACTGGACAAGTTGTAAAGGTGGATATAAATTATATACCTAACCTTCATAAGTTTATTAACTTGATGACTTGGAATATAGAAGATTTTATTAACCTCGCCGGAGAAAGAATAAATCCAGGTTTTCCAATGAAACTTCAAGTTGCTATTGACCCTGATTTTCTTTTGCTTCCTGTTTATAAATATTCACCTATACCTAATGGCCTTGTTTTATCTAGGCTTGGAGTTGAATCGGAACGGGAAAACAAGATAAGAATTGAAAACCTTGGGATTTTTGATATATACAAAGTTATAGAGGATGATAATGGGGTTAACATTATAGTTGAGGTAGAGCTTTATTTAAGTTCAGAGATTGTAAAGCCCCGGATGGTTGAGGTTGTCTTTACACTCGAGCCTAATAGCGATTATACGAAACAGCTTGAATTTGGTTATAAAAGTTCCATTGATACAAGTTTTAAGTGGGATAATTATTTTAGGACTTTGAGGTGGGCAAGGGGCAGAAAGTATTCACGTTTTCTCTGGCTTAACAGCAACTCCAACGTATTTCGCAATCTTTACGCTATTGAAAAAAATGCTTTCGCCCTTATAAACTTCCTTTATACTTTATACACTTTCAAGGATAAAGCTTCCTTTGAATATAACCTTCTTAGACCGCATACTGAACTTTTAAGAAGTTATGGCAATACTTTTGAAGAGGTATTGTCAGTTATAAATGAGGTCATGTTACTTGCAAGTTAGACCTTTTAGCTTTATAATTATTAAACTAACAAAGGAGGTTAAAAATGAAACTTGAAAAAACAAATAAGGTGGTATCCATAAGACCAGAGGATATAATACCTCTTCACAAATTCATGTATAATTTAATGGGGCTTGAACCCGATTTCTATCTTAATACTATTGGTAGGGTGAGAGAACCTAATTCAAAGCTAAGTATTGGCCATACGGTTTCAACTAAACCTCGATACCTTTTAACTCCCGTTTATAGGCATTTTCCTTTTCCAGATGATGAGGTTGTGGAAAAGCTTGGTATTGAATTCCAACCGGTAGACATTATAAAGCCCGAGAACCTTTCAGTATTCAATGTGTATAAGGTTGAGGAAGAGGGTAACGGTATTGATGTTTTTCTTGAGGTTTCGTTTGAGCTTGGGCACAGGGTGGAAAAGACTAGGGTGTGGGGAACTTGGGTTTACTTTGCAATAAATGATGGTAAGAATAGCTGGTTACATTATAATAATGGAGTTATAGCTGATATCGGGCTTTCACATTACAATGACTATTTAAGGACTTTGAGGTGGGCAAAAGGCAAAAGGTTTTCAAACTTTGCTCATAAGAATAATACGGATTCAAAGGTTATTAATAGTATTCACAATTTAGGTTTTAACCTCTTCACACTTGTAAACTTTTTTTACAACCTATACACCGGCGACTGGATTGAGATCAACGAAACAAATTATAAACTTATTAAACCTTTGTCAGACCTTTTAAGAAGTTATGGTGATACCTTTGAAGAGGTATTGTCAGTTATAAAGGAAGTTACGGTTATTGTAGAGTAAATTTTTAGTTAAAAAGGAGGTAAAAAAATGAAACTTGAAAAAACAGGTAAGGTGATAAAGGTGGATCCAAGTCACGTCATTCCTATGTGGAAGTTTTCAAAAGACCTTATGCAGTGGGAACCTGAGGAATATCTTCGTTATGTAGGTAGAGAAAATGTAAGCCAGGGATCGGTCGTGAATGTATTTCATGATACAAGAAAGATTGAACCAAGCTTTATTTTATTTCCCGTTTACAGGTATTCCTCAATCCTCGATGATATAATGATTAGAAGGTTAGGTATTGAATCTGAATATGAAGACCGCATAAAACTTGAAAACCTTTCACTTTTTAACGTATACAAAGTTATTAAAGATGTTGACCCTGAAGTTGATATTACAGTTGTTGCCGGAATTACGGTTGGAATAGTGGGGGATAAGGATGCTAAGGTAAGGATTAATGATGTAGGGGTTGATTTTAAAGTTGGTCCTTATAGGAATCTGGTTTCAACTTTATTCCATTGGGGGCACTGGTATGATATGTATTTAAAAACCTTAATGTGGGCGGAAGGTAGGAAGTGGTCAAACTTTTCAGATAAACCGAGGTATAAGTCAAAAGTTGTAGATCATATGTATAGTATTGAATACGCTATGTTTGTTTTTACTAACTTTTTATATACTTTATACACCGGAGACGGGTTAAAGAGTAATACGGCTGAATATAAACTTTTTAAACCTTATGTTGACCTTTTACAGAGTTACGGTGATACCTTTGAAGAGGCTATAACGACTATAAAAGAAATGTTTGTTTTAATCGAGTAATGGCTTATGGATTTGACAATTTACCGTTTTAGCTGTATAATTTTAATAAGACAAAACAGGAGGTAAAAAATGAAAGATCTTAAAAAATTCAATTTTGACTTTAGAGGCGTGTTAGCCTCTAAAGAGATCATATTTCCTATGTTGAGTGATAAACAAGCGCCCGCCTTTGTGCGGGTTTTGAACCTTAAACATTTCGTAGTTCCGGAGGTCGTGAAGTTTATAGAGGAATTAAAGTTTACCCTAAGGCCAAAAGAGTCGACAGGTTCAATCATTACCTTGAAGGATCTCAATACCTACAAAATTGTTAAACACACCGGAAATAATTTTCTCCACATCTTCTTTGGAGTAAGAGAGGCTTTAGGTTTTGGAGTTGCGTTTAACTATGGTAGAAAGGATCAGAAAATAATAGGATTCCTAAAAGGCGACGACCGCTATATACTCTCGGAATACCAATTTCTAATGGATACCTTACCCTTTGACCTTCACAGTGAAAAGGATGCAACTTGGCTTAATGTTTCAACTGCCGTTTACCAACTTGCTTACCGTTCAATTGCGCTTTTGACTCTTCTTTACACACTGTATAATTTGAATGATGGTAATCGGATTGAAGGAGAGCGGGGGCGAAACCAAGAAGCTTTGGATTATATTATGAGATTATCAAGTAGAATTAAAGACAATATAGGTAATAGCTTTTTTGAAGCCTTAGAAAATTTACAGACCATTGGGATGCTTACATGGTAGTGGTCTTATGGAATTTGATTTTCAGTTATTTCAGGCTTATAACTTTACCGCAAAGGTTTATGGAAGATTATGCGAACTGGGGACTTTGATTTTTACCGCAATAACCCGAGGAGGTTTTTCCTGACCTACCTCGGGTTATTTTTAGGGAATTTACCAAGTTAATCACATAACCTCGACCTTCATTATCTTGTAAGGTAAACTCTTTATTTCCTCCTCAGTAAGGACTTTACCCTCTTCAAGCCTCTTTAGAAGCTGGAATACTATTAATACATCACCTTTTTGAAGCTTTACCTCAATCCTATTGAAAAGAACGGGAATGTCAAGCAGTTTGGAGAGAACGTCAGCGGTTGCCTGGTGACCTACCGCACTAATGAAACCGCCTGATAGGATGTTTTTTGCTTCCTGGAGAGAGATTTCGGAGATCTTCAATTGAACCTCGGGGGCATTTAGCATGTTTAGAGAGAATGCATTACCAAGATACACCATTTTACACCTCCTTTTTAAACTTTACTCTCCATCTTGTGAATAAATAATGACCGCACAAAAGACCATAATTACAATGGCTATCACAAAGCTTATAAACGCCTCAACAAAGTTATGCTTGGAGAAGAAAAAGGAACTTCTCCAGAGCATACCGAGAAAGCATATTAGTAAGGCATAAAGAATGACTGTTTCCAACTTGCCTCCTTTGTTAAGTATGTATATATTATAGTAAGTAAGGTATGGAATGTCAAGTTGTCACTTCTTACCTTAGATTCCATTTGGGAGTTGACAAACCAGCACTTTTATCTTATAATTTATACAAACAATCAAGGAGGTTAAAAATGGTAAACCTCGAAAAAACTGAAAAAACAATAAATATAAATCTTGCCGATACCCTTCTAATTGTTAGGTTTCTTAAGGGTCTTTTGGTGTGGGATATAGTAGATGGATACCTCAGTTTTTCAGGAGAGAAAGCAGTTCCAATACCTTCCACAGTTTTACCACCTGAAGAGTATGCCTTTGTTTTTTACCCAAGGTCTATATTAATTCCAAGAACTCGGTATTCCTATTATATTGATAGAGTTGGGATAAACCTCAGAGTTCACATTGAGCGTAAAGAAGTTATAAAAGCCTTAGATCCAATACAACTCGATGTTTACAGGTTTAATGGAGTCTACGGTGGGAAGCCAAAGGTTGAAATAAAGGTTTCTATTGAACCAAATGCAAAAGAAGGGAAAGCATACGTTTGGGGGGTGACGATTGAGGTCAAGTCAAAAAGTGACCTTGAATCTTATTACTACCCATTGTATTTCTATAATACAAATACCGAAATAAAATATATTGAAGAATGTTTAAATGCTCTGACACTCTCGGATGGAATAAGGTATCAAGATTTAGAAAGGGAAAGGCCTTCTTCAGCGCTTGCAATTGGAAACCTTGAAGATATCATGTTTACTTCTATAAATCTTCTTTATTCCCTTTACAACAGTGAGTTTGAGAAGAATACCAATGAGTATAAGGTTTTTGCCCCCATTACAAAACTTCTTCACACTTACGGTGAAAACTTTGAAACGGTGTTGTCAATCGCAAAAGAGGTTGCAACAATTTTATAGTTGATAAACAGGAGGTATAAAATGGAAGAAAGAAGATCCCCAGACCAAGTTTTTAGAACCGGTTGCAAAAGTTTTAAAGGGTTATGGTAAAAGGATGTATTAGATTCGGTTTTTGTATAGTTATTAAAAGGAGGTAGAATGAAGGTAAAAGTAGAACTAACCGATGTCAAGATTATCTTTAGGTTTATAAAAAACTTCTTAATATTTGATGAAGAAAAACTAATGTCACTACGCACACCAAGAATATATAGGCTTATAATCCGTCCTAATTACCTATTGGTTCCAGTTTACAGGTATTCATATACACCCTTGTTGAAAATACCTTGGGCTAAAGTCAAGCATAAGAATAAGATAGACCCTGAAAACCTTTCGTATTTTAGAGTTGTCAAGCTTCCTGAAGATTCCAATGTAAAAATTGAGTTAAGCCTTGAACCGAGTACCAATGGAAAAGATGCGAGGATTTGGGCGATAAGGATCAATGTTGGGGATCCAGGTTATCAGTTTACCGCCGTAACTGACGATGATACAAACCAAGATTTCTTTGACGAGGATCTTAGTGTAGTAAAATGGGCTAAGGGAAGGAGCTACGCTAAATATTCAAAGAAGGAAGGCTCAAAGGTTGCAGAAAGTATATACCGTTTCGAAGAGTTTCTTTTTATTGCTTCTAATTTGTTATATACATTATATAGTGGAGAATACCGCAGGGATGCAAAGGGAGCTGAACTTTTTATGCCCTTTACAGAACTTTTGCAAAGCTACGGTAAGACTTTTGATGAAGCTCTATCAACTATAAGAGAAATCTCAGCACTAATGCTTTAATCGTTCGAAAATGTCTGATTTTATCTATTTCATTCGACAAAACCGATCGGTTTTACCGACTCATTTGGGCAGAAATCGACAACTTTTGGACTGCAAGGTAGCTGAAAAATCAAGGGACTTGACAAGCCATATTTTTAAGCGTATAATTTATATACTAACAAAACAGGAGGTAAAAAAATGAAAATGGCTCTGAGACAAACAAATCAAACAATAAACATAGACGTAAGAGATACAGTGAAGCTCTTCCAATTCGTCAAAGACCATATACTTTGGGACTCTGATTTCTTCCTCAACTACGTAAAAGAAATGGACCCATATTCAGTCAATAGATACTGGTATATTCCAAACATATTTCCGCGGTATATCATTCTTCCTGATTTCAGGTATACTTTCATCAAACTCCCTTTGCGTGAAGAGGCGAGGATAAGGATGGATAACCCCAGAATCAAGATAGAAAATATCTCAAAGTTCAACGTTTTCGAAATCATACCGGATGAAAGTGAGAAGAGCCCAATAAGGAGTGCCTACCTTGATTTTATTATTGACTATTACAAAGATACAAAAGAAGCGAAAATTACTGTAATGAGCCTGGAAATAGGCCAGGAAAACTACGGATATTCAACATTTTCAGTGAGAACAAAGCAGGACGATAATGATATGAAAACGATTGAGGAAGCTTTGGAAATTTTGGTAGAAAGAAGAGGTAAGAAAATTCCAACCGGAAAAAGACCGTCAAATACATATAAAAAAATTATGAAGCTTGAGAACTCGATAGTTGCAATCTTGAATTTCCTTTTCACAGCGTTTACAGGCGAATACACGAGGTATAGGGATTCAAAAATACTGGAACCTATCACCGCGCTCCTGCAAAGCTATGGAAACACTTTCGAAGACATGTTAGATACAATAAAGGAAGTAATAACAATCATTGGATAGACAATGAAAAGAAAAATGGAACCATTAAACTTGACAATGCATATTTTAAGGTGCATAATTTATATACTAACAAAACAGGAGGTAAAAAATGAAGAACTTTGAATTCAGCTTTGGATACGTGTTATCCTCCTTCAATATCCTTGCCTCCTTATTGGAGGACGAGAAGAGGGTTCCATTTGTTCGTATCGATAACCTTTCTCAGATAGTAGTTCCAAAGGGGGCAATGTTTGCCGATGATTTCAAACAAGTTTTCAAGACGGATAATCATGACAATACTGTAGTTACTTTGGATATTTTTGATATCTATGAAATTGTGAACACCGAGAAACCCAACCATATACATATATACTCGTCCCCGAGATTAGGATCTATATCCATTGATGTTTTTGTTAATTTTGGAGAAAGGAAAAGTGTAGCAAGGATTCTTGAGGAATATCCTAAATTTGTGCGCTCAGATTATGAATTCCTAATTGATTTTCTGCCTTTTGATATTTCAAGGAAGGGGCATGAAATGTGGTATAAAACCAATTTAGCTATAAGCTGGGTTGTTTCTTTTTCGATTGCAACCCTCAGTCTTCTCTATGCTTTATACAACCTTGACAATTGCAAGATTGAAGGTGAGGTTGGGGGTGATGTGAAACCTGTTATGGAGTATATTAGTAGGGTAGCTAATAAAGTTAAAAATATGGGTAGAGATTTCTATGAATGCATTGAAAATCTGAAAGTTCTGGGAGGTTTGTTATGATAACAGAAAGTATTCTTTGTATAGAAAAGTATAAGGAAGGGCAAAAGGCTTTGGTGGTATATCACCAAAGCGGTAAATCTTTCATAGAAAGGAAAACTGGAAAAATGGGTATTGCAAGTACAAATATTTCTGGAAAAGCGTGTATTCCGTTTACAAAAAATAGTAAATCCATTGAAAAACATGGGGGTGGAAATGGGAGCCTTAACAAAGACTGAAAACATAATAAAAGTAGACCCAAGGGATATTATTCACTTTGTTCATTTTATAAGGGATTTTATAGCTTGGAAACGAGAGGAAAGAGACAAGGCAGATATAAACCTGTATGTATCTTGGGCTGAACCTTCAGTTCTTCTGGTTCCAGTGTATAGGTATTCAGCTTTTTCTTTAGG
>QGLW01000298.1_pt1 | contig 12632 bp, 10 predicted proteins | sample 1725341 | NCBI WGS metagenome assembly QGLW01 (sample SAMN05439265, study PRJNA331180) | Hot springs metagenome, whole genome shotgun sequencing project. | isolation source: microbial mat of Apron and Channel Facies of Mammoth Hot Springs | place: USA: Wyoming, Yellowstone National Park | collected... | reverse complement strand
CCCCTCCCCGTGGGGCCGCTAGGCCCCCGGGCCCTTAGAGCCCCTCCTCGGGTTCCAAGAAGGCCTCCAGCACCACCCCCGCCCCGTCCAGGTCCAGTCTCGCCCAAACCAGGGGGATCTCCTCCTGGAGGAAGAAGACCTCCGCCGCCACCTCCCCCTTGGGCCGCCTGAAGGTCCGAGCATAGCCCAGGGTCTCCAGCTGCAGCCGCTCCTCGGGGAGCAGGCTGGCCATAGACACCACGCTGGCCTCGCCATGGGCCAGCCTGCGGAAGGAGCCCTCGGGAAGGCGCAAAAGCCCCTCGAGGGCGCTTTCGCGTAGAACCACCACCAACCGCTCCCGCGAGGGGAGCAACCGCAACAGCCGGAACCCTGACCTCCCTTCCTCTTCAACCCGAACGCGGAAAAGGGCTTCAGTGCTCATAGCTCCACCTCAAAAGAAGCCGCATCGCCTCGAGGGCCTCCCTTCCCCTCAGGAGGAAGCGAAACACTCCCTGGACCTCCACCTCCGAGGCGGGCAAGCGCAGGGTGGGATAGGCGGGGTTGTGGGGTTTGAGGACCACCATGTCCCCTTCGGGGTAGATGTACTTGAGCGTGGTCTTCCCCTCGTGAAGCACGGCGGCAATCTCCCCTCGCCTCGGCCTTACTCCCCGCTCCACCACCACCACGTCCCCATCCAGGAGGTACTCCGCCATGCTGTTCCCTTCCACCACGAGGGCGAAAAGGTTAGGGCGTGCGGGCAGGGGGATGAGGCCCTCCACCTCCTCCAGAGCCTCCTCCAGGGGCCCCGCAGGAACCCTTCCCACCACCGGAATGGCGAGGCCCGCAAGCAGCCTCCCCTCCGGCGTAAGCTCCACGTGGGTGGGGCGGCCGTGCCCTTGGGGATAGAGGACCACCAGGCCCTTCCGGGCCAGGGCCTCCAGGTGCTGGCGCACGGTCTGCGGCCGCAAGCCCAAGGCCCGGGTCAGGTCATGGGCCGTGGGGGAAAGGCCCTGGCGCAGGAGCCGCGCCGCTTCTAAAAAGACCCGCTTTTGCCCTTCCGGCAAGGGGGGTGCCATAGCTCCTCCTCTACCTGTTTTATAACAGTACCCCCCTCAAGGTGCAAGCCCTCCACCCAAGGTTCTTCGGTCAGCGGGCAAAACGGCGTAGGGCACTCCAATCTCCGCGAGAAGGAGCACAGGAAGGCATGCGCTGACCGACTACATGCCGCCACATCCTCCGCATCGGCGAGAGGCGGCGGGAGCTTGGCCTTACCCAGGAAGAGCTCGCCCGCATGGCGGGCTTCTCCACCAGCCTCATGGCCAAGATCGAGCGGGGCGCCGTGGACCCCAAGACCCTCTCCGCCCAGTACCTGGTGGGCCTCGCCAGGGCCCTCGGCCTCACCCTCTCCCAGGTCATGGGGGAGGATGTCCCCGGGGACGACCTGGGCTTCGTCCCCTTCACCCTTCCCGTCTACACCTCTCCCAAAGAGCTGGAGGAAGGCAAGCCCGCCTCCCGGGCCTTCCTCGCTCCGGCCGAGCTTCCCCGGGGGGCGGTGGTGGAGTTCCTGGCCTTCCTGGAGGTCCCGGGGAGGTGGCTCGCCACCCTGGACGTCCCCTTCCCCACCGCCCGGCGGGCCTGGGTCCTCACCGAGCTCAGGCCTCTCCTCCAACCCCAGGCCGTCTACCTGGGGAAGGCCCAGGGCTACGCCGCCTTCTTCCCCCACGAGGCCCTGGAGAGGGATCCTCTGGCCCTCTACCCCCTCCACCCGGAGCTCCCCACCCTCTGGCTCGAGGAGGAGCGCCCCGAGGTCCTGGGCCTGGTACGGGGATGGCGGGTGCTATAGAGGCCATGTATTGCCAAAATGGGTGGTGTATGCTAACCTCTAGTTGCGGCTAGCCAACCCTGGGGTGAGCGTGCTAGACTCCAGGGTTAAGGAGGTGAGAGCTCACCTAAGGACGCGTAGCGGTAGGTAAAAGCAGGAAGACCGGGGTTTCCCCCGATCCCTTCACCGCAAGCATCTTGGTACTCTCGAGATCCCCTAATCCGAGGGTACCAAGCGGAAGGGAAAATGTCAACCCGGGTGGAAGCCCCACGGGCCCCAGGGCCGGGGGTAAGCGGCCCCAAAAGGACCGTGGGCGCACAAATCGGCTGGACCCATCTGGAAGCACCAAACGGCTACACCCTCATCCCCAACCCCCTCTTGAACAGGCTCCTCTCGGCTAGGTTGCCGGACGCCGCCCACTCCGTCTTCCTCGCCCTCGCCTCTCGCCGCAACCTCTACTTCCACAAGGCCTCCACGAAGGACCTGGCCCACCTCCTCAAGCGGGACCGCCGCACCGTGGAGAAGGCCCTCCTCGCCCTCTGGGAGGCGGGCCTGGTGGAGCGGGACGCCACGGGGTGGTGGCTTTCCGATGCCCCGCCCGGGCAGGACCCAGAGGCCCCCGTGCGCGCCGCGCAGACCCCCTTGCAAACTTTGCAAGGCACGGGTGAGGAAAACGCCCTTCAGGATGGGCTTCCCTCGGCGCGGGAAACAAGAGAAAAAGAACTAACCACTGAGGAAAAAAATCCTCCTCATCCTCACGCCCAAGCAGCGGAGGCGGAGAAGGCTGAAGAGGTAGAGGCTGACCGCAAAGCCCCAGAGGAAAGGGCGGTTTCCGCCTCTCCCTCAGAGGGAGGAGAGCGGGCGACCTTCCTGGTTCCTTCGCCGTCTCCGGCCTCCCCTTCCCCTTCTGGATCTTCCCCGGTGCTCGTGAATGAAGGCACGAAGTACCGCCTCCAGGCCCGCCTCAAGGAAGCGGGGCTCTGGGTGGACTTCTACCGGGCCTTCCGCCCGGGCTTCGCCCACGGGGGGCTTTGGCGGGCCTACCTGGAGCGCCTGGAGCGGGAGGCCCTGCCCCTGGGGGAGGCCTTCCTCCAGGCCCTGGACCGCACCCTGAAGGGAGCCCGCCTCGGCGTGGTCCGCTACCCGGCGGCCTACCTGGACCGCCTTCTCCAAGACCTCGCCCCGCCCGAGCGCTCCGAGCACCCCTCCCCTCCCCCGCCCTCGTTGGAAGAGGCGCCCAAGGACGCCCTTCTCCTCCTCCCCGACGGGAGGCGAGGGTACTTCGCCGGGTGGACCGGGGGCGGGGCCAAGGCCTTCGTGGAAGTGGACGGGGTGGCCTACCTGGTGGACCGGGAGAGCGTCCTCCAGGCGCGTGTGCTAGGGTAGAGGGGAATGGTCACGACGCCCCCTTCACCTTCCCTGAGTCGGGTTCCCCTAAGGTTTGGCGCCCACTACGCCGCCGTGGTGGTCGCGGAAGGGCAGGTCTTCGTGAAGGAAAGCCAGGCCCCGAACGGCCAGGTCTACACCTTCTACCGCCTCCGCCTCCCGGACGGGAGCTTCCTCCGCCTGCCTAGGGTCCACCGGGGCCGGCCCATGGCCGAGCTGGTGGGGGCGCGCATCCGGGGCACCTTTTGGCCCCGCACGAACGGCCAGGGCCTTCTGGAGAAGTCCCTTCGCCTTGGTCGGATCGGGGTTCCCAGGGGGGACGGGAAGGGACACTCCTTGATGGCCGCCCAGGGCCGCGTGGCCTTCGTGGACCGGGAGGAGGGGAGGTTTGGCCTCGAGGTGCGGCCCAACCCCAAGGGGAAGCTCAAGGAGCCCTTCACCCTCACCCTCTGGGCTCCCCTCGCCCTCCTCGAGGGCCTGCCCCCCGTGGGAAGCGGGGTCTATGTGGAGGGGGAGGCCCGCTTGAAGACCCGGCGGCTCGTGGCGAAGAAGGTGGAGCCTGCCAGGCTCTGGGACGATCCTTCCTGAAGTAGAGGGAAGTTCTGCTGGCCTCGAGGCCACGGCAGGGAGGCCGAAAGGCTCTTATCCGGGTGATTTAGAACACACCCGCTGTGGGATTTGACTCACGGCGTGAGGCGGGTTATATTGCTTCCAAGATGAAGAAGACCGTCCTCATTCCCCTCAAGGACTGGGCCCTGGAGCAGGGGCTCTCCTACTCCGGCGCCCTCAAGCAGATCCAGGAGGGGAGACTCAACGCGCGGCGCCTTGGCCGCTACTGGTACGTGGTCAAGGAGGTGGAGGCCCCGGGGGGAGAAGGGGTGGTGCTCACCCTCTTCACCCACGCCGGGGGGGCGGGGAAGACCTCCCTGGCCCGGGACCTGGGGTACGAGATGGCCTCTAGGGGCAAGCGCGTTCTTCTCGTGGACGTGGACCCCCAGGCCAACCTCTCCGCCTGGCTCGGCATCGTGGACGCTCCGGTAGAGGAGACCCTTCTCGGGCTCCTAGAGGGTAAGGGACGCTTCAGGCCGAGGGAGGTGCTTCCGGGGGTTAGCCTCATCCCCGCGCATGTGGAACTTGCCCGGGCCGAGCTTGTCCTCATCCGGGAGCCCTACAAGATGTTCGCCCTGAGGAAAGCCCTGGAAGCCTTCCGGCAGGAGTACGACCTCATCCTCGTAGACTCCCTGCCCTCTCTGGGCTCCCTGGCTGGAGTTGCGGGTATGGCCGGGGACGGCCTTCTGGTTCCCGTGGAAGCCTCGCCCAAGGGCCTTCAGGCCCTGCCCACGGTGCTTTCCGTGGCCCAGGACTACGCCGAGGGGTTGGCCTCTCTGGGGATGTGGGGCGGGGGCGCCTTCGTCCGCGCCCTCATCCCTAACGGGCTGGAAGGGACGGTCCGGGACCGGGAGGTTTTGGCCCAGCTCGAGGGCCTTGGAGGGCGGATCCCCTTAGCACCCCCCTTGGTGCGCCGTCCGGCGGTGTACCGGGAGGCTCAAGTACAGCGGCTTCCGGTGCAAGCGGTGGGCGGGGAGGAGGTGCGGCGGGAGATGCGGGCCCTCGGGGACTTTCTGGAGGGGATCCTGGAGCAGGTCAAGGCTGAGCTTCACAAGGAGGTGGCCTGATGAGCCGCAAGCCGAGCCCCATGGACCCCTTCCTGGCCAGGGCACTTTCCGCCTTGGAGGAGATGGAGGGGAAGCCGGTCCAGGCTGGGGGGAAGACGCTTCCCCTCGAGGCCCTCGTCCCTTCTCCCCAGCCCCGCAAGCGCTTTGAGGGACTCGAGGCCCTCGCCGAGAGCATCCGGGAGAAGGGGGTTCTCCAGCCCCTCCTGGTGCGGCCCCTGGGGGACGGGAGGTACGCCATCGTGGCCGGGGAGAGGCGGTACCGGGCCGCCCGGATGGCGGGGCTTTCCGAGGTCCCGGTGCGGGTGGTGGAGCTCTCCGAAAAGGAGGCGAGGCTTTTCGCCCTGGTGGAGAACCTCCAGCGGGAGGACCTGAACCCCTACGAGGAGACCGTGGGGGTCCTCGCCCTCCTATCGGAAGACTTGGGGAAGCCCGTGGAGGAGGTGGTGGGGCTTCTCCGCCGGATGCGGAAGGAGAAAAGGGGGGAAGCGGGCCATAACGTTATGGCCTCCCCCGAGGCCCAGAGGGTGGAGGAGGTCTTCCAGGCCCTGGGGCGGATGACCTGGGAAAGCTTCGTGCAGAACCGCCTCCCCCTCCTCAACCTCCCTGAGGACCTGAAGGCGGCCCTGGAGGAGGGGGCGATCCCCTACACCGCCGCCCTGGAGCTCAAGAAGGTGAAAGACGAGGCCTTGCGGAAGGCCCTCTTGGAGGAGGTGAAGGCGGGCCTCTCCCTGCGGGACCTGAAGGCCCGGGTGCGGGCGGCCCTCAAGAAGGAGAAGGCGCCTGCGGCGTGGTATGGAGACGTCATCGACGCCTTGAAGAAGACGGATTTTAGTGCTCTCCCCACGGAAAAGCGGGCCAGGGTAGAAGCGCTCTTAGCGGAGCTCAAGGAACTGCTTGGTTAAACGCGTCTGGGTTCAGTATGGCGGTCTTGCCAAGGATCCACGAAGGGGTTTTCTACTGGGCTTATCGGGTCCTGGGGCCGGAGTTTAAAGGCCCCACGGTTGAGGATCCCCTTGGGGTTCTTCCCATTCCTCTCAAGACGGCCCTCCTTCAAGCGGTAGGGAAGCGGTTTGGGTTAGAGTTCGATCTTGCGGAAGCTCTCCTTACTCGGCCCCCAAACGAGGGGCGCTCTTACGCTTATACCACTTATTGGTGGCCTTCAGAGGAAGGACTAAAAGAGCTCCTTTCTGAGCGCATATCTCGGGCTTCTTTGAACGAATGGGAGTTCGTTCCCGTCGAAACGTTAGACGACTTCGTGCGCAAGCACCGTCTTCAAGGGAAGGAGCACTATGCCGAGGTGCTCTTCCTAAAAGAGGTTTACCTTCCCCTCTTTGGTAGCGAGGGGTTTGCCCTCTTGTTGCCCCAGGTGGGCTTCTTGGACGAGGAGGGGGGAGAGCGCAGGGCTGACTTCATCCTCTTCGGTCAAAGGCCGTACGCCATAGAGATCGAAGGCAAGAGCTACCACGAGCGCCCGGACCGCTTTGCGCGAGAAAAAAGCCGTCAGCGGTCGCTTACGCTCCGGGGAGTCGCGTATTTTCCCATCGCCTACGACGACATCCGCTCGGGAAAGGCCCGTGAAGCCCTGATAAGGCTTGCCGAGAGCGACCCAGTCCTGGGGGGCTACCTGAGGAAAGGTGAGGTGGGGCTTTCCAGGGGGCCCGCTTATTCGCCCCTCCACTGGCTTGTGGACTTTCCGGTGCGGTACCCCATCGCCCTGAAAGCGGCCTTTGCGCGCCTCTTAAAGGCGGTCAGGGAGGGCGAACGTTCCGTCCAAATTATGGACCCAGAGTCATCCACCCCCTTGGTGGAGGCGGCCTTCGCCGATGCTTACTTCACGCTTTTGAACGTGGGCCGGCTTGCCGGGGTTGACGTTCCCTTACCGGAAGTTCGCGTTTATCGGCTGGACGCGGATAGCGTTTCAAGGACCTTCCGGGATCTCCTGCCGCTTTGGGTCGGGCGGGTTGAGGGCTTTTCAGTTGTCGACGGAGCCCCTGAAGAAGGGGTCCTTGACGTTTTCTCTTGGGACCGTATCGCTTCCCTAACGCGCGAGGCCGACGCTTTCCAAGCAGAATACGAAGAGGAACGAGGATCTTGGACTCCTCCCTTTGTCGGGACGGCATCTTCTGCCCTCGTTCTGGACTTCTTCGCCCGGAAGTTTTTCCCGGTGCCAGAGCTCAAGGAAGCCCAACTTCGTCTTTTGCAACGGGCGCTACGGGGAGAAAGCGGCCTTGCCCTGTTGCCCACGGGCTATGGTAAGTCTCTTATTTTCCAGCTTTACTCCTTCCTCGTCCCGGGGGTGAACATCGTCATCTCTCCTCTTCGGGCCCTGATGCGGGATCAGGTGTACAACCTTCAGCGGATCGGCGTCACAGCGGTCACCTCGATTTCCAGCGACGACGAGGCCGCGGCCAAAGAGAGCAAGACCAAGACTTTGTTGGAAGGGCGCTACCGCCTTGTGTACCTTTCCCCGGAGCGGATCCGCATCAAGGGGTTCGTTGAGGAATTCCGAAGGGAACTGGGAAACCTTCCTGTCTCGGCGGTAACTGTAGACGAGGCGCACTGCGTCTCCGAGTGGGGGCATGACTTCCGGCCCGCCTATCTCCATATCCGTGGCTTTTACGAGGAGATCCAGGCGGTTTCGCCGAGGAAGCTACCCCTGATCGCGCTTACGGCTACGGCCTCTCCTCCCGTTCGAAGGGACATCCTGAGGGTTCTGGGGCTCCCCGAGGGGGCTGTGGAGCAACTCGCCAGTAGCGATCGTCCCAACCTGAGTTTCTCTGTCCATCCCGCTCCTCTCGGACTGAACCAAAAGAGGAACCTTCTTAGAAACCTCTTGACCGAGATCCTTCCACGGACGCTGGGCGTGCCACGGAAGGAGCTTATAGGAAGGCCAAAGCAGTCCTCGTACCCGCATGCCGGCGTCATTTTTGCCATTTATGCCGACCCTCGCGGGCAGAAGACTTTCGAGGAGGGTGTCCACGCGATAAGAAGCTTCCTCCTCAAAGAGGGCTTGGCTTCTGGCGATCAGGTGCACGTTTACGCAAGTAAAAAGCCGGCTGTATGTCCTTCATGCGGTTCTAGCGAGTGGTTTGCAGATCGGGGAAAAAACACTTGCCGTAGTTGCGGTTCTTCCTTTGTCAAACCAAAGATCATCTTTGACTGGGAAGATAGGGTACGAGAAGTCCAGGACCGCTTCCAGGAGAACCGCTTTCCGCTTCTGGTGGCGACAAAGGGCTATGGCATGGGGGTGGACAAGCGGAATATTCGCTATATCATCCACCACGCCATGTCCAGCGGTCTCGAGGGCTACTACCAAGAGGCAGGGCGCGCGGGGCGCGATGGAAGGCACGCGCATGTCGCTTTGATCCTGACACCGCCCACGCGGTCGTGCTTGGAACAACATGTTCTAGGCGGAGACGGGATACCCCCTTGCCTTCCGAACGGGCGTTTCCGGTCCTGCTCCTACGGCCTGACGCTTCCTTGTGACTATGCTCGTCAGGTTGAGTTCCTTCAGGGGAGCTATCCCGGGGTAGAGGAGTCCTTGCAAAGGGCCATGAATGTGGCCGAGAGGATTTACCACGCTTCGCAGGGTGGACCAGATGGGCAGCGCTTTGTGGAGGTGGAGGGTCATGAGGAAGAACTGACCAGCTTTGAATATGCCCTCGTGCGCCTCATGCAAATTGGCTTTTTAGAAGCTTACACCGTAGAGTACCTCTCACAGCGGCGCCTCCGTTTTTGGTTCCCCCCGCCTAAGATAAGCCGTCGGACTTTTGAGGAACGGCTTAGGGCTTTCCTGGCAGAAACGCGGCTGGGGGTAGAGGTGATGGAGAAAAGGTTGAAACCTCTTCGCCGCGCTTCTGCTGGCAATCCACTAGATCCTGTAGAGAAAGCCCTCCGCATCCTTTTGGAGAGGGTGTACGAGACGGTCTATCCCATGCGCATCCAGATGCTTCGGAACCTCATCGAGTACGCCCTGAGCACGGAGAGAAACCGGTGTCGCCGCTTGGTGCTTCGGAGCATCTTTGACGACCAGCTTCCACCAGACGATTACCGTTGTGGCTTCTGCGATGTCTGTGAGCCCTCTTTGGCTTTCCCGGTCCCTGGAGCGCTGGTTCCCCCAAGGGAAGCTGAACCCGAGGAGATCGTTCGGCGGCTCTCCTCTTTTTTCCAGAGCTGGTCGGAGGAGGAAGCCGATCTGCTTCTTTCCGCCGCGGGCGAGAGAGGCTTGAGTCAAGCGGTCATGCTCCGCTCCGAGTACTACCTGGAGCGCGAAGGAACGAGTTTAGGAGCCTTCTTCCTGGCGGGTGCCCTCAAGGGGCGCGAAGATCCCGCTCAAGGAGCTCTCTACCTGAAGCGGGGGACTTCTGAGGCCTTGAAGCAGGGCCTTTCTGTCGACGAGATCGGTCCTTTTCTCGCCGAACTTGGAAGGTTGGGACCGGAGCACCTGGGAAGCGTGCTTCTCGCCCACTCCCCTCTTGGGGGCTACCGGGAGCGAAAGCAGGTTTATGAGGAGGTAGGGAAGCGCCTGGGATATGACGATCCGGCTGCTCGGCTTACGGCGAGTCTAGCTTCTCTAGAGCTTCTTTCCGAGCTGACGGAGTGGGTGGAACGGGAAGGGGCTTCTTCCCAGCTGAGATCGATCAAGGAAAGGTTTGAAGCCAGCTTACAGGGGTAGGGAATGAAAGAGGAAAGAAACTTTCTGGAGCTCTTGGAGCAAGAGGTCGATGCCTATAGGAAGAGCCTTAGGCAAGCCCTGAAGGTGTCGGAAGAGCTTGCCGGGATACTGGAGGCGGCCAAAAAGACGTACCAAAGCTTAGAAGAACGACTCCAGGGCCTTCAAGAACTCGTTGCCCGAGGAGGCGAGGACCTAGACAGGTTTCGGCAAGAATGGGAGGAATCCCGTCGTGGGATTGAGGAGTGGCGTCGGAAGCTGGAGGAGCAGGTGCTCGAGCACCTTAAGGAATCCCAGAATCGCCTTAGCGAAATCCAACACCTCACCTTCAAGCGATTGGACCGTGTTGAGGATCAGTTAGGTCAGCAGAAAGCGGAGCTGGAAGGGAGGATGAAGGGCCTTGAGGATCGGATGGACGAGGTGGGCCAGCAGGTTAATCACATGGAGCAGAAGCTCTTGGCGCGGCATCTGGAGATGATGCGGAAGATAACGGGGCTACAAAGGCAAATCTTTATCCTGGGAGGGATCCTGGGGTTTTTGGCCTTGGGAGCCTATTTTTTAGGGAGGTAGATTTGCCTTGCTGAGTGATGACCTCGTTCCCTACAGCCGTGAAGGGCTCGTCAGCTTCCTGGACGCCTTAGGGAGCTTTGCCCCCCGGGAAGAGGCGGTTTCCCTCCCCGGGGGGGTCACGGGCGAGCTCCTCGGCTACCTCTACCTCGAGGACGAGGTGCCCGTGGTGGCCCTGAGGGTAGAGGAGGCCGCCAGAAAGCGCCGCAAGGACTGGGAGCCCGCCGCCCGCTACCTCGTGGAGCGAGGGCTTTCCGCCGGGCTCTTCGTCTTCTACGACGGGGAAGGCGCCTACCGTCTGAGCCTCGTCCACGCCCGCTACCGTGGAACGAGGAAGCCCGAGCTCTCCCACTACAAGCGCCACAGCCTCATCGCCCGCCCCGGGGAGCCCAACAAGACCTTCTTCCAGCGCCTCCGGCGCATGGCGGAAAACCCGCCCGGGACCCTCGCTGAACTCCTCGAGATCTTCAGCGTGGAGGCCGTCACCGAGGAGTTCTACCGGGAGTTCATCGAGGTCTTCGAAGAGAGGCTCGCCAGGGGGGTGGTGGGGGAGGCTTCTTCCGGAGAGAAGCGCGACTTCGCCCTCGCCTTCGTGGCCCGGGTGATCTTCCTCGGCTTCGTGCAGAAGCGAGGGTGGCTCGGGGGAAGGGAGGACTTCCTCCAGGACCTCCTGAAGCGCTACGAGAAGGCGGTGGGCCTTGGAAAGGACCGCTTCTACCGCGAGTGGCTCACCCCCCTCTTCTTCCGCGCCCTCAAGGTCCCTCCCGGTGAGAAGGAGCTTTCAGGCCTCGGCCTTCCTCCCGAGGTGGAGAAGGCCCTGAAGGAAGCCCCCTACTTGAACGGCGAGCTCTTCTCCCCGAAGCCCGGCGTGGACGACCGGGGCCTCTACCTGAAGGACGAGGCCGTCCGGGACTTCTTCGGCTTCCTCTTCGCCCACAACTTCACGGTGGAGGAGAACGACCGCTACGAGGAGGAGCTGGAGCTCAACCCCGAGTTCCTGGGCCTCATCCTGGAGCGTCTCATCAACGACCTCGGGGTGGAGGGGAAGGGAGGCGAGGTGGGGGCCCACTACACGCCCCGGGTGGAGGTGGACCTCATGTGCCGCCTCGCCCTCGCCGAGCACCTCCACCGCCAGGGCCTTCCCCTGGAGAAGGCCTACGGGCTCATGAGAGGGGAGGTGGAGGCCCTCACGAAGGAGGAAAGGGCCTTCGCCAAGCAGAGCCTCCTCGAGGCTAAGGTTCTGGACCCGGCCGTGGGGAGCGGGGCCTTCCTCGTGGGGATGCTCCAGGTCCTGGAGGAGGTCCTCGAGGACCTCGGGGAGCCCCGCACCCTGGACCTCCGCAAGCGCCTCCTCCAGAACCTCTACGGGGTGGACGCCCTGGGCTGGGCGGTGTGGATGACGGAGCTCAGGCTCTGGCTCGCCTACTTCGTGGAGCTCCCCGACAGCGCCAAGGCCTCTAAGGAGCCCCTCCTCCCCTCCCTCGGCCTCAAGGTGGCCCACGGGGACTCCCTGGTCCAGACCCTGGGAGAAACGATCGTCCCCGTGAAGCTCCCCGCCGAGGCTGAGGTGCTGAAGGACGAGAAAGTGCGCAAGGCTTACGAGGCCCTGGTGGCCGCCAAAGAGGACTACTTCCACAACCGGGGGGTGAGCCGGGAGGAGGTGGAGGAGAAGGAGCGGGCCTTCCTCGAGGCCTACGCTTGGCGGGCCCTTTTGGGAAAGGGCCAGCAACCGGGGCTTCTGGTGAAGGGGGAAGCGGAGCAGACCGAGGAACGGTACCGCCAAATCGAGGAGCTCCTCAGGCAGAGGGAACGCCCCTTCTTCTACCTCCTGGACTTCGCCGAGGTCCTCCTCGGGCCCAAGGGGGGGTTCGACATCGTCATCGGCAACCCCCCGTACGTGCGCCAGGAGGAGATCCGGGACCTCTTCGGTCGCTTCGACCCCAGCGCCTACAAGGGGCTCCTGCAGAGGTCCGCGAAGGAGGACCTCCTCCTCGCCACCCCCTACACGGAAAAGACGGCGCCCGCCCCTTCGGGCCGCTCCGACCTGTACACCTACTTCTACGTGCGGTCCCTGGCCCTCCTCCACCCCAAAGGAGTGCACGTCTTCGTGGTGTCCAACTCCTGGCTGGACGTGCAGTACGGGGCCTGGCTGCAACGGGTCTTCCTGGAGGCCGCTCCCCTCCGCTACGTGATCGAGAACCGGGTCAAGCGCTCCTTCCGGGCGGACGTGAACACGGCGATCACCGTGGCCCACGCTCCGGACCCCGAAAGAAAAGTGCCCCCCGACTGGCCTGTCCTCTTCGTGGCGGTGCAGAAGCCCTTCGAGGAGGTGGACCTCCTGCAGGAGGTGCTGGAGGCCTCCCGACAGGTAGGGTTCGCGTCTAAGGAGGTGTCGAGGTGAAAGCTCCTGAAGTGGTCCGTCAGGGCGAGAGCACCAGGGTGGTGACAAAGACCGCCGCCGAGCTCTTTCAGGAGGGACTTGACGAAGACGGCAAGTACGCGGGCGGGAAGTGGGGCGGGCTCTACCTCC